>Ga0126342_10013142_pt1 | contig 14705 bp, 24 predicted proteins | sample Cyp1metagenome_FD_92528 | JGI IMG/M metagenome (GOLD analysis project Ga0126342, IMG submission 92528) | Coral microbial communities from Lord Howe Island, Old Settlement Bay, Australia - Cyphastrea 1 metagenome | ecosystem: Host-associated > Invertebrates > Cnidaria > Coral ... | reverse complement strand
AGCGTCTTACCACTGCCTTGCGAGGGATAGCTCAGGCTGGGGACAGAAAAAGTCAGCGCTTGCCATGGAAGATATTTTGAAGCCACAGCTACAGCTCTGAGCAGACCAACAATGGGTATCTTTATATTTTGTTTAGATATCTTGAAAATACTTTTAAGACCCGTCGACCTGTTTGCATCGCCCAAGACTGCACCGTGAAACATCTTTGCCTGTTGGCGCGATGCCGATCACATCCTGGACAGCACGGCATATGCCAAACTGTTCACATGATCGGCATTAGCCGATTGCTTTCACATGATCCTTCACCATCTTTCGCTGGCTCATCTGGCCATATCTGGGCATATTTTTTGGCCTTTTCTGCGACCGCAGTGCAGTTGCATCTTGCAACTGTGGCTGCTTGATGAACAAAGTGCCCTCAGTTCGCATCTTTCGCAAACATCCGGGCACAATTCCTGGACATCTCACAAGGAATCAAGCAGCTGCACTCGGGACAGCTCCTCTTATTGATGTCATCCTGGAGCTTTGTGGTCTCAGAGCATTTCTTTTTCACAGTTCTGAAGATCTACGTTTCCAGACCTTCTGCCATAGCCTTATTCCTTGGCTTTGGCCTTCGCTTCCTTTGCTTCCTTGGCCTTCTTGGCTTCCTTGGCTTCCTTCTTCGCTTGTTCTTCCACTTCAGGTCGCAGCTTTCCGCTCATACATTGATGCCATGTTGCGAAGGGCAGGAGCAGCTCATCCTCCTTATCAATCTTTGAGGAAGCCCTGAGCAGAACAGCCCCTTGAGATCCCTTGGGTATCAATTCCTGGCTGCTTCATGTTGGTTCAAGGAATAGTCTGTAGATGTCCCCACGCTGCTTGAAATACTCTCAGCTGCCGGGCCTCTTCACCAAGGCCTGTGGCCTCATGGCATGGTGGCCACTGTGTCTGGCTTTCTCGGAGGATCTTGCTGGTCATCTCGGAGCATTTGCGAGCTGCATTCTTTGCTGGTCATCTCATAGCTGTCATAGGCTCTTGCTCAACAAACGCTCCCAAGTCTGCTGTGCTTCTGCACACTCAGCGCGCTTCCAAGGTCTTCTCACCCAATTGCTGAGACGCTCGTGCCGGGATTCGTGGACAGTTTCAGCTTCCTCAGAGCCTCTTCCACCGCTGGTGGGCGGACAGCCTTGCCTGGCACTTTCATCCACTCAAAAACGAAAACGGGAAAATGAATGAAAATGAGAAAAGAATGCGATGTTGATATGTCACATATGAATACATATGACACACATATGTCATTATGTCATTATGTTCATTTGAACTCTGCGGAAAGTGCAAAAATGAAGAAAGATAAAAACAAAGAGCGCACGCCATTTGCCTTTCTTTCCACCGCTGGAATCCATAATCTTGGAGAATTCCGTTGGAGGATCCTCAGCCGAAAGAGGCCGTCCCAGGGGTGCGGCTGCTCCTCAACTTTGCCTGAGAAGGTGGGATGTGGTTTCTGAGGTTGATCCCAAGAAAATGGAATTACACTACAGGATCACTACAGGTAGCATTCAACATCTGAAGCGGTGAAAGAGTAGGACTCAGATATTCGGGGCCAGGCAATCTAGCCATCCACTCCTAGCCATCCTAGCCACAGGTCAGATTGACAGCCAACTGACAATCATTCTTGCCTATGTTTCCCATCGGAACATGGACAGTTCATTGACAGTGACAGTTCCAAATTGGGTGATACCCCAACCATTGGCTTACATGGAACTATGTAGATGCCTTGCCTTACAAGAACTATGTAGATCACAAAGACAGGATTTGAGGGCAGCGCATCCAACAGAAAAACCCTGCCCTTCCTGTCATTTGAAAGTGTTGGAATTACCCACTGGGAAGTCGGAAGTCGGAAGTTCCTGGCCGAGCCTTTCCTCACTCAGTGCTACACCAAGCCCAAGCGCTCGCGAAAGCTCTAGCTCGCTGGTGTGAAATGCCGAACCGAGTTTCATGATGTTTCATGATGTTTCATGTGTATCCCAACAAATCTGTGGCCTGGCGTTCATCTGACCTCCATGAACTACTCAAACACGGTGCTGGAAATGCTGGAAGTGCTGGAAGGCTTGGAATTTCAGGACTGGGCGTGCTTGGACGGTTTGGATGTCTTTCTTGACGTCTTTGACTTGAACCTTGATATCTCTCGCAATATCAACGGCTCAAAAGTTGACTTGAACCTCCAGGGCATCGTGTACTTATTTGCATGAACTTCAAGCCAGCATATTCAAATCATCTAGGGACAAGTCAAATACAATTTCGAATAGATTTCATGCATCGAATTGTAATGTATCTATTCGAAATTTCAGGCTCCAACAGACATAAAATTCTGTCGTCGCTTTCCGCTGCTCTCTCAGATGCCGCGCCTTACCCTGTAGAGCTAATGGCCAGGTGAATGCCTCAAGGTTTCTGAAGGCATGCAAGGTGCAAATGGTGCTCTGCGAATCGAGTAATAGACAATCTGATGATATTCTGACTCTGAGACTCTGAGTATTCTAAACTTTGAGAATGTGGATTGCAAATCCATCTTTGGCACAAACCATTCTGACCAAGACTGCAAAACGATGCTCATCGCCAAACAAAATCTGAGGCTAAACGGCCCCCCAAAAAAAACTGCCTGGATCTGTGATGGACCAGCAAACTCTTGCCTGGCAGAGGGTGTTGGCCACATCTCTGATATACCCATAGTCCCTTCATAGCATAGACTCCATATTCCAGAACATACCTCATACTTGTTCGAACATGTTCATATAAGTGGTCAGAATGCATCCGTTGTACATATACTCTTGTATGCACGTTTTGCCAAACGGGGCACTGTTCCATTGTCCATTTGTAGTACGTATAAGGCAAAGAGGCAAAGAGTTCATGAACCTGCACACTCTGGTTTTGCATGTCTGACAATGTTCAAAATCATTGACAGAGTGAAATACCCTGAGTGCCTCAACTTCTCTTTAAGCGCATCTGGAAACCTCAAAAGACATCAAAAAACCAAACTCCGAGAACTCTGAGAACTCCGAGAACTCCCTGCCCTTGAGGTGATCCGAATCCGAGGCGGGTGCTCTCGAACTTCACTGAAGGAGCTAACCTTCACGGGCTGCACTGGTCGTTCATCCTTGCGTCGGATCTGAATCGGAGCTATAGATAGCTATAGCATGTTCCCTAAGTGTCCTTCTTAGGCTTTGTGGTTCTTGGTGTTGCAAATTCTATCCATCTTCCGACGGTTCCAACGGGCAATTCTTGGACTGGCATGGCCCCATGGCAAGCTCAGCGCCCTACAGGGTCAATGACACTGATCTCACTGTCTGCTACGCAATGGCCGCTGCTGTCTCCTCGACCTGCCAAGTTTTGCATGGATCAATTCCTATTTCACATAGTCACATCCCCCACCCAAGCCCCCCAAGATCAATTCTTATGAAATTACCATCAATTTCCCGTTACTTCAACCTGTGCCATCTTGAACCTGGATCTTTCTTTATAGACTTGATTAACTAAATCGAATCCGACACTTTGGACCCCAATCATACTCTGGGTGCTTAAAATTGTTTCAAAACCAGGCGCCCAAAAATGTGACAACTGAAAAAGTGACCAAGACCAAGATATCCCAAATATCTTGAAAACAGTGGTTTCCGTAAAATGTTGATCCACGCCAAATCCAAGAGGCACGCCTGCAGCCTCGCAAACTGCTTTCATGGTCAGTTCCTCATGGCCGTTCGGCCTCGAAACCATGGACAGTTCGGGCAATTCCCACACCTGGTTCAGATAGGTAAAAGGATAGATAAAGGATGAGGTGAATATTGGGGGCCCAATGGGCCCGCAAAGTTTTTCATGTTTTTGCTGTATTAGGCCAACGAGTCTAAGGATCTAAAAATTCACCGAAGGAAGTTTAGGAGTCAAACTTCCGACAATATGGACAGATGGAAAAGCAAAGGCGAGAAGAGTCAGAGAGGAGAACAGTCAGAGAGAAGACGAAAAGAACTGAGAAGATCAGAGAAGAGTGTAGTGCAATGTAGTGTAGTTGTAGCTGTAGTTTGTGTAGTGTAGTGTAAAATACTTAAGTGTAGTGTAGTGTAGTGTAGCGTAGTGTAGTGTAGTGTAGTGTAGTGCAATGTAATATAACGTAGTGTAACGTAATGTAGTTGTCATTTTGAATGTAGTTGTAGTGAGTGTTGTGTAGTGATGGTTGCTTTGCTGACTCTTGACAAGGTGCACAATCCCCTGCGCTTGCCACACAAAACAACATCTGAACCTCCAAAAGTGGTCCGAGAATGGTGTGCTTTGTACATTTTGACCTCGAAATGTGCTTCGCGCATGTTCACGCCACGACGGCGTGCACTTTTTCCACATCTCAACTTCCAAAAGTGGTCCGAACCTGGTGTGTTTTGCGCATTTACTTGGATATGTGCTTCGCGCCACAACGGCATGCAATGTTTCGACCTCTCCACTTCCAAAAGTGTTCCGAATGTGAGGTTTATTTTAGTTTTTTCACTTGGAAATGTGTTTCGCGCCGCAACAGCGTGCAATTTTTCATCACTTATCTGACCGCATGGCTCCGCACCCGCAGCTTGAGCGAGCCTCCTTTTCGACCTTCCGGAGCCACAAACAAAGTATATAAATCGCGACTTTCCTACCTTTTCGTGCGCCTGCATCTTCTTTCTTCTCACTCTTTCTCTTCTCTGATCTACTCAGTTCTTTTCGTCTTCTCTCTGACTTTTCTCCTCTCTGACTCTTCTCGCCTTTGCTTTTCCATCTGTCCATATTGTCGGAAGTTTGACTCCTAAACTTCCTTCGACAACTACATTACACTACACTACACCAGACTACTTTACACTACACTACCGTACATTACATTCCATTATGCTCATTACACCCCCACAATTACAACTGCAACTACACTACACTAATTACACCACACCGCAACTACAATTCCACTACGCTACAAACACAACTACAGCTGCACTCCACCACACTACATCCAGCAGTTGTGGGTGAGACGACCATTGCAACCACAACCACTCCAAAAACACAACTCCAACCACCTTCCGGTCCATCAGTAACTTCGCTCTGCCATCCATGCATCACAACAAACAACCTCTCCTCTGGGTTTCCTATTTTGAAACTTCCGCCACAGCCTTGTGCGGTACAACTGGTAAGCAATAGCCACCCGGTCCAAGCTTGCATTGACTCAGCTTCGAACGAATACGGCAAAGCCTCATCCGGTTCCACGTCTCAATCAGAACCAGTACCCACATGCCAAAGGAAAGAATAAGATGAGCGTGAACTCTGCAAGTATCTGTTGCACGAACACAAACTACGTCCACAACAGTGAAGTTAGTGGGGTACACTAGGAGACACTAGGAAAATTGATCATTCCGTATCACCAGAGATATTAAGACTGCAAGTGCTGCACGATCTGCTACATATCTATCGAAACATCCAACCCAGTGGAGGAGGCCGTTGTCAATTGGTTAAATAAGAGACCCCCATTCATTTTGGACTACAAACTCGTCACATGCCCTAAACATAGTCGACATAGTGAGTAGACGCATGACCAACCACATCATTTTATACAATTCCAATTCCACTATGTTTGTATTGCAAAGCCGTAGATTCAAAGTGTAAACAGTTTTACCTTTCTTCCGGCTCAGTTTCAGATGATCAAGTGGGAGTCTTGAGTGTTGCTACCAGCAGCTTCACAAACGGCATGCAGTGACACACGCAAACCTTTTTTTCCGAGGCACGCCACTTGAGCCAATGTATTGGCGGTCATGTCAGGATGCACATGAGCACCACCATACAAGGGCGTATACATCCTAACTGTGGCATAGATCCCTTTCGCACCCCCCATGTCTGCATGAAGTTGGCTTGCAGACACCGAGGCAGATATCGCTCAAAAAATGAATTGGATTATGTACAGCTTTCCTTTCGCAAGATTCAAACAGATAGGTCCGGTTACTCATGGGAAGCCCGTTGGACAGAGCCTCTTTCACCTTTCACCTCCCCGTGCTACCTTCGTAGCAGCAAAACAGGAAGCTGTACTGTACATCGGCTATCATATATGAGAGCTACAAAACGACTAAGGCAAAATGCCACGGAAAATGCGGTCGGAGAACACTAATTCAGGGAAAATGCCCCAGCTGAGGACAGCTACGTCAGCGGCAGGCCAGCACGCCAATGCGCAAAAAGATAATCAAGAGTTGGTGTACGGACTTTTACGTGGCCGCACCTTGAAGAAGCCACGCTCAGAGTCCTCTCAGAAGAAGCTGTTCGTCAAATAGGTCATTTTTTCTGCTTCTTGATCTTATGTAATTCAGAGGCCGTTGTAGGCGCCTTTGCGGTTGGTGGTGCTTGGGAGGACGCCGCAGAATATGGATGTGCGCTGGCTTTTGGCGGCCTGCTTGATGATGTTGCTCCACTGGCCTGTCTTGCTTGGGCTGCTCCTTCCAAATGAGCGTTTGATTCCACTGCTGCTTGACGTCTCCTTTCGTCAAGATTGGGCAACATCATGTTCATACGCTTCATCTTTCCGCGCTCAGCAGCGGCCTCGGCCATCTGAATCGAGTATGCGGTCTTCTCCTGCAAGATGTCCGAGAGCACCACTCCACATTGTTGAGCCACGATGCTCCACTCCTCGTTCCAGTACTTCTTGCGGAAGCCGAAAATGACTCCCAGCGCCGGGAGGTCCAAGCAAGTGTCGAGACCCGTCGAGTCCGATCGGAAGTACTGGTAGTACTCCATGTCAGGATACGCTTCTTTAATGGCACAGGCGAAGAATTGGCTGGTCATCTTTCGCATCTCCGATTTTCTGTCTGCGCTTGCCTGCTTAGGCGCATCGGCTTGGGATGCTGCAGGCGATCGGGATTGTATCCCGCTTCGACCAGGAAGCTCATGATCTTCTCAATCTTCATCATAGTTTCAATCGCCAGAAAGATGGTCGTCCTCGAAATCATAGGAGTGTTGTCCCTGGAGCGTTTCGGCATCTTTGCCGCCTTGGAATCGGACTATTCCTGCATTTTGATTTCGTCTGGTGGCTCATGGACACAGGCCATCCAGGTCAAGTCGTCCATACTCTGCCCCCATCATGTCCTCATAGTATTGCTTTAGGGACTTGACCACCCTGTTGTTGTAGTTGTGGCCAAGCAGGAGAGCGATGCTCGACACGATGCCACCATCAAAGATCTGTGCTGCCACCTCATCTGCGTCGCACTCAATGAGGCCGGCAGCTGGCATCTTCTCAACTGGATGGGTCGAGATTTAGCTGCCCAGGCCGGCACTTGCCTGGTTTTCTCTGCCTCCTTTTGTCTCTTGATCTTCTCGTCCACATCCAACTGTTCATCGTCATCTCCGGCTGCATCGTCGCCCATGAGCTCATCTCCTTCTTCTGCCCCTTCTTCTTCCCATATATCGACATTTTCCTTGTCGACAGAAAAACTGTGCAAAATGGCCCCGCGTTGATGGCTAAATGCCAGCATTGGGAGCAAAACAATTGCAGGCTGGCCGCAAAGAAAACAAACTGTGCAGCGGCCAGCGCGAGTGACAGAGTCGGTCGGACAAAAGCATAGCAGCCGTGGGCAGAGACGGCAAAAGAACGGAAAACAACTTCACCCACGGCAGGTCGAACACTCAAACATGCAAAAGCGCAAAGAGCGCAGACGTTCTTCCTTGTCGGGTAGTAGTTTCTCTGGGTAGCGGGTAGCGTGGTCGTAGCGTGGGACACAGCATACGAGCACCATTGAAGTGGAGCCTAGTCCGGCTCCGTATTCACGTGACATGTCCGGAAAGCTTGGTAAAGGTGTGCAACATTATCCGGGAGTGCGGTTTTGGAAACGCCAGCAACACACCGCGAGGCACGGATGGCATCACTTCGGGTCGTAACATGTCTTCCATAAGAAAGAGTTTTGATAAAACGGGAAACATTGCCCTTCACAGATCCACGCTTGCACTTTCTGCACACATATCTTCCCTTTCCATCAGGTTTGTTTGGAATATCATGAAGAAAGCTTTCTTCCTTTGAAGAAGGACCAGGGCATGGGAAAGGCATCTTCCCAATCACCTGCTTTTCAGGGCTCACTTTTTCACCACATTTCTTGCAAGAAAAGCCTTTGGGTTTCATCGCAATGAACACATAAGATTTGTCGCCAGGCACTGCACGGTTCGAAAGCGACCGCTATATGAGAGGCCGCAACTCGCAGGGCAGCTTTTTGCAAAGCCATCTGTCAGCACCACGGACGACTTCGTGAAGTCTGCAAGACAAATCTGGAGTTTTCTTTTTCTTAGGTTGCACGGTGTCAGCTTCTGAGCTGACAGGCTTGCCTGGGCAGGGAAACTGACGCTTACCATACATTTCTTTTTCATTCGCAGCAGTTTCCCCGCATTTGCGACAAATAAAACACCATTTTCTTGGCTTCAAACATGTGACATTTGTCACCTAGACATGTAACATTTTCAAAACGAGCACTGTTGCTGTAGGTGGCGCTGCAAGGGCATTTTTTGCAGTGCCAGCGATTTTCTCGTTTGAAAACATCATGTTTTTCGCTAGAAGCAACACTAACTGGCAGAGTCTTATTTACTTTTGTGTTAGGTTTGCCAATCTTCTGAATAGTAGGAGCTGGACTCTCCGGTGGCGGCTCGGCATTGACTTCAGTTGGCTGCCATTTCAAGAAATCTACTTGCTTACATGCTAAATCAACCGGGCTTGCAGCACCAGCGCTGGTATCAGCAGCAGCTGTCTAAATTTCAACCGCAACACGTTCATGCAGACAGGTCTGGAGGACTTGCATGGTTTCCTCTTCCTTGGTCATGACAGGTCTACGATCAGACCATTGAACCTATGTTACCAGGTAGATTTGGAATACACTGATAGCGGGACTGGCGTCCAACAACCACATGTGTACCAAGCACTCTTGCCAGACTGCGGCAAGCATTAGACATGGTTAGCACTTTCAGGTACAAATTGTCTGGGGCTTCCAGCAAAGGGACAGCGAGCGGTGCCCTCAGGCCAACTCAAAGTTCTCAGGTATTGCAGCAAATCATGCGCAAAAGCCTGAGACCAAGGGAAGGTTGTGGCAGAGAAGCTGGGCAGGGCCAGGGGCAGCTTAAGGAGAAGGAATTCTGGTACTGTCTGGGTCTGGGCAGGCTCAGTCGCAACATCTTTTTTGGGTGGCCAGCCATCTTCGATCCAGGAGCGACGGACCACATCAAGTAAGTAGGCTTGCACTAAGACAGCAACCTGGGTCTTGGTATACTGTTGCACTTCAAGGTTGACTGGCAGCCACAAAACATGGAGGCAAGGGGCCAATCACCTGGCACATGCTAAACATCAAGCAGGGGGCAATCCCAAAAGAAGTGCGCTGTGTCCTGATGGTCATGACCACAACTGCAGGCGGATGTGGGAAGACGATCAGCATGAAAAAGGCGAGACTGTGTCCACACGGCAGCAACCAAAATACTGCGTCAATGAGTGGAAAGTGCTCCTTTATCACACATGTGCATAGTGGCCACACGATCTACACCAGCATGCTGAACACCATCAAAATGCTTGTGAAGGACAAAGGCCTGCTTCCAGCACCAGATCCGACCAGCATCACGGAGATGGTGAGCAAACTCTTCGAGATGGCATCTCCACAAGGACACATCGAGACCCGTATGCGCACGTAGAACCCATGGAGAAATCCAGGTCCAGTTCAACCTAGACACAAGCTTCCACAACAGAGTATCGGGACCGCAAGGGCGGGCAGTTCTCAGGGACGCTCTGTTCCACCACTTTTCCCAGACATTTGCAACATCTGGATTGCACAAACAACGTGGGAGGGCCAAGCAACTCTGAAATATTTGAGCCTGGTATATGGATCAGTGGGGTGTGACTGCGTGAAAAGCAACAGGAAGGCATGAGCGGAGCGAAACTGCCGATGAAAGCCCCACAAAGCCAAAACAACTGCACGGCGCAAGCGAGACAACACACCATCTCCAACTGGGCATGTTTCAAGACCATGCGTGGCAAGGCTGCGTGCAGCCCCTGTAACCAGGCGTGCCTTTTCATCCAATCATAGCGGAGCACAACGGACACGCAAGGCAGCTTTCCAAGCTTTCTGAAACCTGGAACGCAAGACAGCAATGCGGGCAGGACCATAGTACAAAGCTTGACATCCAAAATCTTTGGCATGTGCATGTTGCAAAAGTGGTTACCAAGGAGCTGCACTGAAGCAAGAGCTTTGCGACCACGCCGGGTAGTCAACCACGCAAAACGCTTCTGAACATTGGGTTTCTGGTTGGACAAAGTTGTAAACTCCTCTGTGATGGTGATGGCTGATTGAATATCACCAACCGCAAGATCAGCAGCAACATTCTGAGTCCCGATCGTGGCATCATCAGCAAAGCTACGCACACTGGCTGAAGTTTCGCTGGCCACTGCACGGGACCAAACGGACATGACAAGGTTCATACCAAAGCATGCAAGAGCATCGCCTTGTGGTAGCCCACGATTCACATGAAAGGCACGACCTCAGCCGTAAGCAGATTTCAAGTACTTGTTGGCACCCCTGATGGCAGAGAGCCATGCATCACAAGAGCTACAAGGCAACCCGCTCGCCGCTAGCCACTAAAAGATTGTACAAGATTTGATGCGGCACGCGATCAAAAGCTTTGGCAAGGTCAAGTGAGAATCCAACCCTGTGAGTGTGGGAAAGCCGCGCATGCTCAGCCGAGGCGGCTGAGGTCCAAGCAGGATCAACGCCACGCTTGCCTCGTCTGTAAGCATATTGTGAATCATGAACCCAAGTTTCTGGCCAAGCACATATATCCTGGGCACGGGCTGCAGCCCAGGCACGGTAGACCAAGCAAGCAACAGCAATTGGACGCTGATCGTCACCAAAATCATCTTTGAGAATCAAGCTGACAATTTGAAGCAGCACATCATCAGGCCAGTCGCCACCACTGGTCGCGACATCATTTAGTAACTTAGTAAATCCGCAAGCTTGTCAAACAAGAAAACAGGCCATGATTTCATTTCAACAACCGTCCAGCCACCACCTGCAGAATGGTTGCACATTCGAAAGAGAGCCGCCCGCAAGCAAGCGCCAGTTAAAACCCGGAAGGACTACAGGTGCATGAACCACATACTGGCCAAAACGATCCCTCAAAACATCAAGATTCGGAGGGCTCTCTTCTTCAGGGGATGGACAAAAGATGGGCTGCCACTGTTCCCAAAGCACACGCTCAATGTCGTTGGGATCCATCGAAACCTGACCTGTGTCAGGAAGTTTCACAGATGCGGCACCGTGGGGCCAAGCATCACGAAGCCAGGAATACACAAACCACTGACGTTGAGGATCACGCCAGTTGCGACGGGAGGATTGCCGCCACAAGCATTCAGCCTTGAGGCATTCTCAGTTTGCACAGCACGAGTGGAGCCAGCTTCAAGATCACGGACAACGCGCAGCAAGCTGTCATAGGTAGGCCAAGTGGTACGCTGGGACACGCACAAAGCACAAGAGCCAAACAGTGGAATCACAGCAACACCGGACATCGTGGACAAACCAGATATTCTGCAGTCTTTGGGACATGTGAAGGTAAAGAACTGCATGTGAAAACACCATGAAACCCGATGCGATGAAGACCTTTGAGGCACGCACGCGCCGCAGAACTGGAGAGATGTGTCTCCGAGAGCAACCAAGCGCACACACACACACACACCAGAAGGGGAATGATCACTCAAAAGTTGAGGCCAACCAGCGAACCAACTGGTGATGTTGGCAAGCACAAGCTGCAAAGAACAGGTGGGAGGCTGGTGATCATGAGGATCAGAAATGGACGAGGCATCACAAACTTGAGGACACTGATCAGAAACAAGCCTGTACGCAAGCAAGGTGGCATCCTGGTGCAAATGCCAATGCCGATTGGAAGGAGTAACCAAGGCATACTGCCTACCATCATTCCACGCAAGTCCAGCCCTGAGGAGGCAAGACAGTGATGTAGTGGCCAGCATTAGGAGCCTCAGCAATGTGGATGGTAGCACCTGCCAGCTGATAGGTACGACCAAACCAGAAAACACGGGTGGGAACATGGACCACAGAGCGAGACTTGATGCCATCCACGGCATGCCGAAGGTGGAAAAGCACAAAGGGATGATGAGCAGCAGGTGCAGGAGAATCCAAAAGGCGGCTCACGCCACCACAAGCCTCGCAATCCAAGAGTGCCTCAGCTGGAGAGGACACCGCAGCAACAAGGTCGGAAAGACAGGTGGGCTGATCAGAAGCGAGAGCAAGGTCAACCACGAATTGGTCATCACACGGAAGAGGACGACAAGAGTTGCACGAAGAACACGAAGCATTGCGATTGAAAGACCAAAGGTGATCATGGGCCCTCTGCGGAAACATGGCGCAAATAGCAGCAAGGAAATCACGAGGGTCCTGTTGATTTCCATCATAGGGAAGACGGAGATCACAGGTGCGAAGCAATTGGATGACAGAGGCAAGCCAACAGGTAGTGCCAAGGTTTGGCAAAGGCTCGAAGCAGAAACCAGAAGTCTCGTGCACAGAAGCCTCGGCAAGACAAGAAAAATCCACCAGAGGGAGAACCACCACACAAGCTGCTGGAGGGCGCAGCGGCAGCATTAGAAAAATTGCCGGGGAGGCAAGGAAAAGACGCACAATCCATCATGCCAAGCGCAGATGGAGTCAAAAGCAAAATGCGGAAAACGGGCCACAAAAACCAAGGCCAGTGCCAAGGGGAAAGCGAGCAATCTGCTGACAAAACTGTGCTGGAAGGAGAGCACAACAAAAAGGCAGGAACGCGAGGGAGCTATGCTGACAACACAATGTACCAAAAAACCCATGAACGCGAAAACAGACAAGAACTGCCAACAGGGAAGACAGTGAACTGTGGGCTCAAGCAGCACAGGGAAAGGGCAAAATGCCACAGATGGAAAACAAAACTGGAAAGGAGCCAGCACGCAAACACAGGAAGGTAGGCAATGCTGGAACTCCAAGCACACGCATCATATAGTCAAAGGCCATCATCATCCCCATGTTTCCTTTCTTTTTTGCTCAACGGACTGGGGACAGCGGCGGTAGCACTGGAAGGAATCACCTGGGGCAGGGCACGCTGCAAAGCCGAGGGAAGAGCAGCAGCAAGGGCTGTGGCAACAGCACCATGGCCCAGGAGTTTCGGAGCTGCGTCACCTCCTGCACGGTCTTGGCTGGACTCACGGAGACCCTTTCAACTTCTTTGGACAACCCTTGATGAGCAGACTTCCATTCAGCCTGCATCTCAGCAATCTGACCAGCGACATGCGACTTAAGCTGTTCGAGCTGACTGTCAACAGCTTGTTTGGCCTGGGCAACTGACTTCTGCACTTCTTCCTTTACCCCAAGCGGCACTGCAGGGAAGTCACGGGAAAAACAGAAGCATTGGCAGCGAGGGACAGACAGGGATCAGGGATTGCGAGGACATTGACATGGACTGGATGAGGAGGGACCACAGCTGGCATAACACCGACTTGCAGGGGGATCTGCTTCAGCATGAACAATCCATGCATTCTGGGAGGGGATCACGGTCCAACTCCATGCCTAAGCCGCGGACCTGTTCACTGTCAGTGCCATCAGGAAATCCAGTGATGGACCATGAGGTTGTTGGCACAAGAGCAATATTTTCATCAGTGTGCTTGCTGGGTTCGATGGCCGGCCTGGCATCAGTGATGTGTTTTGCGACATACTTGGCACCATATCGTCCATCTTTCCAAATCAGGCCAGCAAATCCCTCATAGCGATTTGCCATTGCAAGAGCTTTGGCGCAATTTGTGGCAGCAGCGCCTTTCAACCAACCCGCAAGCAGCTTGTCAGGAGTTGATCCTTGAGGGATCCATCGGCGGACCATGATTCCATTCAAACCACTCTTCGCTTCAAAAGCCGCGGCATCCGAAGCATTGACTCGAATCTTGACGGCGGCAGGATCGCTTGTATACCTGCTGGCAATGTATATCTGCTTTGCTCTGCAATCAATCACAATGTAACTGTGGTCATCAGCCTGCATTGCACTACGATCTCTTGCATGGAATTCTGAATGTTCAAGAAATGTGCCATTGCAAAACTCCACTTGGACGCAGCACGCACTGCCTTTCCCAAAACTGAGACTGCAACTTGACCCTACAAAAAATGCCTTGACATGCCTATATAGCGGAACAAAGATTATGCCTATAGGGTACGCGCAAGCCTTCTGTGCTTCGCAGCAACAAGCTCATGAGTTGTCATTCCTGCGCCACCATCTCTTTTCATGAAAATCATTTCAAATTTCCATCCACCCAACCCTCAACCAGCCTGCTGCGCCTGAGGCTGTAGAAGGCCGGGACTTGGGGTCAGCACCTGCAATCTGTCCCCCTAGAGGGGTTTCCTGGTGATAATCAGCAGTTTGACACATATGGACACCCAAGCACCTACCATCTACATCTTGGGACCAGCAAAGTGATCAGGAAAGGTCCAAGCATCCCTTCTGTAAAGTGCATGCTTCAAATTCCTCCAGGGGATCAAACAGTCCCTACAGTGGCCTACAGGTGAGTACGTTGTGGGTGAGTACGTTGTGTGTGTGCGTGGAACATCTGAAGAGATGTAAAACTTCTACCTTGATTGACGGAATTGCTTTTTCTTATCAGGTTCTTTGCCATTACAATGAACCAGTTTTGAGTATTTTACCAGGCGTTT
>Ga0126342_10013141_pt1 | contig 14705 bp, 13 predicted proteins | sample Cyp1metagenome_FD_92528 | JGI IMG/M metagenome (GOLD analysis project Ga0126342, IMG submission 92528) | Coral microbial communities from Lord Howe Island, Old Settlement Bay, Australia - Cyphastrea 1 metagenome | ecosystem: Host-associated > Invertebrates > Cnidaria > Coral ... | reverse complement strand
TCTCGACCTTACGCAGGTCTTTGGGCCGTTGCAACTCCCACGTAGACCTCATCCTGAGGCTGCCCTGTCGGCCAAAGACCAGGCTCTCAGTGAGAAGGTCCGCGATTTCCGAGAGCTGGTGGTATGTTTTTGTTTGTCTAGAAATGGAATGGAAATGGAATGGCCAATTTGATAGGAGAAATGGCAAATGGTGATGAACCAATAAATTTTTGGGGCACGCTGTTTTTCAGACAAACCTATATCCACCCCAAAAATCAGATGTGGTTTTCCATATTCAAGGGCTTCCACCTCCAAAAAAACCCATGGATTTTCACCCAAAAACCTGCAGAGCTGTGAGTCGCGCAGGATGCTGAGCTGCAGGAGAAGAGGCAAGCGGAACAACAGGCCATCGAGGCCTTGGAGGCCAAAGATGCTCAACTGGACCGCGGGGAAACCCACGTAGCGATGAATGGGGCGCAGCGGGGTGAAAAATGGATGGCTTTTGAAGCTCTACCTGGTGATAAGTGGAGGATTTTTGAGTATGGAAGAGTTGTACACAGGTAGGGTGGGAGGATCCAAAGGACGGATCAGTGGTGAACTAGCAGCTTCGACCAAGGGCCAGTTGACCTTACTTGTTAGCTTTAATTGATCATAGAGGGATGACCAAAAAGCTAAGGTATGATTTCAGCCACCCGGTCTGAATTTCTCGTGGCTTTGACCTGTGGCCGGAGCCTCTCATGGTGAGGTTTGACCTCTGAACTGCAAGCAATGCAAGCAGAAAAGGATCGCTGCAATCAGCAGTTGGAGGAGAACCTCTTCAGCTGGAGTTTTGAGGTTTGAGGTTTGGGCCGTTTGATGGTGACGGATCAAGATGTGGCCAATTGGACGATGTTGGACACTAACAGTCCAGACATGTCCAGACATTGTTTTCAGCAAAGACGCAAAGTAGACACGTGCAAGTAAACTAAGTACAGTACATGATTAAACCCAAAGTCCCGCGCATCCCCAACTGCATTTTGTTGCTGCCCCTTGATTGAAGATTCACGTCCTAACCCCTTTGTAAGTAGATGTTGATCCACCGTGCTACTGTCTGTGTGTGCCCTCTTGACAATGAAGATCCGCATCTGGTTGGTGGTGTCCAATGACTTTCGCAATTTTGCAGGAAGAGGATTGGATTTTGAATCATATATAATTGAAATCAATTGAAGGAGTTGTCAGTTGGTTTTGTCTGCACAGTTTCTGATCTAGTTCTTTGACTTCATCAAATCTCATTTTTCTGATACACAATGCAAAATGCCACACGAAACAAACATGCAAAATGCGAAAAAACATGAAAAACCTATACTTTTCGCAGGTTTCCCAGTTCTTTTCCCTTTGTTCCAACCAGCCATTGGGCCCATTACAGGAGGAAGCCACCAGACTCTCAGAGAAGGAGGACGGTGGACATGCCTGGACCAAGGGAGCAGGGATGAGGGATGAACATATACAATATATATACAATATATATTAATATATATATATAATATACACAATATATATATATATATATTGTGTATTTTGAATGCAACATAGACAGAGATGTTGAAGGAAGTTCGTGGAAACCAAAGACATCCAAAGACCATGTATATGCTTCCGAATTGGTGGATGGACTCATTGTGAAAGTGAGCATATCAGCGGCTCATTTGGTACCCCATAGTGGAGTTATATCCAAATTCCCAAGTGGACCACAGTAATCATCATGTAATCATCATGACCATAATGATCCATGAAAACGAAGAAAAGGACCATCCCACTATTGGTGCACTGTTTGCAAGGCCGCCTTGGACAGCTTGAAGAAGGAACTCCAGCGATTGAAGGAGGAGTCTACTCGGCAGGTGGGGCGATTCGGTGCTTTGCAAGAACTTTCTGCCACCTTCCTGCTGACGATTTTTATTTTTTGCACATCAGAGGTGCATCACTAGTTTTGGACAGGCTGAAACATCCCTAGTTTATCCATCCTTCCAATGACGGTTACACGGTGCACAGCCGTGTGGCCTCTTCGCAGAGGTTGCCGAAAAAGAGGAGACGTGGTGACGCGCCTCAAGGGGTTCTGGTTGTGTCGGTGTATGACTTGTCTCGGGCGGAACATTTGAATCCCCACATGAACATGCCCGGAAAGAATCAAGATTCTTCATTATATAAGGGCAAAAGATGGTTCATAATGGATGATTTTACAATGTTGGCCCTGAAAGTTTTCAATCTGTAAAAATCAGATCCCTATGTAAACACAATTAGCCCATCCATTGGGGCTGGGCATCCATGGTCAAACCGACTTTCATCGGAAGCGCCTTGAGGAAGAGTCTCAGCGAGTTGCGTGCACAGCACAAGGCTTTATCCGGGATGATGGGTTGTATAATTATAGTTGGGTTCTGGTTGGTCCAGTTTGAAAACAACAATTCATGTTTGGTTGTTGGCTAATATGCTGGTGGGTTTTGAAGGAAGCACCTCTCACGATCAACGAGAGTCTAGCCTTTCTTAAAAAAATCTTTTCAACCAACAGGACCGGTTTTCCCAGACAGGAGGATTTAAACGACCAAACGACTCACCCAACAGTCCTCCAAAAATCGCTGTGGCCCAGGAGCTGCGCGACCAGCAGGGCAAAACCTCTTCGGAGTGTCCTGGTGATGTGATGAGTTTTGGTGTTGCGATGGTGTTTTGGCCCACCTTCAAAGTGTCCGGCATGACATATGGAATGACCCGTTGGGCAATGTCGGAACCAGGTTGAGCACTCTGCAACTTCAACTCCAAGAACGGGAGGCTGGAGACTGGGATGGTGCTATTGTGCTTCCTGGACCGGATGGTGTGGGATAAGCAGAAGCTGCATAAGCTGCCAAGAGTGGAAGACCCGCTGATCAGAACTTCATCAACCTTTGGTAAAGTTCCGGAAATTCCTTTCATCAATGGAGTTGCGATCTTTTTCACTTGATGAAGTTTTGTTTTTGCCAGTGAGTTGGTCAGCTAACTGGTGCTTCACCAGCTCCAGCAGCTTTACTTCAGGTTGAGGTCGATGGCCAGCTGAAGGAGAAGGACATGGAAGCGGCACTGGGAGGGTGGACATCACTGAGGCCTTGGAAGTATCTGGAGGTATTTGGAGGTAGGGAGATTACCCAATTGATTGCCCACTAGTTTGGGTGAAGCATGGTGAAGCCATATGCATAGACCGGAAATGGAAATGCCGGGCTGGGAAGGACCTCACGATTCAGAAGCTGGAAGAGGATTCTGCACAACTCAGTGCTCAGGTGGAGCCCCCTGGAAACTTTGCAGACTGTGACTGGCAGATCTTGAAGTGTTAGAAGTGTGAAGTCTTTCCATGTCTTTCCCATGGCTGCAAACTTCCTCACCGTGATCCAGTGATCAATTGTGCCAATGATTTTCCAGGGTCTCCATCCCCCTTTGTGCCTCAGGTGACAGAGCTGGAGGGGGTCAGGGAACGTGCCGCCCAAGCGGAGAAGATGTGACTCAGCTGAAGATTTGGAAGACGTCTGTGGAGACACCAGGTTTTGGGAGCTAAACACCATGAAAGCTGGAAGATTTTGGTGTTGAGAGCTACTTGACCGGGGAAGTCTCTGGATCTTGGTTTCGGGAGCTGTTTTGACGGTGTTCCAAGGCTTGAGCCCTGGAAGAAGCGCACGGAAGAGGTTCAGGAAGCCTTCCAGAAGGACGCTGAAAAAACAAAAAGGGCCTCACAAATGCATAATGCATTAGGAATGCAACATATTGCAACATATTGCAACATCACCTGAAGTGGTAGTGTAAATAGTGGTTATTCCTATGCAGAATGTGATCTTTCAAACATAGAGGGAATAATTAATAGGGAATGTAAAAAGAACTGAAACAGCCAGCCTTTGAGTGGGGTCGGGTGCACGTTTGAAGCGAACCCTGTGAAGTGCTTGATCTCAACACAGCTGCGAGCTGCACATGAGCTCAAGAAGCATCAGTTTTCTGTGAAACATCAATATTATACACACCGTTTAGATAAACTTGGAAGGGTGAAACAAATTCTGTCAATGTAGGATAGAAATTGAATCCATGGACGCACTATACAGGGGCAGGAATGAACGAAACGTTGCGCAGTCTTGTCTAGCCGTGGTTGCTAGGAGCAAGCTCTGCGGAAACGGTACCACAACCAAATGCAGGAGAGATTGGATGGGGCTGTGGACCTGTGGACCTGTGGACAGTGGACTGGGATTTTGGCAAGAACTTCAGTTGACTACGAACGCTTGGCTCAGAAATTGGTGAAGAAACATGGGTAGTTTCGTGTTACGAAGACATGTAGTGTGGCCACAGGCGCAGCCCAAAGCGGGTCATGGGTTGGTCCTCCAGACACACGGAGGACATGAAAGGAGCCATTCGTGTCTTCGCACGCATCCGTGGGGATGCCAAGTTGACGGGCTGCGGGGACCAATCTTTCTTCACTGAAATATTGACAGACTGTGACAGGTCGGTATGAGAAAGTTGTGTTTCTATGTCGTTGTTTTTAAGAGTACATAATCATGTCAGTCCTGAAGGAGGTTGGAAGACTGTGTCGTTTGAAGTTGTGCCTGTTCTGTATGTGAAGAAGCTCACCACCAAATGAGTACATGCCTTCTGGAACTCCTCGATGTCGAAGGCAACTGATGTCACTTCACTCTGGTAGCTCTAGTGGTTCCTGGTCCTTCGTCCTGTCGCAAGGCCCCAAAGTGCAAAGGGAAGCAGATCAGGAGGTCCCGTGGGATGGGGCCAAGGCCATGGAGGTCGGATGACGGTGAAAATGAGGGGGTTGAGATTCAGAGGTTCCACTTGAAGGACTTCAAAATCAAGGCTTTCGGAGTTCAAATCTTGGAAACCCCAGAGCAAAAACCGGCGAAGCACCCTTCCAGGGCATCGGGCATTTTTTTTATCGCGTAAGGCCGTTGAAAAACTGCATTTCGGACTGATCATATGTTGGGTTTCAAGAGAGGGCGCCAAAAAAAGCCCTTCCACCGCTCATTGCAGAAAACCATCACACCATTTTTTGACGGCTGACTACAATGAGTTGCTGGCTGCTGTGTTCGCAGGTTGCGGTCTGGCGGCGCGATGCGTTTTCCTTGGAAAGCGCGGCCAAGGATAAAAAGTCGCCACCGAAGGCACACCTGGATGGGATGGGGAAATGGGGAAGGGTTTATGGGTATTTTCATGTCATATTGTCATTGTCATAGGTATTACATGTGATTACTAGCAACATTACAACATTATAAACTAATATATAATATAACGTATCTAATTTTTTTGGGATTGCTTACAGTACATCATAGTGGCCATACTCTGGCCGTTGGAGACCGACGGAGTGCTTATAGCCTGAGCTCACACAGAAAGGACTACAACTTCGACTCCGTCTTCGATGAGCATCTTGGTTGGTCTGTTAAGAGGTGAACTTGTCCCCACAGTTGGTGGTGTCTATTCTTTTGAAAATGTAGAAAACTGATTATATGGACTAGGTTCACATATTTCTTAAAGGTCAAATTGTGAAGTTTCTTCTTTGCATCAAAGGATTACGAGATATTGCGAGCTACAGTTTTTACATCATCTTACATCTTGCTTCCATAATTTTAGGCGTCAGGGGTTTGGGGATTTGACCCCAAGCTTCAAACGGGTTGCAACAACTTGTTCTGGCATTTCTTGGATTCGCAGTTTCAACATGGTTCAGCCACTGTCCAGTTTCCAGACATGATGCTTGGTTTTCTGGAACATCTATAGTGGGAATTGGCTGATGAAATGCCTCGTGGTTGCGGTCGATTTTGAATCAATTTTCACTCGCTGTGATTTCAAGGTCTGAGAACCGCAGATGTCGAACACTTTAGATTTTTTGAAATCAAATCACCCTGGGTCTACCCAATTGGTCCCAATTGGTTGGTTCAACCCCATCCCCGAAATCATCCGAAATCCATTGTTTCAACACCCTCTTGACCCAACATGGCCATGCATCCCAGGCACAACTCGCAAGAAGACGTCTTCGCAGATTGCCGGGGGCTGATCGCTTCGGCGGTGGATGGCTTCAACGTCACAGTGTGGGGAGGCCCATCGTGGAGCCCAATTGGGTTGAATTGGGTTGAATTGGGTTGAATTGGGTTGAATTGGGTTGATGGTTGCTTGGATGATTTCCTGAAACATGATGAACCATGCTGTTTTGGGGGGCGGTTCGATAGATTTGGAGGATTTTGGAGGGGGGTTCAGCTCGAATGGCCCTTCCATCAGCCTCATGGTTGCAGCATGTTGCAGCAATCTATACTTGTGAAATCTTGTGAATGGAAACTGAAGATTTTGAAATCCTGGAACTTCCCAGTCTGAATGACCTGTGCTGCACCTTCTCGGCTCGCTGTTTTCTCGCTGTCAGCAGAGCGCTCGACATGGAGGTGCCAAGCACCGGGACCGTCACGCAGATGTCATGGTCGTGGGAACGAAGGGGAACTATGATGAACAACCCTTGGACCATTGGCTCTTGGGGATTTTCCCAGACATTCCCAAACATTTTCAGACAAAGCCATTTGGGTCTCTGGGATTCTCTGGCTATATCGACTTCCCAATGATTGCTGGTGAAAATCCCCCCGTGATGCAGGCGTCATCGCACGGGGCATGCCATGGCCAAGCGTGGTATGCAGTGGCCACGTGGGGATCTTGAGACTTGGACCATCGCGGGAAAATGGGGTGACCCCAATCGACCTTTATAATCCTTTCTGATCCTTTATATATCTTTGGGATGGGTGGTTGAAGCACTGACCCTAAGAGATATGTTTGACTTGTGTTCGAAGAATCTCGAATGGAAATTGCAGAAGCACACAGCTAAATTTAACAATGATTTAACCAACACAAATTGGCAGTTGAGCCGTTGAGCCAAGACAATTATCGGGATTTTCACGAACAAACAGGGGGGGTTGTTGGGTCGGATACTTCCCAGGATTCAGAGCCTTCGGAGAGACTACAGCAGCTACTGGCCCCCAAGATTTATAGCTTGGCCAAGGACACCCGGAAGACACTGAGGTATCTTGGTTCAAAAAAGGGTGACAGGATGTGACAGGTAAATTGCTGAGAGCAGGGCAAAGATGGTGCAGAATGCTATTGATCTTTGAGATAGGGCATTCAATGATTTGATCATTTGTAGCAATTTGCAACTTTCTGAAATTAAGATCTATCAATGGCAACTTTCTATCCATCCTAAGTTATCCTAAGCCATTGATCCTGGCGATACAACAGTTCCCATACCACACCGAGTTGGCATCGCCTAGGTATCTCCGTGAGATCTCCGACTGGCCATCAAGGCTCCAGTTGCAGGTGCGGTGAAAACCATTGAAGACCTGGATTTACCACCTGGTAATATCCTCTGGGAGCTTTTTTCGCTGGCAATGGAAAATCTATGAACATCTCCACTTTCAATGTGTATATAGATGTATATAGATCATTTGTGGAAGAAGTGGAGCGTGAGTAATATGGCAGTACCAGTTGAGTATCACGGACCATTTGACTAGGAATTGGACGTCAATTCCAGCCGCTATGAACTGTTGGGGATTACAAAAAGACACCATGTTGGGGTGAAATTGCTTTCACCGAAGATGACTGTAAACTCTGTAGACCTTCTATGCAGAGTTTTGGGTGCCTGTCAAATTTCGAGTCTCAATTTGTCATTTCATGTTTATATATTCAGATTTATTGAGTTTATTCTTGGCATCTACAGGCTTTTGCCTTCTCTGACCTTGGGTTCGAACATGCAAAGAGATAAGGCCGCCTCAGAATAGGCGTCCAATGTGGAATCTGTTCCCTGCAGGTCTTCCACCAGTTACAAGCCGCCAATGTGAAAGTGAACACCTTCCACTACAATGCCACTTGGCACCTGCTTCCCAAGATGCTGTAGCAGCTGCTAGCACGTTCCATAATGTTCTTACATCATCTTACATCAAAAGGCAGCATTGTACTCGAGGTGTTCTTGTTCTAGTTTGTGTGTGTGAAGATGTATCGGGGAGCAGTGATTCAGTTTTCATCTGGTTTTCCTTGGATCGTTCTGTTGTAACACTAGACATTTCCTATACATCTAGATGCAGCTTGAAGCAGAAAGGAAGCTGCAAAACAAGAAGCCTCCTTGTGCTTCAACTTGCTATGGCTTCTCAGTCAGGTACAGGTTGCCAGGGAATCGAATGTCATCACATTGAAACAGAAATAGATTTCGGGCTAAAGGCGGCTCTACCGGAAACCCTGAAACACAAAATCAGCAGCGGTGATGCTTGAATGGGTCAAAATACCAGCCCCAGGGACTTTCTGGTAATTTTGAGTACCCTCTGGTAAACCAACATAACATAACTATGGAAAATCACCATTTTTAATGGGAAAATCCACTATAAATGGCCATTTTCAATAGCTATTTTGACATAACCAGAGGGTAATTTCCAAAAAAAAATCCAATTATGGATTTCACCCATTTTTATTCGTGCCTCCATTGCCAGAAATCCAAGGCATTGATGAATTCATTGACGAAGCTGGGGCAGTGGCCTTTGGCCTTGGCGCAATTTTCATCCATGAGAAGCTGGGATGAGAACTGGGTTACCGGGGGACGACTGGGAAGCTGTCCAAAGTTGTCCACTGTTGGGTTGATGACAAATCAGATGGGCACTCCACATTTTTCAAGACCATTCTATACCGAACTGAATAGCCGGTATCAACAATTCCATTTTTCGCAAGAAGATGTCATTGCCGGGTGCTTTGGCGCATCCTTTTTTTCGAAGTCCAGTGGAATAGGAACAACCCTGCCACAGGACAGCGCAGCCTCCAAGTGGATTTGCCAAGTTTCAATACCCTGGCGATGCCATGTGACTGGAGATGTTCCCTATGGATCCGACATTGTGCTCTGGATCCAATGCAGATCACGACACATTTGTGGCTACACTGATATTCTGGTTGGTGGTTTGGAACATGAATTTTATTTTTCCATATATTGGGAATAAACATCCCAACTAAGTATTATTTTTCAGAGGGATTGAAACCACCAACCAGTATTATTTGATACATCTTGATATGTCACTTTGACAGCAAAGAATTCTTGTAGACTTTGGCATTGGCTTTTGCTCTCAACAAAACTGTTTGATTGCTTGCGGCTGTGCTTGGAAACCACTCGACCACTTTGGCATCGTCAATGCACCCCTGTCCTGCAGGCGCACTACACTACTCTTTCACCCAGAACTTGATCGGAGCTGTTGCTTCGATCAGTAGCTGGACCATGTTGTTTCGCCACATGCTGGGATTCATCGAATCAAACGAATAGATGAGATTGGAGGTAGCAATTCTGCCACAATTGATGTGTTGGAGTTTTGAGGTTCAGGACCTCAAAAAAACATCAGCGCTTAGGCAACTGCGCAGAAATTGGCTTATGGCAAAGGTCCTTGGAGATCCTTGGCAAAAATGTTTGGCCAGAACTGGGATTCAGTGCCATTGTGGTCTATCCATCATTGCTGAGGCTGTAATTTCCACGAAGTTTCATGGCCAGCTAAAGTGGGGCTGGCCTTCAGGCCGGGACTGACCAGACCAGGTGTCTCCAGTCTCAGGATCTTTCAGACACTGGTGAAACGGAGCCTTGAGATGGATGAGAAGCCACAGAGTGCCTTGAAGCTGGGCTGAACAGGGTGGCATGGGTTGATCCATGCCCGGAGGTCAGTGTCATTTTCATTCATGTTCATTCATTTTCTGGGTTCCATCATGAGGGCCTGGAATGCAGGCTGTCACGTTTAGTGCCATGGTTGCCCCTGAGGATCAATGCATGCGAGAAGGCATCGAATTGGTTAGGATCGGGATGGGGTTCAGCCAGTCCAAAGTCGGCCCTGTGTATGACATCAGCAGCATTCCTGAGGTCCTCTCAGGATTGTTCCATCTCCTTGTCAAAACCCGTGATGTTGAGCAAACTTCCATGGAACTCTGCCCAAACCCACCAACATCCCCAGATAGTGGCTTCTTAAAATTGAAGTGCCCAGTACCCTAAAACTGACTATTGGTTTCTCCCAAAAAGCATCCAAAAGCGACAACAATTGGATGATTTTTGGGGGCCTTGCAGGAGCCTTTGGATGTTTGGAATGGATGCCGCGAAGCACAGCACGGCCAAACCGCATCAGCTTCAACTCCCTTTCCAGCGCCTCTGGAGGTGGAAATCATGTGAAGATGAACGTGTAAGCCACAGTAACTTTTGTGTGTACCATTTCTACCATTTTGTACCTGGATATTCAATGGTGTTTAACATATATTGACCATGAATATCCAATAATACTGCACATAATTTGTGACAATGAGAAGAGGTACAAGCACTTACGATTCAAAACCGTTGGTAGACTGTTCGCACTCCACCAGGCCGCTGGTGGAGAAGCCTCTGGGCTTTTTCAGCCACGGAGGAACCGAACAGAAGCCTTGCTGCAGGTGATGATGTTGTCGAAATCTGGGGAATGTAGGGTGCTTGTCGTCAGCTTCCCGATTGAAATGGCAATTTCTGGATGACCCCACATCACCCCACAAAGATGAGTAAGGCAAAAAAGATGATATCCATGGATCACCAGTAGCACATGGTGATCGATCACCCAGGAATTAGCTGCAATGCTTTGTTGAGCTGCTGCGAGAGCCTCGGCCTGCTTCAAGCCACCATGCTGTTTCCGAAGCCATCCAAGCCATCCAATGTTGGGGGGTCTGGTTTCCATCCGCTTCCCAAGGAAGGGAGCGCAGTGGTGTCAAGCGCTGGGTCGTTTGGATTGCTTTGGGTACCGTGCAGCCCCAGATGTGGTGAGTTTCAACTGCGGCATCAGCGCCTGTGGCCAGGTGGGATTCAAATCATCTCCGTCCAAATAAATCATCGCCATTTGGATTGTTGGGATAATTTATGGATGATCCCCAACTTGATGGATCATTACTGGCATCCAGGTAGAGGATTCATAGTGAATAATTAGTGTCAGCAGTACTGAATACAATCTCAGCAGACGTTCGAATCCGTCTAGACTTGCCATTTGCCATGGGTTTGATTGGCCTCTTGTATTATTTTGGGAACCCAGCGACATCCAGCCGAAAAAACCCAGATTAATTAATTTCCCCAAGAAAAAACAGGCCGGCCGCTGGGAGTATTCCTTGGATCTTCTTCAACAACTTGGAGGCTTGGGTGATAAATTGAGGCTGAGGGAACCGACATCGCCATCTTTCTGGAAACTGTTTCTCCTTTTTGAATCTGTTTGATACATGCTGAGGCAAAAAAAATCGTTGTCGCAACAGCCCAAAGATTTGAATCCAGCTTGGCATGCTGGGTCCCATCAAGATCCGCACCAAAGTCCAGGCAGCCAAGATGAGATCAGCTCTACGGCTGCCATCAGCCTCTTGGTGTGGGGGGTTTAGGATAGCTTTGCTGGTTTACTGTGCTTGGAGCCCCACCATTATTTACCACCAGCCCATACCAGCCCAACAAAGCCACTATTGAGTAACCGGGAGGTTCATGCTCTACCCCCGTGAACAATTGATCAGGTGTTGGTAGTGTTGTTTTTTACTTTAGATGAAGTAAAGTCAAAGGAATTGATCCTGTTGTAAACCTAGCAACCTTGCCATTCTGTGGAAGTGGCGCACAGCAAGATTCAAAACATCGTTTGCTTCCCTCCTTGGAAAAAAAAAACAGCTACGCTTTTCCTGCTCACAAAAGTAAACTCTGGTTTTCAACAATTCCAATAGTATCTCCCAGGCCATATATATAATCCACCAGAATTGAACTATTTCGGACAAAATCGATCAATTGACACCCAGCCCGCCAATAATTTGTTTTGCTTCCCTCTATATACATGTACACACATTCTTATTCCCGGAGTGTCTTCCCTAATTTCTTGCTATTTTTCTTCCCTGTTTTGCTTCCCAAATTGTCTTTCCTATGTTTCTGAAACATAGGGAAGAAACACCCAATTTCTTGCCACATTTCTCTTCCCCATGTTTCTTTTTCAATAGTGTTCTTCCCTATGTTTCTCACCTATTGTCAAGTCTTGTAATCTTGCTTGGTTTCAAGCATTATGTCTTTAGGACCGTTGCCAGAGTCCAAAGGAAACAAACTTGAACAGGTGGTGATGAATTTACATGTCTTGGTGGCAGATTACAGCTTCCCACTTTGCTCAAACATATTAAACTGTACGGAATTACGGCGCGCTCCTCTCTTAGGTCGAAACTGGCAACCCTAACCTCATCTAGCCTCTATCAATTTCTGAAAAAACGGCTGTTGGCACGAAATCTCACGGAACGGATGTGGCAGTGGGACTATCATGGACAATCCCGATGACCAAAAAATCGAATCACTGGTTCGCTTTGATATTTTCGGCACTGTTCACAGAATCTCCGAAACAACTTTGACACTATGTCGGACTATATCTACATAATTCTACATAGGTAATTGCGTCAAAATCATGTTTTGACTTTTCAGCAAAATAGGAGTCTGTGGCAGCCATATGGCCCTTTCTGAAAATGATGGAAAGCGTAAACTCTAGAATTTGTTGCGGCCTTAACAGGTACAAGTTCAGTTGAAATCGTCAAAACCGGTGGTGGAACCATGCAGAGCTGCAGGGAAGATGAATATGAGATTTTCCACTTTAATTTGCTTACCTTGGTAGTGGAAATCTTCGAAACTTTGAATACATCTGGAAAAGTTGCACCAAACTGAAAGTGGGGTTTTGTGCAAGTGATGCTTCTCTGGCTTGGGTGGTGGGTGATCTGTCAGTAATCTGTGAGAATGTTTAGGCCACTCAACCAACAATTCTTGGAAGATTTGCCCAGCCCTGCATCTCAAACAGCCAAGGTGGATGTGACCAGAAAGGGAAATGGCTAGCCGTACTTCAAATTCTTGAATCGATGAGCCTGGCCCTCTCGTCACCAAATCAGATTTGCTACTTGGCTGTTGACTCGTCCATTTCCATGGTATGAATATGGTATGGAGCAAAGATAGTAAGCAACTAGCTGAACAGGCTATGCAGGTGTCTTTGGCGGTCTCAAGAGTCTCTTCTTATTGGAGACCACCAGCGCTTACGAAATTCAAAGTTCTGAAATTCAGTGAGAATCCGTGAGCAATTCTAATGGTCCACTTGAGCCATGAAAGCTGCTCTCGTTGGTTGATTATTGGTTATGTGGGTTAGGTGGGTTATGCAACCCATGGTTTTTCTTGATGTTTGTTGGGGGTGGTGAACATGTTACAACCCAGTCAGTTGGGACATCAATTGACCAACATGATAGGGCGATCCCTGAGGTCTCAATGCCGCGATCAGCGGATTTGAGAGCGGAAGCCAGTGGCCGCACGGCTGAGATGGCACAATGGGAGTGGCCATTTGGCCATTTGGCCATTTCACATCGAAAATCCTCCAAAGCTAATTCAAATTGAACCTACAATTTGTTTAAGTCTCCCGGAATATATCATAGATAAAATAAAACGTACGTATATTGGAATTGGCATGGCTCGCAATTGGGTCTGCGCACAAATCCCAAAATGACAAACAAAATAGTTTTACAAACAATTCAAATCGCTAGAATGTTCGCTCACCATGGCTTTGAACATCGACGCATGCCTACGTTTTGTTGCAACACGATGTCCATCACGCTTGTTTCCCCAAACGATTGGGCCACGGTTGCACTCATGAGTTTTGCTGGACAAATGTTCCTTTTTTTCCCCAAGCGCCAAAAGTATCTAACTCCACTTCCATGGTCCTTCGAAATTCGATGGAAAAACCACCACAGCATCCACCAAATGCACAGCCAGGCAACGCGCCATCCATGGACTGATGCAGCTGATGGACTCATCGGCTGCAGATGAGTTGCTTGCAAACATTCGATGGTCGCTGGTTTCCCGTGAAGTTTTGAAGAATTTGTTGGCAAATTGCCCAGTATTAACAGGATTGCAATGGATTGCACTCATCGTTCCTCCCACATTGGCATGCAGATGGTTGCTGCGATGTGTAATTCACTGGTGAGGCAAAGTTTTGCGAGCGGAATTCGTGCGTGCGCACGTGTGAGCCAGTCCCACTGGAGCCTTCGTTTGTTGAGTTGGAGCCTTTGGCAGCCATGGTGGGGATTCCAGGGGGGTCCCAAGGGGGGTCCCAAGGGGATGGGATCCACATGGCGGGGATCGGAAAAACTGAGGATGGATTCTCAGGGATTTCCCATCAACGAGATTTGTCGAAGCGAGAGCATCGAGAGCATCGAGTCATGTCAGAACGGCGAAGCAGTGAAGGCCACCGCCCGACTGGGGAAGATATTGGATGGATATGGATGGATCAAATTCAGCCACTGGAGTCACTGATGTTTAGGTCAGATGAATGACGAAGGTACTAACGCTGGCGTTAAGTCGTATCAGCTTGTAAAAGTCGTATCGGGAGGCCGTGCGCCTGGAAAAAGTTCAAGTTTGGCATCACCACAACTTTTAGTAATTGAACAATTTCATTGGTTTGGGGCCGTGCGGCTGGAAAAAGTTCAATTTTTTTATTGCGTTGATTTTTTAAAAATATATTTGATCATTCTTTCAAGGGGTTGCTGCTTGCCTGCTGCTTGCCTGCTGCTTCCCTGCTGCTTCCCTGCTGCTTGCCTGCTACTTGCTGCTGCTTGCTTGCTGCTGCTTACCTGTTGCTGCTCACCTGCTGCTTGCCTGCTGCTTGCCTGCTGCTTGCCTGCTGCTTGCTGCTCCATGCTGCTGCTTGCTGCTTGCC
>Ga0126342_10013140_pt1 | contig 14706 bp, 13 predicted proteins | sample Cyp1metagenome_FD_92528 | JGI IMG/M metagenome (GOLD analysis project Ga0126342, IMG submission 92528) | Coral microbial communities from Lord Howe Island, Old Settlement Bay, Australia - Cyphastrea 1 metagenome | ecosystem: Host-associated > Invertebrates > Cnidaria > Coral ... | reverse complement strand
ATCAGTAGTTTCAAAGTTTTCTGCACAGGCATGCACGAAATTGACAAGATAGAATATTCAAGGGGGTGTTCTGTGAATTTTTGTGAATATTCTATATTAATATTCTATCTTGTGGTGTTTTTTTCCGAGTGGGAGGCCGATGGTAATTTTCTCACTCGCGTGTCTGGTAGTGAAAAATATTCTATCTTTCATGCGGTCGGTATAATGCATACAAACGCGATGTGCTGGTGCAGCAACATAACAGGCGGCCCCCCTAGCCAAGACATGAAGCGTCTTGATGACGTCTTTAATTGGCTGGCAATACCCGGCATGCAAAACCAACTGCAAGCTCGATTTGGAAACCAGGGCCTGCAAATCCCCAGGTACTGGTTCTGAAGCACTTTGGCTTTCTAACCTGAAACGCGACAGTGACTCCCAGGGTCCAGTTGGGTATGATTGGATACAAATCCAGAAAGTGGACTGTAGAAGATTCTCAGGAACCGGCTGTTTGCGGCTTGCATCTTGCAGCCTGATGCGTCTTCGCCACGTCACTAAGCTAGAACATCTATCATCCAAGTACTTGGTCAATCGCATTCGATCTGAGTTGTTGACAAATCTTGCATAGACTCCAGACTAGCAAACTCCAAAGGAATCCTGTTCCGGTTGAGTTGCCGATGTCTGCATCGTGCAGTATCCAACTACACCAATCCAAACAAACACCGATGTAATGGTGTAGTTGGATCTATTGAAAATGCTATTTCTTTTGCGGTCAAGGCCATGCCAACCTGCCGCTGTTTGGATCTCGAAGCAACGGATCAGCGGCCTTCTTCGGGTCACAACAAATGCGCAACTCATCAAACATCATAAGTTGTCATAAATCCATACAAATCCAGCCTTTGCGAGTAGCAGCTGAGCAACTCCTGTCAAGATTTTCATGGCACCTAAACTGGTGACCAACCCACGTCCCAACGACCCAACTGCCGGGCAGTTTACCTTGACATCCGCCTTCTGCAGCGTAGTGAAGCGGAGCAAGACCTCAGCACCAGTGCAGCAAAACTGGGCAAGGCCCAATGATCAATGGCCCAGGGCAGCAAAAAAACAAGGGCAAAAACAAACGCCTTGATAATCCTTTATGATCCTTGGGTTTGAGGCCAAAGGAATCGCATCGATTCGGCTCCTGCATTCAAGAGTTGAAAGGAAGAGCCTTGCAGGGCATATCCCATTTGTGATGCAAGCAGAGCAATATAATATAACATTCCAAGTATTTCCAAGTCTAAGTCATTACTCTGAAGTATTCCAATTGCCGAAACAACTTTCAAGCAGGCAGGCAGTACTGCCAGACTTTGCAGCAGCAGCCGCACGCATTCCTCCTGCAGATTGCTTTTCTGGAAATGACCTACCTTGACCAGTTTCACCACATGAAATGCCAACCCCATAGGTCTCCGCTGCCAATGGTGAAGAGTTGAGAACCTTTGGCGAACTGCAAACTGACAAGGAATCCAAAACGACAAGGCTCAAGAGGTGTGCACAAACGACGTGAGCACAACCACCAAATGACATGTACGAACCACCAAATTCCGCTCGACGCAATGGTTGATCAAAGCGCATGCCAAGCACACTGAGAGGGAGGGAATTTGGGGAGGATAGAAAGCATTAAAAGTAAGAATGCCACAAAGCACTGTTATGACAACACCCATCTCAAGAAACCGTACCAGTGAGTCAAGTGCATCCGAAAGAGTCTGCCAAGCAATCAAAATACTTCAGTCACGCCACGTACGAATCAAAACAACTCTCTCCCTTACGTTCAGCATCTTCAGCGCAGATCCGCTTTCTGAATTTGACTCTTCAAGTGACCATGCTTTCCCACGATTCACAGACCCCCCCCGCCCCCTGTCAGTTACTGTATGGACTTTGCGGAGGAACTAGGTGTGGGCGGAATAGCAGGACAGTGCAGTCTTCATGCTACGCAATGCACATCACCACTTGAAGGCCCGGTGACGCTTTCCTACCAACAGTCGGCCACAAGCAGCGAGATAGAATCTTCGTCCCTGTTTGATATCATCCACTAGTGTGGATGCAATACTACACGAGGAGCCAGTCGGCCACTGGTATGAATGATCTAAAACAACAGCTGCAAATTACATCAGATTACAGTCTGTGGGAGATTGAACTTGGGAACTCAAGCAACAAAACGCTAAATGTAAGGCCAGCTCTGCATAGGCCAGAGGCGATCTGCCGCTTTGATCGCACCTGACACACAAGGGCCGGATAGATATTGGTTAAAGAACCTGCTCGTATTTCGAGAGCATTTCAACATTGAATGGAATTATCTACTCTGCAATCTCGATCTACTACTGAATGTTTCGGGTTGACTCGGGTTGCAGGTTTTTGCTCATGTCGTTGTATCTACGCATTTCGCGCACAACAATCACACAACAATATACAACAATGACACGTTGTCTGAACATGCCTTGCAATGCAATTGCATGCAATCTCAACCCTGGCCTCTCAGCCAAGTTGTGGTTTGCGGACAAAAGAAGGCGGCAAAGGCTCGAGTCCTGACTGTTCTCCATGTTCTCCCATGGGTTTGTAATGGTTTGTACTTGTCTGTAAATGTGGGATGTTGAACGACACTCTTTGTTTGGTTGCGGTGATTCTGAGTAACTTGGCGGGCCCAGGCAAAATTCAAGCACTAGCAACATTGCAGCCAGAGAGGGATACCCTCTTTCAGTGAGCTAGCGATTTATGGATGCAAACAAAGATTCCAACCATTCTACCTGCCACAGGAACACAATGCTTGTGTGACTCAAAATTATATAGAATTGAATTATATAAGTATATTGTAACATAGTATAATAAATAAAAAATAAACATAAATAAACGATATCTGTAATTATTTGAATACGTCAATCTGTAGTCCGCCTGGCTGCAAACTGCTAAGTGCAAGGGAGTGCGGCCGAAGGTGTCCTGCAAGATTTCATGGAAATTCCTTTCTCGCATAACAAAAAACAAGCCAAAAAACGGAAGATTTCCGAGTCTGGTGCTTGGGCATCAGCTTGACACCCGCGCTCTAGCAAAACTGAAGCGGCCTCTTCGGGCGCAAAGGAAGTTTGTTTGTTGGAACGTCAGTGACTGCAATTGGGGGCATTTCTGCAACAACACTTTGTTTGTATCCAAGCCTGCCAAAGGAAACAAATGAAATGAGATGAAGAGGATTGAAGAGGATTGAAGAGGATTGAAGAGGATTGAAGAGGATTGAAGAGGATTGAAGAGGATTGAAGAGGATTGAAGAGGATTGAAGACTTTGAAGACTTTGAAGACATCATGTCAATCATATCCGCTCCAGCATCTTTTCCCCAAAGGATGAGCCTTCACTGCACTTGCAGTGTTGATTTCTAACCCAAGACAAGACTTGTGAGCAGCAGTGGCATCCAAAACATTCGAAAGTGTTTAGTCCTTTGAAGTGCATCATCACTATACATCTACCTTCAACAGCCATATGTCCGGCTATCCCTTTTTCAACATTGCCATGCTCTGGTTCCAACTGTAGACATTCCATATCATTCCATCTTATTCTTGACTGTTTTGAAATGAGCGCTGCCTCTACAAGTTGCACAGCCCGCACTTTTGACGTGGCTGCCACCCAGCTATGTCTCAACACATGAGAGGGCTGGTATTGAGACATCTCACATGTCTCAGTACATCTTAGTCAACTGAGACAGCATCAACTTCTGTCCGGAATGCTCACAAACCTGGGCTGAAGATATCATTGAGGCGAGGCGTGCCAATCAGGAACCAGCGGTTTTGGGCAGTCTTTTGCTAGTGGAACAAACATGCATAATCATGAGATATTGTAAACCAATCTAAATCTAAACTCATATAAGCTCATACAACTTACTAGTATATAAAACATCATATGCAAGCAGCGACGTCGCTTCTTTCCTCCACCAAGACCTCCTGGAACTTTCAGCAAGCCAGACGTCCACCGTGCCACATCCCCAAACAGCTGCTCCTAAGCACACGGAAAAAGAAGTCACAAACAAATTCCCAACAATACTTGTATCATCTTGTATCAACACACAATCCAGCTTGAACTCACAATGTTTACTTTTGTTTGCTCTCAATGTGATTTCTGAACGTGTTTGACTTGAACGCATTTTGCCGTTGTATTCAACAGGATTCCCCTATTCTCTGCGCATCGTTGCAGATTTCAATGCGATGCTCGCCGGGTTCTGCGAAAACCAAAACCACAAAACTCTGTTCGCATTAGACAGCGCTGTTGCTTAATTCCCCAAACACAGGGTTAGCGAGAATGTCTTCTGACAATCCTTGTCACCGATGTATACTGACGCCATTTGCATGATGAGAGGTGGAGTGAGGTGAAACTTAGAACTTATGATGGAAAAGATATTGCTGCAATATAGCTTCAACCAGGGTGATGATGGGCTGTTTCTTTTTGTAGCGGACTTCCCCCACCGTATCTCAAGCAAGTATCTGTTGCTTCGTTCACCTCCGGCTTTCCAGGCTCCTGCCGCAAGAGCAGAACTTTGATTTTTTTGCGCCCTGATTCCTCGTTCAATTCGCAAGAAGAGAACGTTGCACTGTCCTCAGCTTCTTCCTCCTCTTCCTGCCCTGGTTGGAGAAGTGTTAAGAGCAAAATGAACTCAACGAAGACGCGCTTTGTAACATCTTAGAAAAACATGGAAAACATGGAAAAACTGTTTTTTTCCAGCCAAGTTGGAGCTGGGCCTTTTAGACACATTGACCTGCAAAAAAGCGATGCTCTTGGATTGGCCTCTACTTTTGCGGCCTTTGCCCTTCGCACCTCCACATTGTTCACATCTCAAAGGGTCTGGACTGCCCGTTCAACAGTTCAACTACTCGAACTCGACTGTACCATTACTCCATATTAATCCATATTAATTACATCATACTACTACCATACATTTGAAAGCAGCTGGTATCGTTTCATGTCTTGCTTTCGAGCCTTTTCCACCTCTTCCTTTTTTGGATCCCTTCCACAGCTTTGAAGTCAATGCGCTGGCTGGACGCTTCAAATCCTAAGCCACACGTTCGTTCATGCTGTGAACAGTGAATTCTTTGCAGCTGATTATCATTGCAAGTTTGGAGTCCCTGCTGCACAAACGCTGGCAAAGTCACAGCGACCACGTCACCGCTTTTGGCCTTTCTCTTCTTCCCAGAGGAAATCTCTCGCTCCTCATTGCCATACATTTCACCTGCGATGAAAACCATATGAAAACCGTGTCACCCACACACTGGTCGAACACAGGAATTGGAATTTGCGGTTCAAGATGGTTCAAGTCATGACATACTGGGAAAACATGGGGAAATATTGAGCAAGGGCGAGCAAATCACAGAACGGGCTGCACAACCTGAAGCGCCAAGATACGGATCGCTTGTTCGAGTCTGTCCAAGTCGTTGCTCCACATCTGCTGAATCGATGTCTTTTTCACTTGGGCCTGAGGCGTGACGAGTCGCAACATCTCCCAAGTATCTCCTGGACCTGTGAGTTCATTGTCCGCTTGATGCTATGTTCTACATGGTAGGGTGTCCACAAGAGGTGGTACCAGATTTAGCCTGACACTTCTTCAACGATCCGAAACTTTCGTTGCGCATCCTCGAGTCCACACATTTCATACAAGACCTTGCAGATCGAAAAGGCTCGCACCAATTCGTCACTCTTGAACTTGTAGAGCTTCCTTAAGTCGACAGCACTACACCATGAACATGTCAGATTTGCATTGCCTTTGGCTTACCTTTCAGTCCAATATCTTTGCGTTATTGCTTTCAAACATGTCCGGCCATGTGTACAACAACAGCTTATCGGACTTATGAGAGTTTAACTTCTGATCAAGCGCAAGTGCGTGCGTCATTGTTTGTCCATGTGTGCATCGAGTCGAAAATATCGAAAGTTCATCAGCCAAGGCTCTCAAGTTCCAGCTTCCTTTCATGGGTCAGTGTCAGAATCTGCATCCCCAGCAGGTACCTGTGCCCAATCTGACCACATCTGACCACTATCCAATAGTGTATTTGCTCTGCAGATGTTTGGGAAGCTTTGGACTGGGCAACATGAACTGCCAACAGGATGAGGTGATCAGTCAAAACATGTCAAAACATATTCAATCAATGAATCAAATCACAGCTCACACAGGAGCCATATCACACGCTTCCCAAATTGCAGCAAAGGAGCTCGTAGCCAGTCCTGAAGCGTCAAGGTGATGTGGCGTGGAAAATTCAGGACCAATTCAGGAATTACAGTAAAAAAAGTCCGTGAATGTGAAGTAAACCGCCTTCATCACCTTCCATGGCACCATGGATGGACATGTTACTAAACGTTCTTCTTTCTGCGCTTGATTGCAAGCTGCCTTGGCGGTGTTGTGTCTCCAAACTTCCGGAATTTCAATCTTGTGAGATCTTTCACAATGTCAGCCTCGCAATGCAAAACTGGGAAGGAGTGGCTCAAATGAGAATTGCCCCCTGGAAGGTCAGAGCATTAAATTATCATCCAAACCAGCTGAGATGCATGTTGGAAGAGCTGCGATACACAGATTCGACCAGTGACTGCATGAATGTATAATCAATGATGCGCGGCATGAAATAGAAGTAACCTCTGGCGAGGCCACTTTTGGATGTTTTTAGTAGAAACATCTACACATCATGGGTTCCCATGGCCCGTGGATTACCTGAGGGTTTCAAAAGGTATTCAATCCCAAACAGCGAATGTCAGCAATGGCAATGCCGATAGTATTCAACAGCGGATGTATAATTGATAGCTGTTCAAATCTCTTTGAGGGATATTCAACAAGCATGATTTCGGCCGATTGTAGTATGAACATGTATGAACGCTAATTGAATTGACGGGTATCATTATCATGCTGCACTCAGATGCTTTTATCTTCTGTCCCACCTTCTTCCGATTGTTGATGTGAAGCTTCTTGGCGATGATCATGCCGATGAATCGTGCTCGATTCCCGAGTAGCTCCTCAAGGGTATGTCACAACCCTAGCAATGCTCTACGCTTAACCTGCAAGTATCTCAAAGTACAAGTAGCGGAAGAACAGCAGCGACGGTTTTGCATTTTGCGGGTGTAAGCAGAACAGCTCAGCCTTCTCAAGCGTGAGCTTTTGAATCAGGTACTTTTTCCGCAAATCGTACCTGGGCACTCGGGCAGTGGAGAGTTCCTTCACAGCTGGATTTCCAACGGATTCCAACGGAACTGTTTGCCTTCGAGCTACATTTTCAAACGGACTTTTGCAAACTCTTGCATAATCTCCTTGGCATTCTTGTACTTCGTGATCTTCCCCTCGTGATTGAAGAGGACCATGTTCGTCTCGTTGATGCTACCTTTGAGTTTCATTGCAACTTCAATGCCATCCTTTTGCTCCGCTTCCTTCAGCTTGTTGCCATCCATTCGAACTACAAAGTGCACTTGCCGCTCCGTGTGATACTCTCTCACCTTGGCAGGTATGGACGGTATGGACGGGAATGGGCGCTTGCTGGATAGACCTGGATAGCATGGTAAGATATGGTAAGATCGAAAGTGAAGACATCTTTTGAGAATGTGAAACAGTCGGTTGATGCTGGTTGAAGCATCAGCGGGCTGATGCATGTTTGCTTCTTGTTTGCTTTGATCTGATTCAGCTGAATTCCAAAGCTGAGCACATCGTAGATGTTCAACTTGCTTTTCTTGTTGTCGCCACCGGGCATGTTGCTTTGCAAAAACCTCGGGTGTTGGAATACCAACCAAGCTATATAGCTTGCTCCGCAAGATATGGTATGGGTAGAGTGCGCTGAGAATGCAAATCCTGAAAGAACAAACAAAACGAGCAACAAGCACATGTTATGAAAGCTCTTAGTTGCAAGGTCTTCCGGCCGTGCAATCTTGTTTCCAAGGAACTCTTTGTAGTCCTGGGTCCATTTTTTGAGAGGCAATTCGGTGATCTGCAGAATTGTTGTGCTTGTTTTTGAAAAACTGCCCAGGCAGTCGTACTTGCCTTGGCGGCCCGCTTTGGAACAAGCACATGAGCCGTGCCCAAAACTCTTGAGTCATCCCCCCTTTCTAACTCACATGCTGACACACTGCTCAATACAGAATTGGGAAACCAGCAACAGCACGACCTGTGTTCTCTTGTATTTCCAAGGCACCTTTCTCGCCCGATGGTTTGATGGTTCCAGTAAAACCTCTATACCATGGCTGCATATTTTGCATCGGCTTCCTGAGTATTTCTGTCATGCATGGGTTACTTGTCCGTACTTGCAGATTGCAAAACATTCTCGGCCCGAGCTAGATCTAGTGTTTCAACATGTTCCAACATGTTCTAATACTGCTACTGACATCAAGTCTTAATGCATTGGCCAACATTACTTTCGGACCCTCACGTGAAGAGCAGAGCAAAAAACACATTGAACAACAGAACAACAGTTGTTGAATGAACAATTCTTCACGAGCATTTGAAGCATTTGGACCAAGGCTCTTCTTGATGAATTGGCGCATGTTGGCCTTGCACAAAGATCGCAAAGCGAAAGAAGATGAAAGAAGGGGCAGGAGTTGAGTAAAGAACAAATCGGAGCCAAGGAAATCCTTGCTGCTCCCTATCAAATGCCACCCAGCAGCGATGATGTCCAAGGGATTGTAGTTTGGCACTGAAGTGCTCCAGCCTGTGCCTGGTCGAACATGTTCCAACGCCAAGTTTGATCAATTGAATGTGAAACAGGGCAAATATGGCAAAAACATGCAAGATCTCCTGGCTGAAGCATTTCCAGATTACGAGTATTACAACATCTGGCGGCCTATGCCCTCCGATCCATTCACCAGAATCATTGGAATGATCGGGGCATACCTCATGAGCAATTTAGCCATGTCTGACCACTCTATTTGCCCATGTGTCAGTGAGCGTCTGAGCATTCACTGAGTATCGTGCCAATACGGCTCAATCTTCTGACCCTCTTCCGCCTTGAACATGCTGAAATTTGGACAAAAAAAGAGGAAAGGACAAGAAGCGTCATCATCATGGCAAGATGATGGCAAACTGTTCGAAGGGCCTGGTACTCGAGCACCGGATCATCAAGAGAACAGAACAGCATTCGAGCGATCGGAGCAAGCCTCACAGAAGTTCTCCATTCCAAAAAGTCTTGAAACGATTTCCAAACGATAAAACATGACAGAAACTGTGACAGGCCTTGTGTAGATGTATCGAGCACTGGCTGCATCCTGCAACGCAACTAGAGAGGCACTTTGGAGACTTTGTTTTTTTTTTTTTTCTTTTTTCATGTGTTTTTTTTTTCCGCAGTATTGTGAATCGCATTGCTGTTCGCGCCTTTCCGCCTTGGGCTCGTGTCCCGAACTGACCGGATGGAATCAACAGGTTGAGATTGTTGGACCCAACAAAGTCCTGCCGGGTTGGAAAGAGACTCGCTGCTGGTGGTTAGCCATAGCATGCCATAGTTGTGAAGATTGTGAAGGGGGTTCTTCACAGGCTCGATGCTGTCACGCACTACTAGTAGCATAGCCACTGCATCATGAACCGGCTCAACCAGGCTAGGCTTCTCAATTCAATTTCTTTCATTTTGACATCCTCGAATTGTAACAATTATATACAATTATATCAAAGCACATGCGAAGCAGGAAATGCCAGGAGTGCCTGAGCCATGGAAACGATGGTACCGGACAACGATGCTTCTCCATGGTGGTAAGCACTGTGCTCGCCTTGGAGATTAAGTTTGTCAAAGCTACACTTCCTGGTCATTCCTGGTCCAGGTGAGAGTTTGGTCCAAATTCTCAAGTTTGTCGTTTCTCTTGTTTCTTAGCTTGGCAACAAGCACAGCCTTGGCATCTTGAGCTGGGATGCAGACCTACATATCCAACCAGTTGAGCAACCTTCACGTCTGACTTCAAATTGCGCTTGAAGCAGCAATAGAGAACCTGCCAGAACAACTGCGACCAGCACGGCTCAGGGGCACAAACACTCACTAGACTAGAGGGAGCTGCTTTGTTGATGTGGCCATTGTTTTCCAGTGCGTTTGTTGGGGATGGCTCCTTTCGTAACGGTTCATGATGAAACAACTATGACAAAGCTCTATACTTCCTCGAGCTTCACACATTCCAATCTTACAAGGAATTTGATGATTCAGAGCCCATCTCACGCTTCCCAACCATCTCTCCAGTCTCTCCAAACACCTTCCGCTGTGTTGGCTTCAAACCATCCATGACCGATGGGACGCTTCGCATCAAGTCCTTGATCTGTTCGAAAAACGTGTATCAGAACTATGCTCTAGAAAGAACATTCCAGAGAGAAGGACCGCGTAAATGGCGTCAATCCTATGGGTCCTACATCAATACGTATTATTCACAGAAATTGACAAACATATCCCAAAATAATCCCAAAATAAACTGTTGCATGCCAAGGATCATAGCGAGAAAACTGAACCAGCTCTTTGTTCACCTCATCGGTCACTGGATGTTGAATCCGAACTGAAAGAATCTGAAAGAGCTTGATGATCTTGATGGAAGTCCACGGAAGTCCTGGTTTCCGCTGGTTCTGAGCTAAGCCTTGCACAAAGTCTTCATATGAGACGGCTCGCTTGGAGTGGTCCACAAAAGTACCCTCCTACCGGGTTTCACTTGGCTTGACCATGTTGAACCCTCTGGATACAAAACAGCCTGGCTTTGTGCCTGGAGCCCGGACAACATCTTGACTAATGTTCCCACAGTTTCTTGGCTTTTTTCATAATATGTTCATCATTTTCCAATATTGCAATTCAGAGCCTGGTATTTGTTCATCCAGGTCTTGCGATCATCGGCACGTCCCTTGTTGAACGCCATGTCAATGAGCTTGTTTTCGCTGTTTCCCTTCCACCTCCAGGCAGCCATTCAGCCATGCAACGTTGGAATTTCATGCATTCATTTCAACATGAATCAACATTGCATAGTTTGCTCCATGCCAGCATCGAATGAGTATGGCCTGAGAGCAAGTGCAGCCAGTGAGCATCGGTTTCATCATTTACACTATTTCACACCTTCCATTCTCTCAATCTAGATTTTTAGATCGCAAGATATTTTAACTCGCTAGCAGCTGGTGGGCCTGAAATCAATTCGATGATCTTGGATCTTGCCAAAATAGTCTTTGGCTTCTGCCGCTGTACTGGTACCAAGACCTTTGTAGTACTTGATCTTCCATCCTGCACCATCCTTGGTCTTTTTCTTCCACTTTTCGTATTCCACCATGGTGAAGAATTGCAAGACTTTACCATCTTTGGTAGCCTTCACGATTGGGGTAATGAACTGCTGCAGGAATCCTTGCTTTCCTCTGAGCCTCACTTGGAGCCACGGATTTGCCACGGCTGCAGTTCGGCACATGGATGTTGGCAAGGCAAGAGTATTGACGAACAATGGCAAAGATGAAGACATATTATAATGGATTATTGCAGAGTTTCCAGGCAACGGCACTGTTGAAAATCCACTGTTGAATGAAATCTCTCAAGCAATCTTCAGCTTGCAGCTTAGCCACAGGTCAGGCCAAAAGTAGTGGAAGAAGTTGATGAGAAGTCCCTTGATGTGGGAGCCGTCGTAGTCTTGGTCTGCCATGATCATGACCTTCACTCAAAGCTGACTGCCAAGCATAGCCAACTTAACATTTGCATGGAACATTGCAACTGGACTCAGTTCAACTGATGACGTGATATTTCTAACGCCAAGACAGTAAAAGCACGCAAGTAAAAAGGGATGCATCCCTGAAGCACAGCGACAAAACAAATCTGGATCGGTTCCAGCTAGTTGTGACTGACTTGCAGTCGTTGGAAACATCGTTGGCACCTTTCCATATCGCAAGTCTTTAGATGACTTCTTGTCGAAAGAAAGGCCCAGGATCTTCACAATGTTCATGGCCTCAAAGCCCGAATTGTTGGTCCCATTGGTCCCTCACAGAATTCAAACGGCATGCACTGAATAATGACGTTTCAGCTGCAAGCCAAATAGCTTCTTTATTCTCTGCGAGGGATTTCTGGTTCAGTTCGCGGACATTCAATAGCTTTCCCCTGAGTGGAAAGACCTGAGTTGAAACTCTTGTTCCGATCCGTTCCCCAGTTTCTTTGCGTTCTTTCTTTGCAATCTGACAATCTGACTAGCAGTAATGCAGCTTGTCAGTCATGGCAAGTTTGAGCATTTGCAGCTGGAAACATTTACATGACTGCAATCAACAAATGAGGCAGGCTCCCCGTACTTGTCGCGTCCAAGCATTGCCAAACCAGCAACAGCCAAAGCTTTGGCACTGTCTCCCTCCGTCAAGATCAAGGTGCAGTCCTTTCAATCTAAGACATCTCTGAGATTCATAGTCTTTCACAAGCTGTATGTGAAATACAGGGGTGCTATGGTACCGAGGGTATATTGATGTCGCCATCATTCACTTATAATATATTATATATACATGATATGCACATACAATATAGATAAAACATAATGTATATATATATATATAAATATAATTATCATCAATATGACAAATATATACAAATGTAGCACATATGTAGCACTTTTGTAGTATCCAAGTAGTGGAAGCTCAAAGGACTGACCGCCTCTCCTTGGAGTGATTGCCACCTGGATGCAGGACTGAGAAATCCTAAGAATGTCCCACACGGTCCCACACAACGCATCAAAATGCAAGTGGCATCAAGTGGCCATCTGTTATGAAATGTTATGAACCATCTCGGCCAATGCGAACCATCTCAGTTTGAGCGCTTGAGGATCTCTGCTTCACACAGACTGGTTTAGGATTCCACTCTGCCAAGCCTGCTTCGTTTGCATCTTCCAACTTGGGAATGCCCAACCTAACAAGCTCACAAGGTCGCCACCAAACTCATGGATGAACCCAAACGAAACCAACGGGATGAGACGTCTTCAACTGAATCTCAGGCCAGCACACTCGCTTTCCGTGACTTGCCTTGGAGACGTTCTTGTCCATCATCAGCGTAAGTTTTGATTGTGCCTGCTTGCGTAAAAACCCAGGGCAAATCCCAGTCAGTGCCGTGCTAGATCGGATGCATCCAATGCACGTTTTGCACACTGTACACATTGAAATCAATGGAGTATACAGTATACAAGAGCTGTACAGCTGTAGTTGTATGTAACAAACAAACCTGTTCGATCCTTTTCGTGTTAACTTATACAAAGATATACAAAGCATCATGCATTCGCTTCTGAAGGTTCCGTGTATTTCCGTGTGACCTAGTTTAATCTATTTTGGTCTATTTTGGGTCTATTTTCTAATCCTTCCTAGGTTGCTGCAACTCCTCTTGCTGGTTTGTCTGGTTTTGCCGACAGCAACAAATTGATCGTGGAATATCTTGGAATATCTTGGAATATTGGGCAGAAACAACATATTGCTATGTGGTGTGTGAGTACCGGTAAAGCATGGTAAAGCTAAAGCATGATCCTGGAATTGTTTCTGTGTCGCACCATTGATGCTTCACAGCTCCCCCGCAGATCGGCCTCTGAGATGACTGCATCCACAATCCCAGTGTTGTTAACAATCTGAGACAGGCAGAACTGGGATCAGCCAAGCGGAACTGAGACAAGACATGACAAGACCACAAACACAAACGCAAAATTATCAAAATGCAACAATAAGATCAATAAGTTCATGTTCATCAAAAGAGGCGTTCTGCGAGTGAAACCGAACGCCTCATCAATGAAGGACCGAGGCAAGCTGCATGTGCTCCCGAACTGTGAGACCTGCAAGCTTGGCAGTGACTGACTCAGTGGAAACATATGGATCCATAATGATCCATATAGATCCGTGTAGTTGGCATGCAAATGCAGCATGAGAAGTCTCAAAATCTCATGTCTCACGAAAAGGACATCAACAAATTTGAGAAGGTCCCATCGCTTACCACACGTTTGCACAAAAACGATGTATGGCAAATTTGGGAGTATCGCTTAAAGATGCTTAAAGATGATGTTTGTGCAGAGGTATGACATAACCTCAAGGGGCCACCACTATTTGGGAGGGAAGGTCCCATCGCTTACCTGATGTTTTCGTACAAATTCTGAATCCAATGTTCGTTCCTTACATGCTTCCTGTTGCCAGAGTTTTTGCTGTGGCTGACATCCTGAAGGTCTCCAAACGCTCTCACATGGTATAGCAACGTGACATAACGTGACAGCAAAGCTCACATGGCTCACCTTGAGCGTCATCTGTTCCTTCGTCTGAGAGCCGAAGGCGGGATTTTCGATCAGGCCTTAGTGACTTCTTCGTGACTGTAGTGGGCCTTCCCGTGGGCCTTCCCAGTGGGCCTTCCCAGTGGGCCTTCCCAGTGGGCCTTCCCAGTGGGCCTTGCAAAGTTCCGCCAAGGGACAGTTGACAAAGAGCCACAAATGACTCTTCACATGCCTCAAATCCAACTCAAAAATCAGACGTCTTCTACTGTGAGGTTGTAAGGCCATGCATGTTCCGCCAGGCTGCACTCGCTTGATCTCTGTACCTTTTCCGGCCTGCTTGCTTGCCTGAAAGGAAGATAAGGAAGGTTTGTCCACAGAAATCCACGAAATACTTCTCAAATAACTCGAGATTCAGAGCAGAGTGCTCGTGCAAAGTCGAAAAGGCTGGCCGCCTTGCTCAGAATTGCGTCTATCAATTGATCCAAGATGTAGTTGACATGCCTTAAGTGATGTGAGCCGGGTTTGATCCATCCAATGATACAGTAGCAGCTGCT
>Ga0126342_10013139_pt1 | contig 14706 bp, 10 predicted proteins | sample Cyp1metagenome_FD_92528 | JGI IMG/M metagenome (GOLD analysis project Ga0126342, IMG submission 92528) | Coral microbial communities from Lord Howe Island, Old Settlement Bay, Australia - Cyphastrea 1 metagenome | ecosystem: Host-associated > Invertebrates > Cnidaria > Coral ... | reverse complement strand
CATCCTCGTTGGGACGAACAATGCCGCGACACGATGATGACAGTCCCTCCGCAACTCACCTCTTCCCTTCCTTCTTTCTCCTACCCCGCTAGCTTTCGTCATCCACCCCCGGCCTCAAGTTGGAATTAATTGGACGCAGAAACTTAACTAACTGACTATGAGGTCACTGCTAAGCTATTCTATGAATCAGTCCTACATCCCACCGCTCGAGGTTCACGAGATCGAAGAGTTTGAAGCAGCGGAGAATGTGAATTTCCTGTGTCTCGGATCGAAGTTATGTGGTTTTATTGGAGTTGATTATAGTAATGGCTTACCCATAGGATCCATGTATGCTATATATGGTGACATTTACCATCAATATACCCCAAATGTTAGCATATATACCATACATGGATCCTATGGGTTATAGTAATGGCTTATGTTTTTTATGGTTTATTGTTTAATGTTTTCTTACAATAAATAATAGGTTGTAAGTATATAAACCATTCACAGCTGCGATGCACATCCCAGTAAGGCAACCATTGATTGCGTGTCAGTGGTTCTTGTGGAGATATTGACAGTTGAATGGATGAAACATGATGACACTAAAACTTCGAACTGCGGGCCATCACTTTGTATTGGTTCCGTTCCAACTGCCGCCGTTCCTATCGAACTGCGTTTGCTATTATAGATGGATGATATGGGTGATAGACTGTTCTGAATATCTTCAAAAGCCTTGTGTGGGGGCATCAGACGTGGGAATCCTACAAATTAAAGGTGTGGCTGCGCAATGCGTTTTGAGTTGTACTAACTGGTTGGTGGTTTGGAACATGGCTTTTATTTTTCCATTAATATTCCATATATTGGGAATTTCATAACTTCAACTGATGAACTCATATTTTTCAGAGGGGTAGGCCCTAACCACCAACCAGTAGGGTCCCCTACTTTGATGGGATTGGATCATAGAGGCCCCCAGTCAACGATAGCCAACAACCAATAGCTAGATGATAATCAACAATAGCCAACAACCAAAAGTAGTTGTCACAGTTGTTTTCTGAGGTTGTGAAAATATGATAAAAGTAGATGCCAAATCGACCCCTACTTTTTATAACCTCAAAAGACGTCCCTGTGACAAGATTAGATTTGTACCCCTGATCCCCTGCGTCGTCGCGGCGCAACGTCGAGGTTGTTATTGGATATGGTTCCGGCATGCGTCATCTTTGCAAGCACCTGGGCCGAAACCTCGATTTCTCATGAGGAGACCAACGCGACTCGCAATTATCTTTTTTTTTGCATATCTTTTCTGGACGCATTGAAAAAGGATCTGTTGCTTCCAGAAGGGCATGGCATTTCGATTCATGTTGTTCTGTTTGTTCATTTGTTCATGTTGGAAGTTTGAGAGCTTGCACAGACAGTCGACAGACACATGTTCCTGCTTTAGGCACGCAGATGCAAAACACATGACACCGGTGCAATAAAATTAAGCTTTTCCCTTGCGGATTGAATGCAAACTCCCAATGAATACGCACAAGATGATGCCCTGGGTCGTTAGCGAAGTTGGCGAACATAACTCCAATCACTAATTAGGATTTATGATATCTATAGTTAACGAGGTTTACAAACCAAGACACATTCCACTGGGGGTGCAGCACCTTGTAGGAATGCCATCGTCACCACTTCGGATATCCCAATCCTCCTTCATTTTTCATTGGGAACAGTTCTTGGTTAGGTAGTTCAACGCCTAGTTGTTGGCTATTGCAATTTAACTAAAAGAGTTTGTATTTGCAAAAATATATAACATACATACAGACAGTTAAATGTACAACCGAGGCATTCTGAAGAGCATTTTTTTTTGTTCCCTCAATAAATACAATTGCCAGGAACAAACAAACAGTGGCAACCTGGTTTCTTCATATGCCATAAACCCTTTCAGGACGGAGTTTAGCATCCAGAAAGGACATTGCGAGATACCGGGTGTGCATGTGTTGTTTGTTTTTACACTTGAAACGTAAACATAAAACAGTTAAAATCATTTAAATGTACCTGCAAATAGCCGGCCACAGCTGAGATAACTGGACTAACTTTTTGCATTTTGATGACTGATTACGTAGTCCATGTCATCCCGCTTTTTGCCAAGTAAAGTCATAGTTGCATTATAGTTGCGTTATTCACCACTGCCAGTCACATACCCTGGAATTTTCACCCTGGTCATGGAGAGGCATCCGTGTAAAGTTGGGACTGCCATGTTAAATCACCGTTTGCTGGTTAAACTTTGCCTATGTCCCATCATATCCCCGTATTTTGTTGCTGAAGTCCCCTAGATTGGTCAGGTATTTTTCTCCGATTTGTGGATTTCTTATATGTCACCTGATATCCCCATGATAAAATAGTTGGTTTAATCAGTTTAATCCTTCCGTTTTTGCTTCTTCCAAAATGCTAAAAAACTCTTAGTTTTTCCATCCGTAAATTTATCTCACGAAATCCCGATGGTTTGTAGCAACAAAATCAATGGCCATTTTGTAACCGATGAACATTGGAGGTACCACTATGTTCAAGGCCTATGTTCAAGGCCTCTTTTTTTTCAGAGAATATTCCCACATATGGCCAAAACTATAGGATCCGTTTACGTACCTCCATTTTAGGACCTGTTTTTATTCCCATGGATTAAATATCAATTGTTTGTTTGCTTTAAGTCACCATGAAAGCCCATGGTTTTCGACACGTGTTTTTTTGTTGTGTAAAGGCACTGTGGTGGCGGGCGTCAGCGCGGACATTGAACCTGATTCCATTGCCGCCTTGCTGCAGCGAGTTATGATATGATATCTAATAGTTGTGGATATGATCATTATATAGTTATATATAATTATATATATGTATACAACTATTGATATATTAACCACATATAACACTATTATAGTTAATACTGCACATCACACTATACTTATAATAGTTATATATAAATATATTATGTGGTGATATGTGGTTAATATATCAATAGTGCTTTTTTATGCATATATATATATATCATGGCAAATTACAGTTATGGAAAAGGAATTATTTGATATAGTTAATATCACCAATAACAGTTTATAGCTAAACAGGAGGAATTGTTGGTTTCCCATCTATAGTTAATGGTGGTTTAGCTAGGGCATCAATGTGTATAGGCGCTTAGTGGAAACTAATCTTCCAAGCCCTATCAGGCAGGGTCTATGTTAATTTACTGGAGGGTAATGTGGATAATGTGGGAAACCCAAGGGAAAACTAGCATTTTGGGACGGTTCATGCACCTATGGTGATGACTTGGGGGTTATGGCATTTTATGGCGCTGGGTTTACCACATTTTACCATCTTTTTATTTAACAGTTCGCCATGGAAAATCCACCCATTTTTAAGTTCGGTAAACCATCTATTTCCATGGGCTATTTTCCATCGCTATGTTAGTCATAACCAGATGGTATTTCTAATGGTTAATATAAACTTATAGGTTAACCATAACCACCATTATTAACCATTATTAACCATTATGGCAGGATGGACATGGCCTGGAACCAAGATGGGTGGGATGATGGCAATGCGCTTCCCAACGTCCCCATCAGATTCCATGCTGCATTGTCCACAGAAACGGCCGTACTGGTGAGTTCTTGTGTGCGGTTACGCGTTACTGTAATTCTAGCCATTGTTTTTTTTTTTGGAACATCATCATTATACAAAATATACTGTTAGATATCCAAAATATGATAGTTATATGATTAACACCAGTTAATTCTAGCCATTGATATATAACCATGTTTTTGAATTGTCCCATCTATTCTGGATTGGCAAACCAATCCAGCGCTAGGAAAATCGACGTAGGATGCCCCTTGGGGGCACCACTGGCACGGCAGGTCTGGAAAGTCTTAGAGGCCGTGTTCACGGCGTTTTTCATTGGCGAGATCGTTGCTGGGACTGAGGACAGTGGAGCCCAAAAAACGCTGGAAAAAACGATATCTATTTTATATATATATATATATGATATGTTACTATACATTTTAATGACATATTAAAACACTTAAATTATCTATATGGTCTATATGGTTATGATTAACATCTATTTGGGTAAATTATAACGACCTCACTGCGACCTCACTGGAAATCATGGGTAATAAGGGAAATCATCCCCAATTGGCCTTATTTCAGGTTAGTGAAATATTATAATTTACCCAGATATATAAAACAGTAAGTATAAGGTATAACAATAGGTATAACAATTGTTAAGCTATGTATATGTATATAGGTATCACAAACATTGAGCTACAGGGCAACAAAAAGGAACATAAACAAGTCATGGATTAATCAATATTAATCATTAAGTATGTGGGATCACTATATATATACACATACATACATTATAGAATTGTTTTTCCTAAAGTCCTAAAGCGTAGTGAGTTAAACTAGTCAAACATCAAATCAACGTAAATAGATTCCTATTGCAATTCAACGTGGCGGACGGGAAATCAAAATCATTTTCAAGAACGGTAAATCATCAATTACATATAAATGGACCATCTATCCCATAGCTATGTTAACTAACTACAGGGTGTATTTAAAGATAGTTAAACATCTACAACAGCCACAAAGCATATGGCTACGCAGACTCACGCGCTATAAGACACACTTATATATATATATGCATATGCATTTTTTGAATCATTATGAGTTAAGCTAGTTAATCAATGTGTAGCTGGCAAAAAAAAAATACCCAGTGACAGCCAGGGGATCTGTGGGATGGGCCTCCAAATGTGATGTTTGTTGGTTGGTAACCCCATCGAAATATACGAAAAAAAACACATAAGTATCATAACCATACACTATTGTTATAACCTATATAAGGCCTATGTAAGGGAATATCCCCACAAAATATGGCCTTATATGGTACAGTACCTCTTTTTTAGGATCCTGAAATTCCCATTGATGTTATTTAGTAACCATAAGTATCACCCCAGTCTATAACCATTAAAAAAAAAAACGATGCACTATATATCTATTCGTAGTTATACACGCACCAACTGAACCCTAACGAACTGGGAAAAAAATCCTGTGGCATGATCATATGGTGTTGTTGGCACACCCGTTGACAAACCCAAAGGGACTCCACTTGCGGCCGTACTTATCTACTTATTTGCATTTGGATGCTATAAACTATAGATATACTTACCATACCTACCATACACCGCATTGACGTTGTTTTTCTTATGTAACTATAATCATGTGTATATATATATAATTATAAAGATAACATGGACTATGCCGATATGCCCTTGAAATCTAACCCCCCCCCAAAAAAAAAAACGTCTAAAGTGACCACACTTTTCGGGGGCCGAAGCAAATCCAAGGTTGTGAAGATGAAATATTTTGGTTTCAGCATCCTGGCGGCGTTTCTCTCGGCTAAAGCTTCGATGCTGAACATGGATCCCTCTGGTTGTGTCAAAATTCCTGAAAATGGCCCATTGTTTTAAGTTGATTTACCTAAAGATGGTGATTTTCCATCAGCTATGTTGAATTACCAGAGGGTAGTGTCTATATATATATATATATGGATGTGTGTGTATATATAGAAAGAGAGAGTGTGACCAACAAAAGATAGAAGAGATAGAAGCATCATGTTTGACTATTAGCTTCGATCTTATGTTTTTCATGTTTTGGTTGGATCGCTAGGCTACACTTCAACTTGTTGCTAGGAATTGGCATAACCGAACAGCCTGGGATGGTTGTCCTGGCTCCATGTTGCATGGGGACCAGGGTGTAACTTGGGGTTTGTGGTAAAACATTACAGGGACATGGCCATAGCTATTAGTTAAAACTGGTTATAGAAGGAACTATACATTTTAGAAATGGGGTTATAGGTACTTATAACTGGTAAAAGGGCCATAACTGTATTGACAATCTGGTCAGATATGAATGAGATGTTTCAAAAAACAAACATACCAAACCATGATTGCTATTGATTGATTTGGATGAATTAGAATGACCTCAGTCAATTTGACATTTGACGTCGCTGGAATGAAGGCAAAAAAAAATGGCTAATCATCTTTTCCATGGTCCCAAAATTTGTTTACTTAATGAGTTTCAGTGAATCACCAAAAAAATCAGCCAGACACGTAAGGAGCTGGGGTCCCCCTGTCAGGCTGACACTTATCCAATTGGCGAGCCTTCAGGGTATCTTTTTCCCAGCCCCGAAGCTCAATGGAGCCTTCAAAACGCACGTAATTTTGGTGTTTTGTTCAGTTGTTTGAGAAACAGGAGAGAAAAACCACGGGGTATCATGGGGTCTTTGTTTTCAGCACCTTACCAAATAGATAGCAGGGCCCCAGGCCCCTTTGTTTTAATTGCTCCATCCAATCGTTGATTTCAGGGAAACGCCACTGATTTAAACGGCCTTGAATAAGGCTAACAAGAATAGTTTCCTGTGATTTTTTCCTTGAACCAACCCATTGAAACATTTGAAAGTAAGACTTGGGAAATTTCAAGGTCGTGAGCAGAAGGAGCTCTTGAGCCATGGCTATCCACAGTTCCAATTAAAAATCTGCGGACAGAGCTACTCTCAGACTTTAGCCATATGGTAGATACCCTCCGGTAGTCAAGCAACTATCCAACTGTAAACCTCCATTAAGTATCCAGCTCTAGTTAACCTTCAAAAATATTGGGGATTTACCTTCCGCTAGCGTTTGATGACAGCCCTGTTCTCCTGACACCACCAAGGTGTCTATTTGTTTGGAAGCGATTGGCAGCCTGGCGCTTTTGTTTTTTTTCCAGGGCGGTTCCGGCCCATAAAACACTTCTGGCCCGAGTTGTACCAGTTGTAAGTACTAACAAAGTCCCATTTATAGAATGTGTAATCCCATTTATAACCAGGTATAGCTATGTATAGCTAATAAATGACCATAACTGAAACAAATTCACAGTTTGCGACCTGGAAAATTCCCACGCAGCAATTAGTAAATCATCGAACTATTGCAGGGCCATTTTCCACAGCAAACTCTTCCAAGCATTTTTTTGTTGGGTGAGCATGAAAATAGTTCCCTTTTCTGTTTTTGTTTTGTGACGTTTCCGAATTCAAGAGCAATCAAAGAGTATTGGAATCATGGGTTGGTGTTGGAGTGACTACCAAATGCTTGGAATGCCTTCAAGAAGTGAAGGAACATGTTTGATTTGCAGGATGCCATGGCAGTTTATAACAATGACCACAATGGTTTCAGTATAGTTATATAGTACCAACCCCAAGACTGCACTTCACTTTACAGGACTCTCTAATGAAATCAGTGTTACTTCTTGGGGCTGCAGCTATAGTTGTGAATTGATATTACCATTGTTTATAGCAACCGTCAGCTGGCATATATAACCTCAAAAAGTTACAGTTATGGCCATACAAAAAATGGTTTGTCCCAAAATAAGGTGCCCAAAAAAATAACGGGCACCTTATTTTGGGTATATCATACATACTGTATCCTAGTATGTCACACATAATACAATATTTTTTTTCATGACCATATATCATACCCAGGTGTGATAATCTGATGTTTCCGATCAAGTGGAGCAGGCCACATTTTTTATAAATGGTGACGACTAATCCAAGAAAAGAGGTGATCTAAAAATTCAATGGCCACTTCAGGTGCCTAAATTGGAGGTAAAAATTGGAGGTACCGATTCCATATATATAAGGCCTATTTTCCAGGGCTATGTAAGGGGATACACACCCAAACTATTGCAATATTATGGTACTAACGTAGCTCCATTGAAAAAATGATCCTGGAGATCTCCCATTGAAAAAATGATCCCACCCTTTGAAGAGCTACATCTTGGGAGATACCAAAAAAAAACTACGGAACCCTGGCTCAATGTTTTCGTGGATGTTCATCTTCCATTGTGCAGTTGATCCTTGACACCAGGTGTTCATGGCCATTGACCATGGTGAAGTCCCATGTACTCCATGGTTTACCAATTCGGTAAACCATAGGTAAAGCATGTTGATTACCATGTTGAATTACCATGCTTTAGCTATGATTTCCATGGTGATTTCCCATAACATCCTGTTAACATTTTCAATGGGATCATCGCATAGTTCTGCAGCCAAGGTACTGGAGTTGGTTCGACATTCTTTGTGTCATTTTAGCGACTCGATCTGGTGAGAATCGATTGGAAGGATATCAGTGGGGCTGGGCACTTGGTGGGCACTTCAGACTTAAATATCATCAACCATCGATGTAAATAGATAGAGAACGAGTCATGGTCACACACTTTCCATGTTTTTGTTGGGAGTCGGAGTTGAATCAGTATATGTTTTTTTCTCCTCCAGTCACACCAATCGTCACACACGGTGTTGGCTGCTAAGTTTTTCAGTTACTGAGTGACGCTAACTATAGTTGGCTGAACTATCAAGGACAAGGTATATAGCCTCCTTGACACGTGGTCTATGATTCATGGATGAATCTAGCAGGGATATTCCATGTCATGTAATACAGTAAATTATAGGTTCTGTAATCCCTATCTTGAAATACTGCCATGACCAACTTAGACATCCTGCTTGAGTATCGGATCTGTTCGTTTTGGGGTCCCACACAGGAAGGATTTTGAGAACATGTAGGGCCATGGCATTAATGATTGCCCAGGGCAACTGTAGTTCCCATCGCATGATTCCGATGCATGGCATTGCCGGTTTGATGAACCAATTAGCAATGATCAACCATGAAGTTCAAGGGTGCTCCGGGTGCTCCCCCGAATCCATGGAAATTTCGGAGTCTAACATGGAGGTATAGCCTAGCATTTATCGGTGAGCCCGAGCCGCCCAGGGCGGTTGAGCTTGGACCTTGGAGCCCCCCTTAGATTTCCAAGACACATCAGCAATGGCTGGATGGACTGTGGCCATAGACTTCTGATGTTTTGCATACCCGGCCTGGCAATTTGTTACATAGCTATTGAAAAATGGTCCATAGAAATAGGTGATTTACCCACTTTTTTAAGTGGTGATGTCCAACAGCTATGTTAGTTTAACGGAGGGTATGTCTTGCATTCTCAGACTTTTTGTTTGCTTTTTGTGTGTTTTATTTTGGTGATTGGCAAACACCATGCCCAGGATCAGATGATCAACCCTCACCAACCATAGATCATAGATATCCATGATATTTGGATACTTCCCCATGGACAAGATGCATCTATTTATACAATCACACCTGGCTAAAAAAGGCAATCCATGGATTTTTTTTCACCAGTCGATGTTCCCCAAAAAAATCACCAAAAGACATGACTCCAAAGTAATTAATCAATGACTTCGAACACGTTGGGACCTCTATTATTATAATCATATAACAAAAAACGTCGTTGAATGGTTTCGGTGATTATCCCAATGATTATCCTAGTGATTATCCCAATGATTATCCCAATATTTCCCAGTGGTTTTCCTTCATAGATCTGTTGAGACGCTGCAGCCCTCGAGGCCTTGATCGATATGGGCCTCACCTACGTCAGCATCGCGGAAGGCGGGGGGCCTCCGGTAGCCCCCGGAAAATAAAGATTAAACATGGGAGTTCATCCAACAAACAATATAGAGAAATAACATTTAATTATTTATATATATATATATAATAATTACATGTCATGAACATGGTGGTTTCACCAAGAAATATGGGGATATGATGTAACTGGCAGAACCTTAGCCGGAGAAGATGTTCATCCTATGGCAGGTGTGAGTGCCGAGACGGGTCCGGTGAATACCCTGAAGATGTTGAAGTTGCTCGGGGTACCGTTAAAGGGTCAACGTGGTCGGGCTGTAAGTTGAGTTGCTTGCGATTTCTTGAGGCAACTTTCTTAGGGATATTTTTTTGTTTAATGAATATGATGTATGACTCTATGACCAAAAAACTGAGGTTTACCAGCTGAATTCATAGTCATAATATATATATATAAGATACTTAGGAAAAGATGGATAAGCCGACTGTCAAAGGATCATTTGGAGGATCAGCCCACTTGGTAGTTGCTGAATGTAGCCGTCGTAGTTAGTTCGAGTAGTTGGAACTTATTGATACGTGGGGTAACTCCATTGAGTGGACTTACATAGTACATAGTTATATCACTCATTTATAATAATCATCATATTTTATATATATACATATATATATATTTATGATCTGTATATATATATATGTATGATATGTATATATATATATATACATATGGGCTAACTCCAGATTTACCAGGGTTATTAGCCACTTAATATTGGTAGGATTATCCCCCAAGCGAGAATTATTGTTCTATAAACCACGCTAAATCGCCATGATTGATTTTTTTAACCCTAGGGCAAACTCACATAGATGTGGAAAACCCATAGTTTCCGGAAAGTAGCGTATACATGGCTGACTTTCCACATCTATGCTTTACTCTATAAGCTTATTCTGGCTGGTGGTTTGGAACTTTGTTTTCTTTTTCCATATTAATTGGGAAAATTATGATCCCGGCTGACGAAGTCCATCATTTTTCAGGTAGTGCTCAACCACCAATTAGACCTTAATTAGTATTGTTATGTCATGTTTTCAGGAGATACACCTGGTCAACTTGTCCCCCTACAATGTGAGGCCCCCAAGATAGCGTTCAGTTGGTTTATAACTACAATAGCTATGGTTTATGGTATTTATAACTATAGTCACTGGGGCTTATATATAAACCAACTAACATCACTGGGGGGCCTCACATTGTAAGAAACCTTGGGTCAAATGTGGTCTGGCCATGTCTAGCCGAGGTTGGCACGACTGGGTCGAATCATCCGCTTGCTGCCGCTTAGTTATCGCCAGCGATACCTGGGGATGGAACGACAAATCACAAGTGTTTATCCTCGGGTATTCTTACAACAGTTATGGCCATTTATTAGTTATAACTGGTTATAAATTTACCAGGGATTACACATTCTATAAATTAGGGTTATAAGTACTTATAGCTGGTAAAGGGCCACAACTAAAGTACTTAGTACTTAGCCATGGAAAACCATCATGTTTATCAAGTTTCAGGTCATCTACAAGTGGGCATATGTGGGCTATGTTCTGTCAGATTGTGCAGGGTTCACCCATCAAAATAGGCCTAGGGCCTAGGCTTTCCTCCAGCGTCTTCGCGCAACGCGTTTGGGGAAATCATCATCATAAATCCCATAGAAGGCTGGATTCCAATCCAAGCAGCTTTTATGATATGTTTCGGCCTCAGCCTTTCGAAATGCCCAGGAAGTTCAAAATTTTCCAAGAGCTGAAGTTGATGATCCAAGGCGTCTTCACTGGACTAAGTCACTTGGTCCCAGCCGTGGAGTTTCTTGGGGTAAAAATCCAGGATTTCCCAAGGGAAATGATCCACAAATGGTAGGCTTTCCAGATCAAGGACAATGTTTACAGGAGGGAACCTGATGAGGTTTGGGGTTATACAAGGAGAGTGCCCCCAAACAATAGCTCAGCGCGTTTCTACTAGTACAAGTAGGGCTTACGGTAGATATGATATGAGCTAGTGGGTGTTACTAACCAACTTAGAACTGGAGGGCACACCACCTTATCCATTCCAAACGAATACAATTTGGGTGTATAGTTGGGGCATCTTGGGGCTGAAACCAAGAGAATTAAAGGTTGCCCATGAATTTCAAATATTTACCATCCGGTTATAACATAGCCATGGTATAGATGGCCCATGGAAATAGATGGTTTACCTATTGAAAATGGGTGGATCTTTCCATGGCAAACTGTTAGTCATAACCAGATGGTAACATCGCTTCGGATCAGCTCATTTGCCTCTCTTGAGTTGACCCGTTGAAGGTTGATTTTGAGCGGAGGCTACTCCGCTATACTCCGCTGGATGTAGACTGACTGCAGAATTGAAAAAGCAAACCGACCCAAAGTATCCTTGCCCTTTTGAAGGCATCATTGATCGATGATGAGTTCCAAGTTTCTGATTTCTACTCATTTGTGGTTGTAGTTTACCAACTTCAAGTTTCAGGTACCTGGATTTGCTCAGGGTCTTGTTTTTTGTTTTGGGGCCATCTTCAATGGCTTGGTTTGTTTGGGAACATCGTAAAACTATAGATGTTCCGATTAAATATGGGCCATATGGGGCTTTCCGGTTTCAATTTTCCCTGAAAAACCAATCCGTTGTCCGCAAATCCCAGTGTCAAACGTACCTCATTTCCGTTTTGCTGCCGATGTCCCCCCGCTGAGGAGTGCTCTTCTGGGCGGTTGTCCTTTTGGTGGGATGCATGTACCTCATAGGCTCGGTGACTGCCAATCTCGCTGAGGAAACTGATCAAAAATGGCAGGTTAATGGGAAAATCATCGGGAAAATCATAGGTTTTTTTGGGGAAATAGATGGGGAAATCCAGAAAATAAATGGAGGCAATAGCTGGGAGAATCATTTCCAAAATGGGACATGTTGCCATCAATGTGATTGATTACCGGAGGAGAACCCCCGTTACACATTTCGCCACGTTGTAATTTGTAGCGATCGAATTATCGAAAACTTAGAAAACCATTCAGTTTCAAGTCACCCTATATTCAGACAATCCTAGAGGTTGTTCGTCATTTTGTTTCCTTGTGTGTTTTGATAAACATTTGAAAAGGAGCGCTTGTGGGAGTGGTTGTGCCATTTTGTTCATCATAGAGGCTAGGATCATCGGAAGATATCGAAAGGGATGTGTTCAGATTCAGTTTTATCTCAACACAAAGAAACACAAACAATCAAACATGCTTAAACAGGGTTGCGCCCATTATAGGTAAACTACAGTCACAAGGATGGAATGCCTCTAGCCATCTAGCTATCCACCCCTCTTGCAGCTGGGATGGCGAGGGAGCATCTCTGTGAACGTTGGATGCCTCAATGGACTTTCATATAAAGAAACTGAGCTTCAAGGTAGTCACCAGATCAGCTGAAGCCAATAGTCAATTCAATAGTCTAAATATGCCTCAATATTCCACAGTTTTTTTGCTTATCAAAGCTGCAGGTGTGGTGACCAAGACGTTGTTTGGACAAGAACGGCAGGAATTTCGATATGCATCTTGATCCTGATCCACCATGGGGATGAATGTTGGGGTAAATCTGAGGGCTTCGATGGTAGACCATATCTTGGAGTACAAAGAAACAATCACCAATTATATTTCAAGATATTTCAAGACACTGAGATAGAAGATATTCCCACTTTTTATTTTACATGCAATTTTCGATTTAATTTGGGTTTGGCAATCCCACAAAAACCAAATAAAAGAAATCATATGAAATCATTAAACTTTGTTGGCATGCCTGTCAAAAGTCGGAGATATTTGGATCCGCAAGGACAAGGCCATCAACAATTGATTGCTTTGGTGACTAGTAATATATGGTGCTGATATCCCATTAATATCGTTGGTTGTTAACATCATAATATTCCCATGATACTGTCATCCCATTATTTTCCCATTTTGTTCCCATGATATCCCATTGCCTTCAAAAAAAACAACAAAACACATGAAAATTCATGACATCCTATCATCATCTCGAAAGAGCTTCACATGTCATGATGTTGTTCTGTTATGCAGTTTCCATTAGAATCCCACTAAAGTCCTATTATATATTATCTCATGACACATCCCATTAACATCCTATTATTATCCCATTAAAATTACATTTGAAACACTATGAAAATTGATTCGAATCCGATTAAATCCCATTAAATTCAATGATTTCCGAGTAAAATCCCATTAAATTCAATGATGTCCTAGTAAAATCCCATTAAATTCAATGAATTACTATTAAACTCCGATGAAATTCAATGAATTCCTATGAAAATCATTGAACATCCCATGAAAAATCACTACGTTCCCGAAAGAAACACCCCAACAATGGCTCAAACTGAGGTGCCCATTGCAATGTTCACGGCCTTCCGGTGCTTCACAGCACCTCGGCGTGTTTGTGCCAGCAGATTCAACCAACAAACTGGGCATATTTAGTTGATAGATGTTGATAGTATATAATAATAACAAGAATGATAATAATAATAATAGCCATAATAGTAATAATGATATATATATATATATAATATTATATTGTATATGCATACATATGGTAGGTTTATACACCTTATGACATATGAACTTTAGTTCGATCTACCACACATCGTGTTTTCCCGGCTTCTAAATAGCTTCTTGGCTAACATTGGTCCCACCCTGGGGAATGGTTCGCAGAAGATGTGGCCCCACCATGGTTCGATGAAGTCATTTTTCGAGTATGTGGCTTGTAAAGTCATTATGAAGCCTTACCCTCTGGTAAACTAACATAGCTATTGAACATGGCCATTTATAGTGAGTTTTCCCATTAAAAATTGTGATTTTCCATAGTTATGTTAGTTTACCAGAGGGTACATCGTGAAGTAAGTAAATGTATGTAAGCCCCACCTTCGAGTGAAAACCATGGCTTACTCTTTGAGCGTGTGGCTTACAAGCCGGGCCGGCAACTCGACAGTTCTGGTTGCCTGAATGGTTTTGTTTAAGGCAAAAACACTAGATGATGAGGACCTTCCCAAAGGTCAGTTGGAGGAATCAACTATGAAACAAGAAACAAATGCAACTGTTGCTGGGCTGCTGTTAAGATAATCAAATAATCAAAAAGTTTTTCTGTATATTTCAGAATATATTTCAATGCAACATATAATATAGTATGATTAACTAACCATGGTAAAAATTACGCTATTGTCTTGTCTGT
>Ga0126342_10013138_pt1 | contig 14708 bp, 20 predicted proteins | sample Cyp1metagenome_FD_92528 | JGI IMG/M metagenome (GOLD analysis project Ga0126342, IMG submission 92528) | Coral microbial communities from Lord Howe Island, Old Settlement Bay, Australia - Cyphastrea 1 metagenome | ecosystem: Host-associated > Invertebrates > Cnidaria > Coral ... | reverse complement strand
TATATATATATACATACACATACATTATTATATATTTATATACGTATCTTAGGAACATTTGGGTAACTGCCCTCACGTTCAGGAGATGTTGGGATCTGGCTCTCAACACCGGCTCAACCGGCGAGCTATGCGTATCCGTAGGAGGTGGCGACTCATGGGGGGATACCCCAAAATGGCGCTTTCAATGGCAAACATACGAATTATTGATGGATAAACATGGATAATCATGGTAATTATGGATGAATAGTAATTAATATTATGGATAACAATGATAGTTAATAAAATTGTTGATGGATAATAGTAATTCATGGACAATATTGGAAAAATTGAGATAACAAGAGGAATTACTCCCCAGGAATTAACATTGGCTGGCTTTTATAAATCTCCAAATTAGAAGTGTCTAATATGCCACGTTTGATCACCGCAGGGTCTCCGTTGGAATTTAAGGTACCCCATTTTCAAACCATGGCTGGGTCGCTTTTTGTTATGTCAGGATCGTCCCGAAAGCCCCCTGGTTGGTGGTTTCAACCAACCCCTCTGAAAAATCATGGAGTGAAAGTCAGTTGGGATGATGACATTCCCAATGGAAAAAATATAATCCAGTCATGTTCCAGTCACCACCAAGCAGAGCAGAGCATTTTCGAGTGGCTTGAGGCTAAACTTTGACTTACTGGTGCGTTTTACGTGGGGTTGCTGGGGGTTGCTGGGATGATGACTGTGGTCATTCCATTGCAACTGGTTTCACCACAACTGGGGGGTGCCTTAGGTAACTTTCTTTTGGGATCTTTCTATGGTTGTAATAACTGTAACTATGGGTACAGTGGTTATATATCCATAGTTATTCCCAACCTATCTTTAAGTTTCTTTTGGGAAGAACTATGGTTGTAAAACCAGAAAAGTTGGGATATAACTTTAACTTGATATAACCCCTATAACTGTAACATAACTGTAACTATGGGTACATATCCACTGACAACTGGAACACTTCCAAGCAGGCAAAAACAGTCGCTTCTTCCCAATTGCTCAACAGTAGGTGTACAAGAAAACCCCTGTGAGTCGCTATGGATTCCCAAGCTGTTTCAATGAATCACCCAATGTGCAAGGGAACTATTTTTTGCCTCGAAATCGGATTTCAGCTAACCTGGGTGATGAATCCATGGCTGGCTTTGCCAAAGGTGATACCAATGGATACTAAATCCATCACTGGGGTGGCTACTGAGCTGGTACCGCATTCCCAAGCGACAAAAAAAAACGGGGCTATCCCAGCCTGCCGTGGCCATAGGAATTCATAGTGGCATTGAAGGCAATGAGATCGGGCTCCAGGTGCTTCTCCTGTGATCCCCAGTCGACCTCAACCTATCGTGATATCAGTGATATCCATATGGGCAAAATAGGAATTTGCATTGCAAAATAGCAGATATGTCTTGTGGGAGTTTTGGGGGATCCTCGATTTTTGAACATCAACGTACCATTATTTAGTATCAACCCCAAACAGAGCATATCAGACGAGTTTGAGACTGGCTTTTTCGACTCTGCGATCAAGAGCACAAAAAGCCATAGAGCTTCGACCATTTATGCAGTTTTTGGTCAACTCTAGTATTGAACAATCTCTTCTCATCTTCTTGAGGGTACCCGCTCTATCCCCACTGCAATGTCCTCTACTGATTGCTACTTGCGACATCCCCAGCTTTTCTTGCTTAGATTCCCAAGCCTTTGTCGGTGATATTTTGTCAGCCTGTGCAGCTTATTTGTCGCACTTGCGATTCCATAGCCAATGGTAGATACCCTCTGGTGAACTAACATAGCAATGGAAAATCACCATTTTTCATGGGAAAATCCACTATAAATGGCCATTTTCCATTGCTATGTTAGTTCACCAGAGGGTACCCTGCAATACCCTGCAGCCAGCCAGTTTGAGCTGGTGAGCTCCATGTCTCCATGACCCAGGGATGTTTTTCGCCTGCAGCTCCAGAAGTAGCTGAGAGCTGGTAGACCTTGGGAAGCCCCAAATCCCATGGTTGGATTGATCATCCCACGAAAATGGCCATGGAGGTGCAGTATTTGGACAATCAACGATTTAACGGGTAAGTACCAATCAACGATTTCGTAACTGACAGAATCATTGGATTCGATAGGTCAATGATTGATGGTGAACTATCCTTTGACCATTCACCTGCTAAAGTGCTAAATTCATGGGTTAGTAGGATTACTTTGTCACTTCTCAATGGATTTTGGATGGGTCATCAAATGACCCACGAAGCCAGAAGTCCAACAACTACCGGTCAACAGACCAACCGAAACCCATCCACAAAGAAACGCTTGCCATGATAACTTCACAGAAACAAGTGCTTGATACCTACAAGGCCAATCTTGCATACCCTGCCAAGAACGTGTATGTTTTGGCTGGCTAGTACATATTGTACATGTATGTGCACATACAGCATATATATATATTATACAGACATACATATACTCCCAAATCAAACCCGCCAAAAAAAACAAAGAATAAGAATGACCTGCTCAACCAGTCAGTTTAACCGAAGGGATTCCCCAACTTCAGCCCAGAGACCAACGACACTTGGTGATGCTGCTGCTGTAGCCCAGAAGGTCCTTGCGGCTGATGGAGATCTTTACCATGTGCTTCACAAAACAGTTCCGCCACCTGTACTGTGAACAACTCATCCTAACTGTGAAAATATTACCCTCTGGTAAACTAACATAGCTATTGAAAATGGCCATTTATAGTGGATTTACCCATGAAAAATGGTGATTTTCCATAGTTTTTTGTTAACGTTTACCAGAGGGTAAAAGAGTGTCATCAGTACCCAAAAGGTCCTGTGAACAAGTCATTCTAATTGTGTAAACATTTGCAATCCCAAGCCTTACAAGATATTTGAAGCCATTTCTCAGCTCGTGCTCATGCTTCCCCCACTCTTCCCCATCAATCATCATATCGTGAAATTGGGTGCTCAATTCCATCCCATTGTTGAGAAATGCATTTCTCTGTTTTCCGATGGCCATAAATTGGGGGTAAACCATGTAATTTCCTTATTTTTGAACAACCCCAGGGCCCCAGCTTCTTCGGTCGCGTCCTGTGCCAACTGCAAGGCCCTTGCCCAATGGTCCAGCAGCGAAATGCACAGGTTCCGCGAAGTGAAGTTGGGCGACAAACCTCCATGGGCTGATGCTGGTTTGGATTGATTGGGCATTCATCCCATCATCCCAGCACAATTGGGGATTTACAGCGGCTGCAGACCACGGCTTTCATGAGAATTGAAGCCACCTCACCGGTGTTAGGTAAAAAACATGTTTCAGATTGAGCCCCTAAACACATCCACACATCAGGCAACATGACAATTCAATGGATAAAACTGGCTTTGATTTCCAGTGGATGGAACTCTGTTCTTTCGAAACTTCAATCCGTCAATGGCCATTTTTGGTCTAAGGGCTAAGGGGATATATCCCCAAAATATGGCCACTGACTCTAACGTAGCTAAAACAATAAACCATCCTCCAGTCATCACCATTTTTTTGCTTGGTGGTATAAACTTACCATTCCCAGGAACATGGGTGGTAAACATGACATTGTTATACCCACATTAATCATCATTAGTCATCCATGAATCACCATTATTAACCAGTATTAACCAATATCAACCATTATTGACCAGTATTAACCAATATTAGGCAATTATTAACCATTATTAACCAATATTAACCATTATTAACCAATATTAGGCCACTATTAACCAACATTAACCATGGATATTTACCCACATGAAATGGCTTCTGTGCCTCGCTGTGGCATCTCCTCCAAACTTCGCAGCGCCAAGCGCCACGCTTCGGTGGCTTTCAACGCAGCATTCTGCGAGGCCACGTCGGAGCGCCTCGGTAAAAAAGGAACCACTTGGATCGGCTGGAGAAATCTGCAGAAAACGGCGGTTTCGAATTTCAAAGTAGTATATTAATATATATATATATTAATAAATATTTGTAAAATACAAAATCTAATATTAATGAACCAATAATGTCCTTGTGGTAAAAAAATAGAGGGGCCGGGAGCTGGTTAATCCCATCTATCATCATAGAAACCTGTTGTTTTTCAGGGGTTTCTTCAATTTTCCCTCTATTAATCACGCAACCAATGGGAATTTTGGGAAATCTATGGTAGGAACCACTTCTCACCAAATTTTTGGGGAATCCAAGAAATCCATTGGATGATTTTCTACCATAGGCGTGAACCTGGTTTTGCTGAGGGGAAGTACATGTATTCCACAACCGATGGGGTCTCCTACATAGCGACTGAATGTAGAACCAGCGTTTCTTGTCTTACCTGGTTCTCAAGGAGAATGCAAGTTTTGCCATAGTTTTAGTAGCAAAGCTAACTATCAATAACAATTTTCATGGTGTTCTTTTCCCAGCCAGGCCAGATACTGTCAGATACTTTCTGTTTGGAAAATATCATACTGTATCATTTTTGATGGGAGAAAACATTGAATCCGTAATCCCAGTAGACCTTCTTGAGGTTTTCCCGTAGGTTTCACAGGAAACGTAATGAGGAAAAGCTGGCTTTTCAATCAATCAATGCATTGAATGCCTTGATTGTTGGCAAACATACTACATTTTTGATGCTTAAGCCCTGAATAATCACTGTAAAACGTGGGATGAAAAAAATCCCCAGTTGATGATAAAAAAATATAACCACTATTAGTGATGAATTCCCAGTTGCTGGGGACAATCAAAAAATGTTTTTTTTTTAGTTTTTCTGATCAACCACATCTGCAAGTCTCTGGTCAAAATTTTCCCAATCACACCAGTGTTACGCCCAGATTAGTTACATATGGGAAAACCCAGCCACAAGTTCCATCTGTTCATCTGGGCCAAGAGTTTCTGCGCCAACGGCCAAGCAGAGAAGAGGCTGCTGAAAGTGATGACCTGTTTCGGCAAAGCTGCCATGCCAACAAATGCTGGTGGATTGGATAAGAGTTCCCATGATTTTTCAGAGATGTTCAAAATAAACCAGGTATAATACATTATATACATTTATATACCATGATTATTTTATAACCATGTTATTAGGGGTATGTTCCCCAGGTATAATCACCATGTTCCCCATGAGTATAATACATTATAATAGCCCTAAAGAGAAATCGAACCGTTGGACACCTGGATTTTTTCTCGGGGATTCTGAAAACATCGAACTACCATCCTGAAAACACCACTTTCTGATTCTTTTTGTGGCTTGCGAAAAAATGTAGCACAAGGCCTGAACATCACCAATGGGGCCAGTAGTCTGCAGGATGTCAACTTGCTAAACCTTGGACAGCTGATACACATCGAACCATACATTACAATCATTACAATACCATATCTACCAACATGGTGGTTTCCATAAATGGGGAATCCCCAATAGCTGGATGGCTTATTTCATGGAAATTCCTATACACATGGATGATTTAGGGGTACTTTCTGGTTATTTAACATGGCCATGGGAGCCATGGCCCATTTATTTCGATGGTTTACCTATGAAAAAATGGGTGGATCTTTCCATGGCAAACTGTTAGTCATAACCAGAGGGTATCCCAATAAAATCCCATGAAATCATCATTAAATCAATGGCTAAATCCACTTTTTCAATAATTTGGTTGATGATTTAGGGGTACCTTATTTTTAGGAAACCTCCATATCCCTACCAGTTGATCTATCCATCAGCCAGCACCCCACTACGATATGGGCCGAGTGGCATTTGGCCGGATCGATCGCCTGAGGTGGTCGATAGTCAAAGTCTGTGCTATTTATATCGATTTCCATTACCCCCTGGTAAACATACAAAAAACCGATGGGAAATACGGTGATTTATTGGAAACATATGGGAAAATATGGTGATTTTTTGGAAACATATGGGAAATATGGTGATTTATGGGAGATACACTCTGGTAAACATACAAACAACTGATGGGAAAATCACCATGCTATTAATGGGTAAATCCACGAACTAAATGGCAATTTTCAATAGCTTTTTGTTTGTTTACCAGAGGGTATTTGCTGGTTATCCATACATATCCCATTTCTCCGTCTCATCACTGATGGTTAAACCCCTCACACAACACATGGTACATGGGGCATTGTCATCCGACTGTCATTAAGGATTCCTTGTAACCACCTAATAATCTGGGATGACCTAGCCCGATTGATATGGAAATGACAATCCAACTTCATACTGAGCTGGTTGTATATCTCCATTATATCCCTATGAATAATGCATGAAATCCCCATTTATTGAGGAGTAAATCCAACTTTGATGGTGCCAACACGTATCCCTAATTTTCATGGCTTATCATCATGATCCATATTTAAAAACGGTTATTTCAGGGGGATTACGTAGATTACATTCCCATTTTCAACAACAGTGGCGCCAAGTGGCCCTCGCATATCTCCAAAGACCATCTGCAGCGACCTTGGCCAAACGCCTGCAGTCGCGCCTGCGGCAGCAGTCCATGTCACGGCGTTGCCTCAGAAAAAAGTTGCGGCGGGGTCATACAGGGAAACCCTGGGAAAAATCATCCATAGTTTAGGGTCTAATTTATACCCCCAAAAGATGACCTGGGGTTGGGTGTCCCCATTTTGTAGAGCCAAATCTGGCTTTTGGAGGCTTTTGGGAGGATTCTAATTTACTGAAATCTCGTAGATAAACAAGGGAAGTACCTGGAAATAGGCAATAGATGCCAATAGATTGGATGGGGTTAGATTCGATGGACACTTCTATAGTTTTTATTCCAGAGTTGTTGCATTTTTTCCTTCCCGTCCCGTTGATGATCATCGTCTGAAATAGGGAACAAATGAGAAACATCACCCATCAATATACAATAATAAATATATTGGCAATCCCAAAATAATAACTATATACAAATAACATGAAATAACTATTGGATATAGTATAATCAATGGGATATAATATATATTATATAATAATCTATTGGATGGGGATAATCTATTTCAAAAATTGGGATAATCCATTACAATAGTATATGGGCAATCCCCATTTTTCTCTTTCAATGGACTCCGAAAAACGACATGGTGAATCTCCCATGATCTCGCCACGTGCCTTCGAGCGTTCTGGCACTGAGAGCGGACAAAAACTCCACGGCTTGTAGCCACTTCAAGCTTCGACGTTGCGCCTCGCTTTGCGAAGCAATTTGGCAGTGCAATATTTGTGATGCAATTCTAATTTGGTAAACCCAATGCTTGAACCCAGGTTATATATATATATGGCTTTGAATTTTGGAATGACCCATTTCTAGAAAGTCATTGTGTAAAATTGGGAATGGCTTCTGGTTTTTGGTTCACATTGCGACCAAATCCTGCTGCAGTTCTGCTTGTTCTGGTCCTCTGCGCTGGATCTCCCAGCATTTTTGCTAATCTTCGACTTACATCACTCACTGGTTGGTGGTTTCAACCCCTTCCCAAAATTATGAGTCAATTTGGAGAATCGAAAAAAGGTTGGAAAATAACACATGTTCGATAGCACCAACCAACTCAAATCTTCAAACTCCCAGCATCCTTTGGGTTTGTCCATATGGTACTTCAAATTTGGTGCTTCACCATCATTTTCCCTATTAAAGTAGCCATTTTCAGCTACCCCCTATTTTCAGACAAGACTTTGTTTCATTTCTCAGCTTCACGCTGCGATGGCATTGGTGTAGACCACGACTCCGCAGCGTTGGTCGACCTCCAGATCGCTGGGATTTACGGATGGTTATCCCCCGCCAAATATGCGATACCCGGATACCCCCCCCAATTTATAGCCATGGAAAATGGGAAAATGATGAGCCAGCAAATTCTTCAGCACCTCATTTTATGACAAAGCCATATGGAATCATAGGTTTACCCAGCTTTGGACTACGAAAGCAAAGCATCTGTTCAACTCTTTTGGAAAAAATGCACTCACACATGGCCATTGGGGAATGATTTTCTCATGGACACATAGAGGAACACCATCAAAGAAGAATGGCTGAGGATTACCAGAGGGCCATCCTTGCCTGCTTCAGTGCCAAGCACCAGTCGGGGACGCTGAAGTTTGACTGCCATGGCATGAGATCGCTGCTGAAGATAGCTTCAAGTTGAACCTTGGCATAGCATATTTCTATAGATAGATACTGGCTGGCAGTTTCAAACCCTCTGAAAAACACTCATCAATGGATCCTTGAAATAAACTGGGCAAAACCAGAAATCAGGATGGTATGGATTTGTTGGACCCCACACCAGTCATGTCATTTCAGCATCTGGAGAAAAGAAGATCGTTCCCCAGCAGTGGTTCTCGGCGATGGACGCAGGATCAGAGAAATCAGCGGGGCATAAGGGTGCTACTCTAGACCAAAGAATACCCTACCAGTGAATACATACATGACACTCCTCCTTGCTCCAAAAAAAAACCAAACAAGTATGGTAAAAGTATTAGATGGGAGTTTTTTTTTGGGCTTCATACATATTGCTCTGGTTGGTGGTTTCAACCCTCTGAAACATAGTCAGTTGGGATTATTATTCCCAATATATTGAAAGATAAGACATGTTCCAAGCCACCAGCCTGTGCTATATTTTAAAACATCTAAGTTGATCTCATTTTGTTTTCTCCATCTGGTGGCACTCCATCTGGTGGGCTCACTGCTCTCTCGACAGGACTAGTTGGGTCAACCCTGGAGACTCACCGTTTTTTGAGCCAGTCTAGCTATGGCACTGAAGAAAAAAAACCAATGTTCATGGTAACAATCTAACAATTATCATTATATCATATAATATCATTATGAAAATTCCTGAAAAAATGGATTAGATGAACCGTCTGTGTTTCACATTGTGAAACCATCCGCTTCTTTAAAAATGTTGTCCGTGATCCAGTCGACCCCTTGAATTACACTGTTTCGTTCAGCGGGGGTGGCACCAGCAGCAATGCGAGGGCAAAAACGCGGGCCATCTCCTGCCGTGAACCCCCATCCACAGATAACCACCCCAATACATGGCCAATGGATTGAATCACCGCGATTACCATCTGATTATGACTAACAGTTTGCCATGGAAAGATCCACCTATTTTTAATAGGTGAAGCATCGAACTAAATGGGCCATGGCTTCCATGGCAAACTGTTAAATAACTAGAGGGTACATGATATTGAATGGTGTAATAGCCATCTGTGGCGGTCGCTGTACTTTTGCTGCTTTCGTTCTGGATGGCTCACTGGACTTCTTGCTGTCTCTGTCGCTGACGGTTACCACCCTGTGGTTCACTGTCTTCAAACCAAGCATGAATCACAATAAGAATATAGTAGCATTAGTACTATAATAGTGAATATATATATAAGAATCATCTTCTTCAGAATGGTCTGACTTAGTAGCATTAGTACTCAGCAGTATCAAAGTAGAATGACGCATGCACCCCTTGTAGACGGACAGGCCATGATTTGGACAAACAACCCACCAACACGGGTACCCTCTGGTAAACTAACATAACTATTGAACATCGCCATTTTGAATGGGAAAACTCACTATAAATGGCCATGTTCAATAGCTTTTGTATGTTTACCGGTATATCTTCAGTTCCAATCGAAGATCTCCAACCAACACGACATCGACCAGTGCCATCCCCTACGGTTTTAATGTGCCAACACCGGTGACCGGCTGAAGTCCTGAGATGTCCCAACGAAAAACCACCCAAAAAAAGATGCGCCTTTTCATGATGAATTTCCACATGATGGTCCCATTCTTACCCAAGATTTCTGATGGTTCAACCCAGCCAGCCTCGATGATACTGATGTCAACGGGCAATGCGTTAAAGCTCGAGCCAACATCAAACAGGTCACAACTGAAGGAGCGGTAACGCCTCACAAAATGTGGCAAAACACAGCCTAGTCCTGATGGCTTCATTATCTCAGAAACTCTAAGAATTATAGTTCACCAACTTGAACTATTGGTGATTTTGGGGAGTTCCCCAATGACCAAAATATACCAAAATCATCATTTTTGGTGAGGCAGGTATGATTCGAATTGGTCGAAGATCCTCTTTGGTGGCATGCAAAATCATTTTGCTAAGTGGGGGGCTTCAACCAATTTTTCGCGTTCTTAAAGTCATCCATATTTAAATCCACCTGGTCGTAACACCAGTATGCTAGGGTTGCAGTTCCACTCAATGGCTGTTTAGATTTAGACTTCACCGATAAATCATCATGGTAAAGAACTAGTGGCATCCATTCATAATTTAGCATCTATTATCCACGATATCCCTAGACACAACGCCGATATTGGCGGCTACACTCCATTGAAACTAAAGTTCCTGCTTACCACCATCCGTCTGGATAATCTAGGTGAATTCTGCAACTGGATTAAAAAAACATAATTCCTGCTGGGATTATGGGATATAATGAATGATATAATTTTGGGCTCCCCATTCGTCATGGTCAAACTCACATGCGCACCCTTGCACCTCAGTCAAACCTCTGCTTCTGCCAACTGGTCAAATCACTTTTTGTATCCATTATTTATGGGGCTACTCCAAAACCATTGGCTTTTTCCATTCAAAAAACAATCCAAATTTGGATGATTTTCAGGTCCCCAATGGCGACCGAGGCCCCCCGCGCCGCTTCCCCGAGCGCGACCGTGAGGAGCGATCGTCGCGGCGACGCTCCTCGCGGCGGTCGTCGCGACCGTCGCGACGGTCACGGCTCCTGGCGGTCCAAGTGCAACACTGTTATTGGTGCCATAACTTTCTTTTAACCATATGGTACAGAATATATTTTGTTTTTTTAGGGTTGACATTGTGGGGATCAATGTGGTAAAACCAGCAATCAACCATCCCAATCAACCTAACTTTATCAGTTGGCGGGTATTTTAAACCAAGCCAAAATACGGGGGTTATGGCTTTGGGCTTAAGACATTGTGACTAATTTACATTTGGACTTTAATCGTCAAAATTTGATTCACGAATCGAGAATCGAAAATTGCCATGGTCCCGTCGAATGCACGAATCTGATTTTGCATGTTGTTGGTGGTTTCAACGCATCTTAAACATGTTGAACCCCTAAAGAAACATCATCATTCCGTTTTAGGATGGAAAATGAAGCGCACTTACCACTGACCAACCAGTCATTGTCTGATCCTTGTCTCTCCAGGCGCCAGGAATCGGACGTGGAACATGCGATAACATCACTCCATTAAAACCTCCCCGTGATATGGAACAAACAGCGTGAAGTATCATGGTGATACACAAACTATAGTGATCATGTCCTATTCGTCTCTGTGAAACCTATGAAACGTTTCTGCTTCGTTCTATCACTTTCTCACTTTCGTTTCTGCTTTCATTTTATCTATCCCGTAGAACATCTGTGCCACGGTCAAAAGATGGTATGTGGTATAGTCATCCATCCCAGAATGGGAATCTTATAACGGTTTTAGAATTGGTATGTAGATCCCTAATGGATTGATGACCATCCCCTCTTCATAGTTCCATATAAAACTGTTTGGACTATATCCCATTGTGTTTCCAGCATCATTAAATCACCATTTTTATTACTACCCTCTGGTAAATTAACATAGACCCTGGCAGATAGGGGTTGGAAGACTAGTTTCCATTAAAAATTGGTGATTTTCAGGGTCTATGTTTATTTACCAGAGGGTAAAAAACCAACCTTTTGACCATGGCACAGCAATACAAGGCCTCCGTGTCTTTTTGCGGCTATCGCGTGACCTGGCGAAGACGGTGAAGAAGTGGGGTTTTCTGGAAAAAATTGAGGTAAACCTCTACATAGATATGGAGAACAACCATAATTTCAATAGGACATGTTCAATGGATATCAATGGTACATTCTCCATATCCATGTTGTTTTTGGTAGGGTAAGGAACACAGTTGACCAACAAACAAGGTGATGTGATAAGCATGAGAATAAATGGTAAACGAATAGGTTTCGTTTCCTTAGATGCAGCTGCCGATCATCAGGCAACCATTTCCTGCGGGTGCCAGGCACCCCTCTTCCTAGTGATCTCAAACAAGAGATGAAGAAATTGCATGGGCAGAGCATTGATAAGACTCAATCTTACCCTCCGGTAATAATCAAACGTGGCAATGGAACATGTCCATTTAAAGATGATTTTCCCATTAAAACCACCCTTTATAGGAAATTTGCCATTGCCACGTTTGATGACACCGGAGGGTGCTGCTTTAGATGCCACATTGCTGGGAAACTGTGCTCATGATCGCTGCCTCTTGTTCACCTGGAAGGGAACAATGCTCTTGATGCAAATGCGTGTTTACATTGTACCGGTATCCAAGCAAAGGCACACGTAGTAGAAATTACTGTTGGCAATGTCTCCTGACGGGTCAAGACGTACCGGACTGTCACCTGGTTCTGCTTCGTCTCAAGCTCGTCGTCTCTTCCGGTTCAAGCACGCTGCCAGAAGCCAATTTCACCGTGGCATAAAAAGGCTCATCTTGGGCAGCAGAAATCAGGCCAGTCTTCGACATCCTGCACAAAACTCCATTTTGAAGCTGATTAGATATGGGTTTGTCTGGAAATGGGCTGGCTACCAGCATTAATATGGTGATTTCGGAAAATTATGTTTCACACCCTTGGATTTTCCCCTATGGCATTGAAATAGGAAACTTATGATCAAGTAATGACAGTAAAACAATAATAAACCACCCGTATTTTGATGGTTGATATAAACCCATTTATGCTAAACTTGCGGATGGTGGATCCTATTGATTTACTAGCCTATACTATACCCATCTATCCCATTATTGTCAAACAAATCAGCATGCCCATTTCTGCCCAAAAAATCGACACCAGCGGCACCTGGATCGCTGTGGGCTACCACCCGGCCTGTGCAGCGTCTGGTAGGCTTTGGTTCAAAACTTGGAACCCCAATCCTGCCTTGAATGAAAATACACATTTTGGCTTATCTACAAATGAAAACATGGAACAACAAGATGGCCAATCTTAAAAACTGAGCATGAACAACTTCATTGCCAACTAATTGGTGGTTTCAACCCCTTGAAACATATTAGTCAGATTGGATCATCATCCCAACTATTGGGGAAAGAAAACATGTTCCAAACCACCAACCAGCTATTTTCGATGATTTTCCACTTTTGGTCGGTTATATCCCCAATTGGTGTAGCTTGGTTTACCTGTCTTGGTTACAGCTTTATCATGCTTCAGCCGTTGAACTTCCCCACTTTCTTCGCCTTCCGCGTAGGATATCCCTATCGGATCATCCCATTGCTACGCCCATTTTGGCTTCAATCCCCATTTTTGCCGCTTAAATCATCATTTTTGTCGCCTACCCTCTGGTAAACGTTAACAAAAAACTATGGAAAGATCCACCATGCTATTAATGGGAAAATCCACGAACTAAATGGTCATTTTCAGTAGCTATTTTGACATAACCAGAGGGTATCTCATCATTTTTGTTGGCGACAACTCCGGCAACTCGCCATTTTGCTCGGTCAACTCGGGATACCGGACTCAGGTCCTCGAGGAGGACCTTTGCCTTTGCCCTTGCCTGGCGATCGTTGGTTAACAATCAATGACTAGATAGGACTTATGACAGTCATAATAGTATATCTATAGTATACTATCGAAAGTACAGCATCTATACGTATATCTATCCATCATGATGACTATCATAATTTTATGATGGATAGATCTATAGTTAGGGCGAACGTGCTATGCCTCGTTTCGTCTTTCGGGATGATCGCCAGAAATCATTTTTTGGTGACCTTGCAGTACTTTGTGGCCTTCTAGTGTTTGGCGATGTGATAACTTGATGTCCCTGGGTTTGTGAACCCAGAGACCTCGTTGATGACCCCCTGCGTTGAATCTGCTGTAACCCAATTTTTTTTGGTCACTTTTTACATCTTTTTACATAAAACCTAAAACCCATAGAGAACCCCATATCAACCCTAAAGAAACCCTACATAAACCCAAATAAAACCCTATGAAAGTGTATATAGTGAAGTACCTGTAGGGCGTAGAGCACGTGCCGCGGGTATAGTTGGATGGGGTTAAAAACCAACTTAAAACTAGGGGGCCTCACCTTGTACCCAAACTCAAAATTTCACCAACAAGACTGGAGGTTTTAACCATTTAAACCCAAAGGAAAAATGGTTCTGCATGCTCATCATTTGGCTGGTGGAAGTTCCTTTCGGCGGAGGCCCTCGTGGGGTGCACTGCCATGCCCCACTCATCCGGGCAGTAGACAATTTTGTGGTGCTTGTGGACCATCTTGGCCAAGGACGAAAAGTTGATTCGCCTCCATGATGTCCACTTCATCCTGCCCAACCTGTTCACCATCACAGTGGATGGCAGAATCCGAGATGAAGGAGGCCCCAAAACAAGCAATCCAAGCAAGGATTATTAAGGCTTGACCAATATGGGGATTACATAGTAATTACACATAGGATACAAAACCAATTGTGATACAAAGAGGGATCCCCCTAGTTATAAGTTGGTGAACGTTCACCCAGCCAACTAGGTTTACGACCATTTCGCGGCCGTGGTAAAAATGTCCATGATGTGAATAGAAAATAAGCACGCCGCTAAAGCGAAACAATGATTTTGCACATCCAGCATGTGAAAATGCATCATCGTCGTTTCAGAAAACTACTTGTTTTGTTTGCACTGTCATCATCATAATGAACATCATCATCATGATCATCATCACATC
>Ga0126342_10013137_pt1 | contig 14708 bp, 14 predicted proteins | sample Cyp1metagenome_FD_92528 | JGI IMG/M metagenome (GOLD analysis project Ga0126342, IMG submission 92528) | Coral microbial communities from Lord Howe Island, Old Settlement Bay, Australia - Cyphastrea 1 metagenome | ecosystem: Host-associated > Invertebrates > Cnidaria > Coral ... | reverse complement strand
TCCAGGGTTCTACAATGGGGGGAGGTCAGGGTTCTACAATCATATCGCGTACCCATTCTAGAACCCTAGAATTTACCCCCAGGGGGGTACCCATTCTAGACACTTCGTACTTGAGGGTATAGAAATGTCCCATAGATAGATGATTTACGTATACAAAATTGTGATTTTCCAAAGCAAACTGTTGAATGATCAGAGATGAACAGCTACGAATCGTCCAATTCTCTGCGAATATGTCATGACGTCATGACCCATGACCCGTGTTGTAGAGGGCTCCCAGCAGTCCTCGACCACATCTAGAATCAACTGGCTGTGTGAAGGGTACCCCAGCACTGGATTTGAGTGGATCCATTGGTTGTTGCTTGGAGCAGTTTTTGCCTTGCCATGGACTAAATGATTGGAAACCATGGATGAAAACAGTGAAAACATCATGCTCAATATGATGAAGTTGGCTGACTTCGTAGTCATATTGCACCTTCCGGTCTGGGGTGGACTCTTGGAGGATTTGGGGGGAGATCCCCGGACTTCCACATGAGATCATCCCGATATCATGATATCATATGATATCATGAAATATTCCAAGCTGGTTTCGGTGTGGTGATTTTTTCGAATTCTGAATATTGTGCTAGACTTTTGATCTAGCTGGTTTCAGAACCACGAAGACAAATTGGCCACCCCACAGATAAAAATCAGTCTACCCTGGCAACAGGCAACCAGTCTGGCAAGTCCCTGTCATGAGGGGCACATCAAATGACTAGTGAACAACAGTGAGTGAATAACAGCAGAAGTGAGTTGGGCCACAAGATTCACAAGATCCCTGCAGGACTCGCAGGACAGGACCCTAAACTGTTGAAACTTTGGGCCAGGCATGGGCCTATCAAACTTTTTTGGGCCTTATATGGCCTTATCATGACTGGACACTCTGTCACCCATGGCTGTGACCCGCCTTCCATGGCTTTGGGGGCGGCGCCAGGGAGCCACCCGCCTGGAAATACGGTGGATGGAAGAAATCCTGCACCACCTGGGATGGTAGAAAGCCTATAAAAAAATGGTATAAACTACCTTTCCGCTGGTGCAGTATGTATCTCTACTCTGCACTTTCAACCTGAGTCAACTTGATACGAAAGAAAGTCAATGCGATGTTTGGGACAAGGTTTCGTGGACAACCTGGAGGCTTGAAAGTAATCCCTTCCCGTTGTATATGGGGATGGGTCCATATTTAAGCCCCAGAAGGGACCGCAGAGTTTAGTAGATGTTTGATGTTAACATCTATTAACATATATTAACCATCTAATCATTGGGGTACTGAATTTTGACCCATATCATCCCATATAAACAGACACCCCCCATGCCGGGTCCCGGAGTGGCTTTGGGCTCTGAAACATCGGTCAATTTGGCAATTTTTGAGGCACCATAGAATGGTTTTGTCCATGTTATTTTGTCAGGGAGTAATCCATATCAGTTTTTATATGTTTTGATGGTTATTGATAACTGATGATAACTGTACTTTTAGTAAACTACCTACTGTACTGCTTTCTGATGCAATGACAACAATGACAAAATGAACAGCGAGGAATCTTCTATACAAATGGTAAAATTCCTCATTTCCAAATGGTTTATTGATTGTTTCCACAACTACACAATGGTCCCTCAAAGGATTAAAGTACATTTTTCAATGGAAATGCACCACTCTGATAGATAGGTCAGTTCAATCTGAAACCCTGGTTTCACATCCCAAAAAAATAGCAATGCACATCAAGTGGAACCCCAAAATCCAATGGTTGATCATCATTTTCCATAAAAACGGGTATGCCTTAGCTTGAAATAAACCAAAAATCGAGTATTCATTGGTAAAGATATAGTTCAATCCCCATCTGTTTGATGGTTCAATGAATCAAATGTTCATGTTTCACCATGTTCACCCATTTTCATCCATTTTCATGATTGAATGTTCATGGTGCACCATTTATTGATGCGTAAATTCCATACGGCGACGGGTACCTCTGGTGCTCCAAGCGGAACTGCGTAAGTATCTATCGGCACCTCTGCGGGAAAGATCCTGGGACGGCTCAGTACCTGGATGTTGGAATCTCTGGCTGGGTAGATGTTGGATTCAAACATATTCAAACTATAAAAATGGAGGGAGAGAATGGAAAATAGAGATATCAAGGGGACACTAATCCATGAGGGATGATTATCTTTTAGAATGCAGGCCATCGAACATCTAGTTTTATATGTTTTATAGTTCGATATCATATAATATCAAGTAACATTTGACACATACCATCTATCATTTACTGTCTGGTCATGTTTCATACAACATGTATAATATATATATATATATATATGCATACTACGCAAATGGCTTTGTATGCATAATTATAAATATATATATATATATCCCCCAAAGTTGGAAACGTGGAAATACGAGGCTTATATAAGGTAGATATAGGTAAAATTAGTTTATTGATATCAGATATGTTCTGATCTCCTGGAAACCCGATGTATCCAGTCTTTTTGCGAGTTACAATAGTTTACAATGCGACACACATGAGGATGAGGAATCGATCAAAAACTCGCTGGAACCCAGAGTCCATGTGGATCCTGATCAAAAAGTTGGATCAAATTGGTCCCATGTCCAACCGTCCAACCACTTTTATTCAAAAGGTGTTGCCCCAAACTAGAATCCAGATTCAAATGGAGGTAAAATGGTGATTTTCCATATTTATTTTACGTTTACCAAAGTACACGCCAAGGTAAAATATCGGACTTCACCAACCAGATTTTTTGGGTCACGGTGGTTTTTCCCACCTCTTCCAGCAAACCTCCAAGGTTTGGCACCAAAATGTCATGAGGTTTTCCAACGAAACACTGGTAAAAACACAAAAAAATAGCCGAAAGCAGCCAGTTACTTTACCAACACATCGAACTACTAAGTTTCATTTGATTCATTAGCCCATATTAGTCCTACTAGAAATCATCATTTCAACCGACCAGGCGCCCCGGGCATTGATGAACAACTGTTCCGCATCATTGGAACTGATGTCCATGGTCCCATCTCGGAGGCGATAAAATCACTGAAGATATACATGGAATAAGATGGTAATAAGCATCCTTAACCGTTAATGATTCGTTAATGGTCATTGACAACAGTTAGATGGCGGCATCAGTAGCCATCGATCTCCGCGATTTTTTATATCATCAGCATCGTTAACCACCAATGGCCATTCACAACATGATATAATGATGAGATTCATTGAGATTCATTGACTATCAATATCCATTGACTAATAATTACGATTTGATTATATATTTAATAACATTTAATAACTAACAATGATGAACTATCAATATCCATTTTGGTGACTTACGCAAAAATTCTTGTTGATCCCGTCGAATCTTGGTGGGCAAATCATCATTCCAGTCGTCACATCTGCGCGGCGTTTCACATCGGGTGTTCTTGACATCTTTGCTATGACAAAAAGATTATCATTGATTATCATTGACTTGAGACAAATAATCTTTAAAAAAATAATTAATTATCATTAATTATCATTAATTATCATTGATTATCATTGTTGTTATCAAAAACTACTTGACTTGAGACAAATAGAAAAAATCAAATGATCTAAAATTACCATCGAAAATCAACCTACATCAAGTAAGTCATCAAATTACTACAATTCAAACACCTGAAAAAAAGCCGCTCTTGTGATGATTTGGCCAGGCGTGGGTCGCGGGCATAGATTGCCATAAATTTGCCATTGATGTTACCATAAGATAGGGTGTATCCCATCATGTGACCCCATATGGAGGTGTCCCAAAATGGGGGTACCTCCAGCCATCATCCATTTCATGTTCGGATGTTCCATGAAATAAACATAAATAAACCATCCAGCGAGCCAGATGATGTGGATGGCCCTGATCTTTTTTTCGGTTCCAAATCGAGGTCCCAGTGGCGCTCAGTAGATTGGTAGAGTCTCCACAAAGTGTCTGAAATGAAGGCCTGGCTTCCAAGGCAGCCTCTGGAGATTAAACTCTCAATTTGGAATAGACTAGATATGGATATGATTAATATATATATATATATTAATATCATGGAATCTCCATGTGAAATGAAGTTAACATTTGATAATCATATATATATAGAGGTGAATTTGCTCTCAAGAAGATTCAGTTGGATAGGCCATGGCTGGAAAATCCAAGACTTCTAGATTTGTGCTCTTGAAAAAACTCAAACTTGGGAATTTTCATGGATTTCAACGAACAGCACCAGCATCCAGCAGTCAGTCGCAACTTTTTGGTGGAAGCACGCTGCACTGCGTGGTGAAACGAAATTGCAACATTTTCTTTCAATGAAAAACGATGATAAAGCTAATCATAATCTAAGCATAAGCGCATTCTTTGCCAAGAAAATTGCTTCTTCACCCATTCATCATTTGCCATATCATCATACCCAAATTTTTGGGTACGACCAACCCTTAGGATCCACTTTCGGGGTATCCACTTTCCAGATAGTTCTGATACAAGCGGCACAACTCCGCGCAGACGTGTCCACACTGCTTGAGCAAGGCCTTGCTTCCATGGGGGACTGCATCCCTCTCGGATCGCTCCTCGCGATTCCGGACGTAGGGAAGGATGTCCCGGTCGCAGTTGCTCCCAGCAAAACGCGTGATGTTGCTTTGATTCTCTCCCCTCAACGCCTGGACCGAGTTGTAGCGGGGTGAAATGCGGGAGCTCCAGGTCTTCCCGTCAGCATTGACATAAAAATTGCTGTAGCCTGCAGGATCCAGGGACACCAGCATCTGCCAGAGCATGTCTGAGCGGTCAAAGACATATCGACGGAAGTCGAAGTAGCTCTCACCCAAGGTTTTCAGGTTTAGAAACATCACCGCGGTGTCCTCGTCCTGAGAAGTCTCCGCCTTCCCAAGTCCAAAGAATTTGGGCAAACCCTCCGCATTCCGTGGAGCGTAGTAGACATCAAAGGGCGCCTTTAAGAGTTTCTTCTTTCGCAGAAGTCGTTCCAGTCTCAAGTAGTTGGGACCCAACAAGCCCTGCCAGGTCACGTCTCCTGTGAACAAGACATCAGGGTCGGTGTATAGGACGAACTGATCCAGGATGCCCACGATGGGCAGGTCAATTCGCAGAAGCCGACTCACCAGCTGGTCGGCATTCAGATTGAAAGGCACATATCCTTGGTTCATCTTGGTTCAACTTACTTGGAGATGGAATAAATTCTAATAAATCATGGTCATAAATCATAATGTCGCCCCAAACAGCAACCGCAACAGCAAGTGAAGTTTCACCAAGTATCCAATGTTCAGATACTTGCTAAGTAATTTCTCCATGACGTTGGTCCATGTAGGCTGATGATGCACCACCCTGACCCCCAATGATACCATGTGCTTTGCCACGTCTGACCCAGGGGTGGCCGCGGTCATACACAGCGGCACCAAGGATGGCGCCGTAGACATGGCACTCTTCACCGCCGCAATGGACAAGTTGAAGGGTGCCGAGTTGGAATTGGAAGGCAGTGTGAAGACCCATTTGATGCGCCGCCTCAGGGCAGAAAAAGGAATTGGTTAGATGGCAAACATCTTAAAACAGCTACTTTTTCACAAAGACCGCGAGCACCGAATGCTGAAGCAAGAAAAGACCTAGTTGAAGGGACAAAGAGTTGGCAAGCAATCTTTTTGTTCAGTATCTGACAGTGTCTAGTGTCTAGAATATAGGAACCCCAAGAAAAGATAGAAAAGTCATCTAATCTATCACTTTTTCTGACGGGATGTCACCTTCATATTTTTGGGGATCTCACCGATCTCCTCCTGGCCCTGGCGCCTCACTGGAAAAATGATCCCTGGCGGCTGGTGCCATTGGAACTGCGGCGATGTCGCGGGCTGCCGATCGAAGAAGAGACTCGAGCGGCTCTTGTAGTGTCGAGCATCGGCGGAGAAGGCCGCTAAGCTGCAGGACGAACTGGCTATTAACAGCTCGGCTTCCTGTTTCTCAAACAGGAACAATGTCGGGGACAGTTTCAACAGTTGACTTGGCTTGACCGAAAAAGAATATGATCAATAAAGACTGAGAGAAATGGATTGATCCAAGGATTTTAAAAAATCCAAGGCGCAACCAATATCAACCAACCCAGTACCCAGAATTCTGCTGGGAGGCCCAGACCTCTGGCGATCGAAACCTGTCATTGGATATTGGATCATCATTGAAAAATGGTCCCAGTTCCCGATCGCTCCTGGTTCAACGCAAAATTCACCGCGGCAAAGCGATTCGGGGTCCGTGCCACGTCCAGTTTGAGCTGCTGTGGAGTGACCACCGTGTAAACCTCTGAAAAATCAATGGATGAAGGCCCAGAAAATGATCACTTGGATATATGTTTAACCAACGGATGGAATGATTCACCTCATACATGCAGGAGTTTTTTCACCTCATGAATGGAGGACAGATATTTTTCTGATCCTCAAAGATGATTTCTCCATTGACTCGTTTTCGGTTTTTCCCATGTTTTTCCAGGGCTTTTCACCCAAAATTTCCCAACCTGGAAGAGAAGCGCCGTGGAGTGATGTTGTGTCTTCCACTTCTGCAGTTCCGACTCCGAAAGGCCGGTGATCAGATAGATGGGGATGCTGGGATTCACACCTGGTCAGATGCCATATATCCTATAGGATGGAAGCAATATGAAATATAAGATTTAGATCTTCTGATTCTAACACAAATTAGTGTGTTAAACTAGACATAAAAGTTATTGAAGCAACATCAAGCAATCCTTATTAAACCACCTGCTGACACAAGTTTCAGGTGTTTTTTCTTGGGAGCCCCACCTTCGGACAACAGCATGTTGCCAAGATTCAGCAAATTCTCTGCACACTTGGCGCCCGGATCGTCCTCTGTCTCTGTCAAACACTGTTCCATGAAGTCCTCATCTTCAGCACAAAGCTGGAAGACGTTGTAACATCCATATTCGCAGGAGGATTCATCAAATTGAAAGCCTAACTTTTGGGCCTTCACTTGAGCGGCTGGATGAGATTCAATGAATTTCTGTTCCAGGAAGCTGGACATGCTGGTAATGTCACGTCGGAGGCTCACTGCACTATGAATCCTCCAAAACCAGGTGAACATTTGGCTTCCCTCAGAGATTTTCAACTGAGACCCAAGATCACAGCCCAGAGTCAGGCGGCTGATTTGTGCCGGTTTTCGTTTGGTCCACACCACCTCTCCCACTCTCATCAATTCCTCGGCATTCCACTGATCCACCGTGAGCGCCCAGGTCTGCACCGTCACTTGGGCGGATGCCTTGGGCTCCCAGCGGAGCGTCTCCAGCGTGTCGCCGCACCAGAGGCTCTGGCTGCCACTGGGCGCCTGCGAACACCAAAAGGTCGTGAAGAGCTGCCGGACGCTGCCCTCGGTGATGGCGAGGTCGAAGGGATGGAAGGTGCCCTTTTCCGGCACCACCACCTGTGCACCCAGAAACAGCGCCACCAAAAGTCCGCCCACCAGGTGGAAGTGTTGCTGCTCGAACTGTTTCAAATCCAAACAGCTCTCCAATTCAAGTTGCACAGGGGATAGACCCGAGAGACCTTGTAGGTCTGCTGGACTCAAAGCCATCGGATACTTCAAATCCTAGAATTTTGGAAGGAAATGGGTCAGAGCTGTTCTCAAAAGGTCTTTCTGAACCAATTGCTAAGTGTTTTTCTCTAGAAATGGTGGCATAATCCTCAAAAAAAGACCATCAGCCAGAGTCTCGGCCTTCGCTCATCTTGCTATTTTTTGAATAACTGCCCCAGGGAAGTCCAACCCCAGCAGCTGTGTGGCGAGCACCCCAAAACATGCGATATCATTTGAATTAATGCAAATGGTTTTCAGTCCATCAAGATACTGCATAAAATGGCTGCCGGTTCTAAGTTCGAAGTCCATAAAGTATCTGGTGGCCGCAAGGGACCTATTCTTGTAAAAAAACAAAAGTGTCACCGTCGTGAACGACGGTTTGAGCTGAGCGCAGCTGAGCTATGAGGAAGTGGCCATGGTCAAATCAGTACCAGCAAAAGGGATAGAAAATCAACATGTGCAGCGCTGGATTATGTTCTGTACCAGGTAAGAAATAGTGTGTTCAATGAATTAGACGGATATCACCAACAAATTATGGTTCATGCGAAAAAGTGGCCCAAGCTTGCAGCTTGGCCAGTGGCCAGTCCATCTTTTAGGCTCACTCTGTCAAAGCTCGAGCTGGGAACATGATTTGCGGTTTGACTTTCTAAATACCCCACACAGGGTGCAAAATGCCCACGTCGTGCCAAAAAAGGTTGCGATATAACCCCATAACCCTCCCAAAAACAAAATGAATCAAAATGGGCGATTTCCGCGGAAATAATGAATGGTTGAGGGTATGTTGGACATCTCCGGCAAGTCGAAGATTACCCATACCTGAGACATCCTGAGACCAGGGTACTGCTGTTGAGCCATGATGATGAACAGGGGGTATCACCCATTTCTCGGTTGAAACAGCAGCGTTCCATGGTTCCATGGCTCCTCCTGCCCCCTGCCTTTGCAAAATGCTCTCTGCGTTCCTGGCACAACCACAGGTTCTCCCTTGGGAGATTGTCAGGAAGAGAATGTGGGGGAAAAACATAATTATATCTCTTTTGATGAACCATCATTACAATGGATATATAATGATTATGATTATAATGATTGCATCACTAGCATAATTGTTAACCATACTGCTTATTTAATGGAATATTCCGTTAATATGGTTATAAACCAATCTTTTCGGGATTATGGTTTCATATTTACAGGGTGATATCCCCATGTTGGAGGACATATCCATATGTATATAGTTATATATATATAGGTACGTATTCATACAGTATACAAATTATTCTATATATGACTGTATGTCTACTATATGTATATATATATATATACGTATATATGTACATATAAGTATGCATACAGATGCACATACATGTGTATATATATAATATATAGGCACATGTATGACCAATCTTAGATATACCCTGCGGAAAATAGCTGGTTTAACCCACGAATAAACCATGCCATTCAGGTTCAGGACACACAAGTCCACCGAGAATCATCTCACCAGGGACCACCAGTAGAACAACAAAAGGGGGGTATAAAAACCAAGAATCTTAGGGGGATTCTCTATTTTGTGGGGATATTTGCTGGGAATATCTACACTACTGTAGAACCAAGTTCGCAAGTTATAGTTGTGATTAGTAGGATAGAATTTTCTCGAGCCAAGGGCCAAGAGCTGTCACCACCAGATCATCTTCTGCATCTTCTACTCTCAGGCCACATCCCTCTGAAAAAATGATGGTGTTCGTCAGTTGGGATGACGAATATTCCCAATATAGTGTGGAAAGTCATAAAATTCATGTTCCAAACCACCAACCACCAACCAGTTTCTTAGAATTTTCACATCTTCCATTTTTCTTGGGTAAATCAATGGTTTAAGGGAACGAATCTTCAACGTAAAACCAGCGGGATGGATTCAAAGCCGCCGCCTCCGGACTGCCAGGTGCCTTGGCAAAATGCCACTTTCAAGAGGTTTCTTCTTTAAGGAGGATTTACAATATGATTAATTATTGTATCTTATAGTGTGATCTAATATGATAGTATGGTTTTCATATATTTTGCTGTATTTCATAGAAACTCATAGTATGTTTACAGTACGTTACAGCTTGTCTACACGTACCAAAATCATAGTCCGTTGACCTACCGACCCAAAATTTAGACTGCGTCGCAAGTGGCAGACTTCCAAACCTTGCTCAGCATCGATGCAGCAATTAAGAACCCTGAATGTGAAACCCCCAGAAACCTGAAATCCGGACAATAGAATGGAGAGTTATCGTCGAAACCCATTTCTTGGATTTTCTTCTAGGCCATGTTGAATTTCAGGGGTGTATAAGAAGCTGCATATTGGATATGATCGGCCCACCGAGCGATTTTTTCGAGGGACAGGGACGGTACCAAAATTCGGTCTCAGTTTAAAACTGGAGAAGTACCAGCTTAATCCATCTAACCTATTAATCTGGGTAAAATAGAATTTCACCAACCTAAAATAAGGCCAATCATCTTCTCTTTGGCCGGCCCCCTCCATGCAAAATCCAAAAAAAACTGCCGGAGATGATTCCCCCAATCCTGAAACTGCCGGATAGAGGTTGCAGTGAAGTCACTAGTTTTTTCAACCAGATTATCACTGGATTGGTTTAAGGGAAAATTTACAGGAAACCATGGTTTTTACCATCAAATATAGGGCTTTCCTGTAAATTTTCCCATCATCCAATTCTATGAGATTAATGATAGAAAAAAACAGTTATTGTCACATTCACCAGATTAATATTGATTAACTCTGGTTAAATTGTGGAAATAATGATTAATATTCCAGGTTAATTATATACATATGGAAGTTTCCCGATGGGTACCCCAAACCATTGATTTTGCTTAGTAACCCTGGTTAGTTATAATTTAGTTATAATGATCAAAAAAAACATGGGTTTTTGCCTTAAAAAGTTGACCCTCTCGAAATCTGAGAACGCCACGTCCGCGTCACGTTTCAGCTCACTGAGAGCCTGCCGCGCCAAGCGAATGTTGGGGACCTCCATTTTTTTCGCTGGGAAATACCCCAAAAGATGGTTTCAAATGATCTTTATAAAGATGTGTATATAATACAATATAATATAACATAATTTACATAACATAACATGATATAATATAGTATAATATGATATGTATATACATATATACATATATACATATATACATATATACATATATACATATATACATGTATACATGTATACATCTATACATATATACATATATACATATATACATATATACATATATACATATATACATATATACATATATACATATATACAGATATACAAATATACATATATACATATATACAGATATGCAGATATACAGATATACATATATACATATACATATATACATATCTACATATCTACATATATACATATTTACATATATATATACATATGCATATACACATATACAATATACACACATACATATACATATAAATATACATATACTGATAGTTGAAATCTCATCAAACCAAACTCCATGAATCATCCTCCATTACGATGATCTATTTTATTGTCATATCTATGGCAAATGTTCATTCGAGTGTCCCAAGGGACATCTCGCATCGACGAGGGATGGCCAAACCAGTGACGATTGTGAACCTAGCAAGACTTGAAACCACCCCTGAAAACCACAGATTGTTGGTCGTACAACCGCATGTCTCTGGTTTATTTGTGTTCGTTATATCAAGTGATACCCTCTGGTAATTTAACATAGCTATGGAAAATCACCATTTTTAAGGGGAAAATCCACTATAAATGGTCATGTTCAATAGCTACGTTAAATTACCAGAGGGTATATCAAGTGATATCTCCAATGTTTCAAACCATTCAAATGGGTATGGCTGATCGCCTGATCACTTGCGGTCAGAAATGGAGAAAGATCAAACGTCGCAGGCAACGATGCTTTTGAACTCAAGAGCCACAACAATTGGTCATGTTTAGCACAATAGTAGTAGCCTGTAAGAAAAGATGGTTACGTATTTTGATCACTCTATTGTAGGACTTCATGACTTCATGTTTCTATCATTTTCTATCTCTTTTTGGGGTAGAAAAACCCAAATTTCCCGGCGGTTTTTCATCAGAATCTCTTGGATTCCACACAGTGACCCAGGTTCGTTTCATGAAGTTCCAGAGTTTCTTGCCGACCTCACGTGCGAAACTCTGACGGGATACCTGGGAGATGGTCCTAAATATCGTCATATATTCAAAAGCCCCAAAGGAAACCATGGGATTTAGGGGATTTACACATATTTGGGACCATTTAGGTCATGTTGAATTTGGAAGATGGATGAAGATGGCATTAAATGGATTGGGAAATGGGAAAAATGATGAAAAATTCACCAAGAACAGCAAGAAGGTGTAAGAAGTACTCTACTGGGGCTGGGACTCCAAGTTTATGGAGATAGGAGAGATGTGTAAATACTATAATTGGAACGTGTAATAGTGTAATGTAGTGCAATGTAACGTAATGCGATTTACTGCAATGTAATGTACGTGTGTGTGTGTATCTTCTATACACTATTGTACATCTATATATACCTATCATACCTATCTTCCCAAACAAGCCGCTAATTACCCACTTTGAACAGCGCCAACAATGCGCTCTGCCTCTTCGTTGCGCAATTTTTGGCAAGCCTGTCGCCGCTAACGACCGAAGGTCCGACGCGATTTGCCATCCGGAATCTGAGGGTTTCCAGAAAGGGGATGATCGGTGATCATCCCATTTCTATGGCTGATTTTTGGGGGATGAAATAACCGTGGTTTTTATGGTGGATTTTTAGCTGGTATAACTCAGTATATCCCATTTAAGCTTTTTTTTGGTTGAAAGCACCAAGCGCTATTGCCATCCCAGCATGAAACCCATAGTTTGAAATTTTGAAATGGATCTAGCATGGCGCTGTGAAGGGGCCATTGGTGTGCTGCATGTTGGGCCAATATCTGGCTGAATGATCATAATCTACCAACCTGATTGGTCATTATCTGTGGCAATCAAAAATAACCATGATTCACCAAGATAGTTACTGTTTAGGTCATTTTGGAGGATGATTCCGTATTTTTTTAAAAAAAAACTGCTTTCCACAGCAACTCCCAACAAGTGCTTCTTGAGATCCTTTATTGGGCATCCCAAAAATAGGATAGTTCAGTGAATGGATGGAAATGATGTGTCACAAATGACAGCAATAAATGGTTGAAAAAGACAAATGGATGTCCTGGTTGCTAAACATGACAAGAAAAAGCCCTGGTTCTGTCTGAAATTTTAACTGATACAGTACAGCCATGTACAGCCTCTGACCCCGCCTCCCACATTGCGTTCTCAACGGCCACATTGTTCACCTCCTTTTTTCACGACGGTGAACGGTGATGGTGACTGACTGTATCCCAATAGAAAGATGGGACAAAGTGACCAGCAACAGCGTGGGGATAAACAACAAAATCTCTAAGACAAAAGTCAAGTTTGGTGGGATATACATGAAACATCATGAAATGTCATGGAATATCATCCTGCATTTTAGAGCGAAACGTTAACCGATAAAGCAAGCAAACAAAGATTGACTTGTACCAAACATATTGGTGACTGAGTAAAAAAACTGTAAAAGATGTGCAGACTTTGTCCAACCATGTAGTGGTTCTTTCTCATTCAGAGTGATGATGAAGTCATCCAGTTGGTTACCTCCCATCAAGCACAATTTTTCGCAGTGTGTTCAAAATCCCGTTGTCATTCCATTTAATCCTGGTTGGTTAATGGGGATTCCCCACTGGATTATTCTAATCCCCAACATATTGGGTAGTATAATCCCCGAACTAATCATCAACCAGTTTTTTGAACACTGCTCAATTAGTGTTTTCAAGAGAACTTGCACCAACAGCAGCACCCAGATCGCGTCCCGTTTCGTCATCTTGCTTGGCAGACCTCAAGGTTCAACCCACGTTGGGAATTCCCGTGACAAGAGGAAAACCCAGATTCTTTGCGGATGTTTGTTGTGCAACTGATGGTTTTTCCTCTAAGAGCTATGGTGAAGTTGCCACGCTATCCGCTTGTCATCGGCCATTACCTCACAAAACGGTCATTCATCGCTATCTTGGACTTGCCCTTGCCATTTCAGATAAGTGGAGGGCAGTCAAAAATATTGAACAAACAAATCTACATGTTTCGCGTCGAAGAAACCAGGCAATGAAGGACCAAAGTCAGGGTTTTCCAACTGAGTAAAAGCGATTGTGACCAACCAATTTGGGATATGCCTGATTGCTCAAACATGTGTCCCCAGACCCTACTAGTCCAATTTCCGAATTTGAAGATCTCCAACTGGGATCTTCACTTGTTGAACGACATCCTAAATCAGCTAGATACGGGCAATAAATCTCCTCGTCATTGCGTGGTTGCTCAAGGGCGCGTTGGCAATAGAAATTGTAATTTGTTACATAGCTATAATTGCCCATTTATAAATGACTTACCAAGCATGGTGGATTTCCCATAGTCACAAAATCTGTGTGTGTGTCTGAGTCCTATTATCATGACTTTCACTATTATTACAGTATGATTACTATTATAATCATTATTTTCAATCTTTCTTTATACATATATATATATATATGGGTATAGTCCAGCCAAGAGCTGAATGCAGTGTTTCAGAACTTGCCATCGAAATATCTATCTATATTATAAATCTAAAATGTGTGTGTGTGTAGATCATAATAAATCTATGCAAATACATTAGGGCAACTCCCAATCCCAGGCACCACGATGCGCGCATCCGAGGCAGCAAGGCCCAGCCCAGCGATCGCTCCACGACGGCGAAGCCGGCGGCGAGCCACCCGCGACGCCAGGTTCACGCGGCGACTCGACGGTAGAGAACTGGATGAAGACTAAGATGCATATACTGGAATATATGTCATATATATGTGTATATATATATACATGTGTATATATATATTCATATGTATATATACATATATGTGTTAAATATATATATATATATGTGTATATATCATCATGTATATATATATATATATATCATCATGTATATATATATATATATTATTATATATATATATATATATATATAT
>Ga0126342_10013136_pt1 | contig 14709 bp, 8 predicted proteins | sample Cyp1metagenome_FD_92528 | JGI IMG/M metagenome (GOLD analysis project Ga0126342, IMG submission 92528) | Coral microbial communities from Lord Howe Island, Old Settlement Bay, Australia - Cyphastrea 1 metagenome | ecosystem: Host-associated > Invertebrates > Cnidaria > Coral ... | reverse complement strand
GACCAAGTTAAAGTTACACACATGGGCAACGGAAGCCCGGTGAATAGTATGAACCAGGCGCGCCAAAGTGCAAAGCACCCATGCTCTGAAAGTGGTGCTTGGCGCCGGAGATAAATCCTACGCAGTATTGCCAATATAAAGGGAGTTGCAGGTTACAGCTACATGTATCGAGACACCCTAACCCATTCCACCCTGCTTACATGCACAAGAAGTGGTGCCGCAAAATTGACGCCAACCGTCAATGGCACGTGATTTACCCCCCAGTAAACTAACAGTTTGCTATGGAAGCCATGGACCATTTCGTTCGGTCCGGTGATTTAGCTTTAAAATAAAGGTGATTTTCTATAGCAAACTGTTAGTTTACGCTATTCAAAGAGTGATTTTCTATAGCACACTGTTGCTTTACCAGAGGGTATGGAGATGTTATATGTTATGGGATAACCAACTAGATCTAGGTGAATTGGAAGCGTTGAGAATCAACATCACTGGACGTAAGCTTTGCCCGTTTAACGTCAGAGTGAGGTCACTGTAAGTCATCCAGAGAGAGAGAGATATATATATATACATATACAAAGCGGTGCCCCCCCAGTGATGTAAGTTGGTTTAGATTCGCCCCAGTAACTATAGTTATTTGTGTACCATAAACCATAGTTATTGGAGCTTTTTGCACCAACTTAGCTATCGAACGGGGGCCTCACATTGTATAATTGATATAACTACGGAAAATCACCATATTTAAGTTCGGTAAATCAACTATTTCTATGGCCATGGCTTCAAGTTCGCAAGCTGTTACTGGTTGGTGGTATATCCACCCCTCTGAAAAATATGACTTCGTCAGTTGGGATGATCACCTTCCCAACTGAATGGATAAATAAACGTGTTTCAAACTACCAACCAGTATATATAAGGTAAGGTCCCCTATGATGTGAATTTTGGCGATGCTTCACCCCATATGGTTTGCGGGCCTCACCTTGTACGTCTATGTATACAATGTGAGGCCCCCGGCCGCCATAGCTAAGTTGGTGCAAAAAACTCCAATTTCACGATGGTTTATGGTACACAAATAACTAAAGTTACTGGGGCGAATCTAAACCAACTTACATCACTGGGGGGCCTCACATTGTATGTATAGATACAAAGCAACCACTCCAACAAATAGAACAGGACACAACATGATCAAACAGAGTGACAATCTGTCTTTTGGGGGGTCCAATGTGTATATATAGGCATGTATATCTTAGTATTTGTTGTGCATATATATATATACACACATGTATCACATATCATATAACATATCCGAATACCAGTTAAGAAGGGCCATTTAATATACACTTCATGTCTACGTTTGAATATATGAATACATGTATTTATATATATATAGTAACATTTACAGAAATAATTACATACATCATACATTAATCACAAACATAAGTTAAAATAAAACCCGAAGATAACCTAATTCTGATATGATCTAAGTGGTGATTTCATCATAGTCATTTCGCTCGTTCAGTTCGACCATCGTCTCTGCAGGAAAGCGCCCAGCCAATATCGAAAACTGATGGAGATTTAACCACGCGTTTCACTGGGATAGCATGGCACATGATGTACAGTAAAATGGCATATCATATAATTTGGAAAGTCTTTGCCAGAATAACGGTTTTTGTCTAGTCATGAAATTGCTTGCAGTCTGTAACATTTGCCTTCAACAGATCCCAAACTATATCAAAACTGGGATTGTGATTGCTTGATTGTTTATATCCCAGTTGTTATATGATTCAATAGTGATTCCCAATCATAAATAAACACTGGGATATGTATGGAATATTTCAGGATGGGGATCGAACACAGCATTCAGTTGAGATATAAGTGTCTGAATTAACTATGGTTTATGGTAAATATAGCTGAAGTTAGTGGTGGTTATAAACCAACACACATAACTGGGGGCCACCATCCTGTACGGATTTATAAACCGACTAACTGGCGGGCTTCACCTTGTAGCCTGCTTAATTGGCTACATTGTAGGTGACTATACTGCCTGGTTTATGGTCGATCATCATGACCCTTTACGGGAATTCATCAACAAATCAGTATCTAGAATCTAGATGTTAATTTTTGAACATTGCTCAAGTAAAGGGAAACTCAAGCATATCAGCTACAAGCTTATAAACTCCATTAACGAAATGACCACAAGAAATGCACGATTTGTCGATTGGTACTCAAAAAGGAAACACATCGTCGATCATATCGTCATGAAAAATGGAAGGAGCAATCGACAATCACGATATACCCTCTGGTAATTTAACGGTTTGCTATTGAAGATGGCCATTTAGTTCCTTGGTTTACCCAATAAAAATGGTGATTTTCCATAGTTATGCTAGTTTACCAGAGGATAATATATGACTATATATGTGTTAGCAAGTCTATGAATCAATTCCCTTCCTGTTGAGTTGCGATCTACTCAGCTACTCCCATCCCTGAAAATTGGTAAATTGACCATCCAACTAATCTGACCATGGCACATTGACCATTATTACTCATTATTGCAATTGTTGGTCATACAATATGTATATATATATATATAGATATCCCCATTAAATATCACCATCAAACCACCATAAATTCGTTACTGCATAATATATCTGGTTGGTGGTGCAATAACCATCTTGAAAAATATGAGTCAATGGGAAGGATGACATCCCATATATGAAATGGAACATAAAACCACCAACCAGACATTAATATTCCATTATCAGATGGTTAATCACCATTAAATAACCATTAGTATCCATATTACATCACCATATACATATCTCTATCTCAACATCAGCTGGCTTCGCGTGGGCCTTTAAGGGTCACACATCGCTGGCATCGCTGGCTTCGCGTTCAGCGAATGTTCAGAGCTTCGAATCTTCTGCAGCCATGAGAGCGCAGCGTTGTAGCAGCAGTCGGACAAATCGCCATAGACACTCTCGAAGGTATGCCTGGCTAAAGTGAAGCTAGACATATGCTATCAAAAAGCTATGGTCAATAGAGAGGTTCGAAAATGTGTCCTTTTAAGAGAAATAGATGGGACAATATAGATAGCCATAGATAGCCTATTGGCTATAAATTATTGCTTGTTGTGAAAGGAGAAAGGGTCTATGAACCAGCGGAAAAAGGAAACGGACATCGAAAGTGTGCCTGGATGGGATCAGAACTTACCTGCCACCCTTCTAGAGATGTTTGTTGGTTTACATTCACCCTGTAAATGCTGTCATGAACTTTGCTTGCCATACACATATCAGACTTGTTGGAGTTACAAACCAACCTAGCTATGGGGTTCCAGCTTGCATAAAAAACAATTCATTGACTTCCAAAAAAAAAACATGAAAAATTGCCATTTTTCTGGCTCTCCAACACTTCCCAGCTCCCATCCCAGCTGCTCCCGCGCCTGCCCCCAGGCACCCTCAGCAACTGATCCTCGCGACGACTCGGAGCAGCCCACGACTCGAGGCAAAGGAGGAAGTGGGCGCTGTGCTCGATGGGGACTATGCCTGGATGAAGCTCACGACCGATTCTCCATGGGACTAACAACCCTCTAGTAAACGTAGAAAAAACGTTAGTTGAACATCTAGAAAATCACAATTTTAACTCTGGAAAACTATCATGGTTATATAATATATATATATATACATATATATATGATTATATATGTATATATATATATATCATGGGATTTAAAAGGATTTGATGGGATTTGATGGTTATACCCTCCCTCTAGTAATTTAATACTTTGCTTATATGGACAATCATTTATAATGATATATAAATGGGTTTATACTTGGTTTATAAATGGTGATTTAATGGGATTTTAATGGGACATTGTCCACAGTTAAAGTGATTTCTATTACTGTATATGGAGTTTATGGAGTTAACCAGCAACTGAGGATATACGCTCTGGCAATTCAACAGTTTGCTATAAAAATTGCCATAGACATAGTTGATTTACCCACTCAAAATGGTGATTTAATGGGATTTTAATTGGACATGATCCACAGTTAAAGTGATTTCTATCCATCTTCGATCTTACCACATGCATCAAACATTTTCGGGAAGGTTGTAGCCCAATAATGGTTATAAATCCATCCGTTTTGTTTACGGCGATCTAACATAAGGAAAACCGTGGGAAACCATAGGAAACATGACGCAAAATGGGGATTCACGCCCTTTTACCAGTGCTTTTTTTATAGTTACCATCTGGTTATGACTAACAGTTCGCCATGGAAAGATCCACCATTTTTAATAGGTAAACCATCTATTTCTATGGGCCATTCTCCATGGCTATGTTGAATAACCAATGGGATTATCGTGAACCATAAATGGAGTGATCTGATTCCCTGGCGAAATGTCGAATCCTCATGGATCCAGTGGGACTTTCAGATAAGTTGAAAGTCTGAGATGATATCAAATCTCCTCGAAAAGTGTCGGGAAAATACCGATTTAATGGAATTTAATGGGATTTAGCGGGACGCTATCCACAGTTAAAATAAAAATCATTTACCAGATAACTTTGTGGTTATAAATTGGGTTATCATGAACCATAAATGGGGTTATTTCACTGACTTAAAACTGGTAAAGGGCCTCAACCGTGCGCTATGAGGCCATTATTGGTTTGTTTAATGGCTATATAATCCATTTGCATTATTACAAACATACCTGGTCTATCCCCTTAAAAGCCCAGCAGCCCATTATTAGCAATAATGTTGTAATTAAAAGTAAACGAAGCAACATCTGGTTTATAAGCCCAATCATCTCATTATTTACGGGGTCTCGTTGTTACCAATAATTACCAACTGATGCAGGAAATTTAGAAGAAACTTCCTATTGCAATAGAAATTTAAAAGGAAACTAGGAAAACACTTGGCAATTTAGGTGCGGTTTATGACTGCAATATCACTATGGGCCTTCATGGGGTTTATGGGTGGTTGGGTAGGCCTGCACCAGTTGCTAACTATTGGATTCCTATGAACCACTCGAAATAATGGGATGAAAATGGGACCATCTACCAACTGGTGCAGATATCTCAACAATCCACAGTGTGAACATTGCATTCCCTTCAAGGAAACGACTTAAAGAAACATGCTGATAAAACCATACATACTGTGTATATATATATATATATATATATTGTATATATATATATATATATATATATTGTAAATATATATATATATTGTATTTATATGTAAATTGTACATACATATATATATATTGTATATATATGTATATTGAATATATTGAATATATATATATATATAAATTGTATAAATATATATATATAGTAAATAGTTATTGGTAAGTGGCTTACAACGGTATACATATATATACATAACTACGTGGTGTGCATCCCCTGTTCGCTGCACAGATCATGTCCTTTTTTGGGAAACTACAAGGTGGTGCCCCAGTTCGTTAGCTAAGTTGAGCCATCTCATTATAGTAGTTGGTTGATAGGTTTCCTTACTATGGGTTATCATAATCCCCAGTAAACCAGGTAGTATAATCCCCTAGAGCCCTATAGCAATCAATTAACCACGGTATTTTTAATGGCTCAGTTGGTTTATAATTCCAATAACTATGGTTTTTGTTGGTGATTTATCTATACTTACTATGGTTTATAAACCAACTTGTAACTGGGGGGCACCACCTTGTATGGATGTTTTGCATATCACTTAGTATATTTACCCAACCGTGCCCTTTCTTTTCATCAGAACCACTGGAACGACATCTGAACAGTGTTACAAGCACCCTGGTTGGTTGAAAACGGGTTCCCATCATGGATCATAATTATCTCCAATGAACATCACTGAACCAGGCAGTAGAACCAATGTCAGTAACCAATCCACCTAACATATATCTAGCTATATAGTGTATACAGATCAATAAGCTCCCTATGTTTGATAGTTGCATAATTTCACGGTAAAATTATGTTGGATCCTAAGATAAGCCCCTACAAGGTTCGTTGGTTCAGAAAGCCATGAACTAGTTCGATATATCTACCATAAACCATAGTCAGATTCATAGTTATCTTCACTACCTTTAGCTATCATAAATCAGCTCAAAATCAGCTCTAACTCCCATTAAGTCACCATGTTTGGCCAGGTCAAATCAACATGTTCCTATCGTTTCTAGTGACAAGCTAGGCTGTCGAGTTTCCATCGCAGTCGCCGTGGACGATCAACGTGGGGGGCCACCGCGAAATGCAGTCCCTGTCCTGGTGGCTTTGTAAAAGGTGAGGCCTCATAGCTAGGTTGGTCATAGCTAATGTCAAGCCCGGATTTTGCTCAACCATGGTTTATTAATTAGGGGGGTACTTCCCCAATAGTCATAGTTTGATACTTAAATGGTACCCCCCAATTAAACAGCCTTAAGGTTTATTAATCCAGGGTTGACATTATAAAAGCTGTGGTTTATAAAGATGTATCCAACTAGTTTGGGGGATTAGAAAGCAACGAACCGAACTGGGGGTCTCACCTTGTAGGTGTAATCAGTTGAATTTCGCCATGAAGACTGTGAATTTGACTATGGAACATGAGACATGACTATCAAAGGTGTGAGTTTTGAGTTGTTTAACAATCATGGCATGAACAAGTGAGCAGTGTTCAAAATCCCTCTATCATTCCATTATAATTACTGGTTGGTTTATAGGGATTCCCCTGAACTAATCATCACCATAAATAGGTGCTATGTTTACGATGGTATGTTTACCATTCTAAAGGTACCAACTAATCCCCGAACTAATCATCAACCCTGCCAGCGGTGGATCGCAGCCACTGCGAATAATCTACCGATTGAAACAGATTGAAATTTTGTGTGTTTCAAATAACATAATAGATTACTTATATTTAAATAAAAAATTGGAAATAGAATTATTAATCATCTTTATGTATAAATGTTAGTCTAATAAAAGTATGATCATCAAAAAATAGGGAGGTCATCAGTTTGAATGGCAGATCCAGTGGAATGAAGCCATGATTTTTTGACAAAGGGCAAATGCTGACATTAGGACGTTCCATTAACTATAGATATGCAAGTATCTACCATAAACATCCATAAACCATAGTTATTCTACATTATTCTACCATAAATCGTAGCTATTATATATGATTATAGTCATGTTCACCAACTTAGCTATCTATGGATCCTCTCACCGACTCGTTCACCGACTCTACATCCCACCGACTCCGGTGCCAGCAAGGTGCCACTCGTTCCAGCTGCCGCATGGGTTCTGCGGAGGGCCACAGGTCTTCATTGCCATGGAGGACTATCAGTTGAAAGAACCATTCCTGGCCAAGGGGCCATGCAGGGACCAGCTGCCTTTTCCTGCTGGGGGGAAGATTTCACCAAGACCATACATACATACATACATACATACAAACATACATACATACATACATACATACATTACATACATTACATACATACATACAAAACATACATACATATATCCATGCATGCATACACATACATACATACATCACATTACATTACATTACATTACATTACACTACACGACACTACACTACACTACATTACATTACATTACATTACATACATACACACATATACATACATACATATACATATAATATAATAATATTAATAATATATATATATATATATATATACATATAATATAATCTAATATATATATTTACAATATAATCATATATATATATATATGATAATATATATATAATATAATATATATATATATATATAATATATATATATATATTATCATATATAGATATATATATATATATACTATATAAATATATATTATGTATTATGTGTGTGTGCATGCAGGTCAACAATTGGGTATGGATCGCTCCGCAGTGATCTGTACTATGGATCGGGAGTGCTTACGTAAGGTGCCTGATTCCGTACCCTTTTGAAAAAGCCCATCATAAAAAAACAAACTGTGATATTCCGAGTGCCACTACTGCTCCTAATGCATGCGAATCTGCTACCACAGCAAGTCGAAAGAACAAAAAAAAACTCAGCAGCAGTAGTAGCAGCAGCAGTAGTAGCAGTAGAAACAATAGAATGAAGCAGTAGAAGCAGTAGCAGCAGTAGCAGCAGTAGAAGCAGTAGAAGCAGTAGCCGAAGCAATAGCAGTAGAAGCAGTAGAAGCAGTAGAAGCAGTAGAAGCAGTAGAAGCAGTAGCAGCAGCAGCAGCAGCAGTAGCAAACAGTTCGCAATGGAAAATCATCATGTTTAAGATGGTTAATCATCTATAGACTGGCTATTTTCCACGGCTATGCTCTTTTACCTATAGGGTAAATACTAAATACCCAGTTATTATATCCACTGTTCTGTCCTAGTTTCCAGGACCTAAGGGACCCAAATCCCACCCCACAGTCCAGTGCGCTCATCTTATAGCGCACTCCCAAGGGAGAGCACGAGAAAGGAAGGCGCACTGTAGAGTTAGTAAACCTGTCCTTAGTCGGCAAGACATAGCTTCCATATTTATTATATATATAAATGGATCTATATGGGTCTATAATGATCTTTTTGGTGTTGTCACTTTATATATCTATATGGATAATTCTCTGGTCATCAAACGTGGCTGGGAAATCCTCTAACGAATGGATGTTATGGGAAAATCAACTAGAGATGGTGGAGGGTAACGCTCCAACAGGTGAAAATACCACACATAGAAACCAAAGACCTTTTTGCGCAACTTCACACTTTTGGGTCAATTGAGGGTCTTTGTATGTGTATATATATATATACCGTGTGCATCAAAACAATGTTCTGAGCTTAGTTCAATGGGACATCATGAACTCAAACAATGTTGTGCCATGTTGATCAGATGGTTTTCTATTTAAAATGGGCCCAAATTGGTGGTGTATACTCACCGGTGTCATCAAACATGGCCAGAAAATCGTCTGATGAATGTAGTTTTTTTGAAGGAAACATCAACTAGAAATGACTATAAATATCTATAAATGGTGGATTGTCATGTTTGATTACGGGAGTGTATGAAAATTCTCATGGCCAGGATGCCATTGGAAGCTCCACCGAAAATAGCTACATATGTGAAGAGATGTATGCGTATACATATGGAATATACACATTCCCTATGGATCCAGCCGTACCTTCTTACGAAGTGTGACTGGGGTATGATTTAGGGGGTTAGCCGTACCTTCTCAGACAGTGTTTGGATCCATAGGGATTGTATACAGTATACACATGATTTTGTTCCAGCAAAACGGAAATAACCCCAAGGTAGCAGTTTAATAAAGATGAACACATAAGAAAAAAACATGGAATTTTGCATCGCCAATCTTGGCTTCCCTGCAAGCAGAAGAACAAACGGTTGATATGTATATATATATATACTAATAATATGTATATATATAATTATATATATATCCCAATCACAATGGCAAGCATAAAAGTTAGTTGTGAAATAGAACGATCCAAGATTCCCGCCCCAGTTGGAATTTCTGAACCAGCACCCAGCTGGGACATTATAGGGACATTCCCAGCTGTTTCGAAAAAGGGGATTTCATCGACTCATCAAATCGCTGAGATCATGTCAAGTTGTGGTAAAATATCCCACTATAATCTACAATGTGAGGCCCCTTCTATAGCTAAGTTGGTGAACATAACTCCAATAACTATGGTTTATGGTACCTATATAATTAGTTACTGGGGCTTATAAACCAACTAACATCACTGGGGGGGCTCACATTGTATCATATCCGCATAACAAGTTCCCGGCTTAAAACACCATGAACAAAAAATCTCAGATCCTATGAGATCCCATGAAAAATATCGCATTAAATCACCATTTTAAGAAAACAAACAATTGAAATATGAACTACCATGAAATCACCAACAAACCAACATAATACCATGAAAAGCACCATGAAATCAGAACCATTCCTGTCTCCCGGTCTCCGAAGGATCCAGCTATTTCTTCACCAGGCATCCGAAGGATCCAGCGCAGGATAGAACAGCATCGCCGCACGGGGAAGCAACGCGAACTTCGCGTCTTGCAACAACTTCCTTTGGACCAAAGGATCCCAATATCATGTTATACATATATATAAAGGGATTTAATGGTTAATTGGTTAGTAGCCTAATGCACCTTATCACCATTTATAATTGGTTAGTGGCCTATTTATAATGGGCTATCCGACATGTATATATACATATACCTGATAACCCTGATAACAGATCATTTTTGTCCAATCTAAGGATGTCACAGGTATGTATATATATATATATAAATGGGTGAACGAACTGTGGTTTCGTCCACCAGTGATGCGAGAGAAATCACTGGCTGTGTTTTTAGCAAAAATCAGCGGATTTCAGCAACAAAATCATGGGACCTATGTTTTTTGATATATGTCTACAAGGTGATGCCCCCCAGCTATGTCTGTTGGTTTAGATTCGCCCCAGTAACTAGTTCGTTATAAGTACCATAAACCATAGTTATTGGAGTTATAAACCAACTTAGATATCTTGGGGGCCTCACATTGTACAGTTCTGGCCACAAATACCAGTTATAAGTACTCACAAGTCACCGCGTTTATAGTTCATGTTTCTCATTCCATAGAAATCACCAGTTATTTCACTAATAGCCATGGCCATATTATAACTGTAGATCAATTTCTAGCTCGAGCTACTGAAAATCAGCCGTCCATGGAGATATTTTATGGGGATAGAACGGTCCCAAACATTTTGCCCTTTGGCCTCGGGATTGAAGAAACATACAGGATAGGGCCCCCAAGATAGCGTTCAGTTGCCTTAAAACAGTGGCTGAATTCTATGGTTTATGGTAAATATAACTATAGTTAATGGATGTTAATGGGATTTACAATCAACAAACATCACTGGGGGGCACCATCCTGTATTGATCAAGGGCGAGATTTTTGTGTTACCCAAATGTATACGTTTGTTGTGCGGTTGCGCAAGTCGAAAGTGATGGACTTTTTTGCGGTTTCACTGGGGGTCCATCAAGTTCTTTTCCTTCAGAGGAAATCGCCTGTTTCAAACATGCAAAACTTGAACATTTAGGATTGACCAACAGAAATGTGGGTTTAACCACTTAACCAGTGAAATATTGGGTTTCAGTCAACATACCAAAATTAAGAGGTCTGGTTTCAGCATGTTCTTGAGCATGAACACATTCAATTATCATCAGTCAAACTGTTAGGGGAATCAGCAGACATTGGGTTTCACCATCAAAAGTTCAGGTTTAACATGGTTGAACCATCAAAACGCAGGATTTGACCGTCAAAGTATGGGTTGAACTGGCCTTAGTGATGAAAGATTGGAATCATCAGTTGGATATAATGAACAGAGCATGAGAATATTCCTAGATGGACATGTTCTAGACGACATGAATATGTTTGATCACGTTCTTGTTCTTTTACATGGCCGAAAGCATCCAAAACTCATGGTGTTTTTGATAGGCTAAAACAAACTCCGTGGTGTTTTACCACCGTTTTTTATGGTCAAAAGTTGCAGGAATCAAAGGTGGCTAGGTTCTCCCAGCTATGAACCTCCATTTAGTTCGAGGATTCCCCAGGCTGTGTTTGATGACGCTGGTGATAAATCCTTATTACATAGCATTAAATCCCATGAAATCCCTATTATTGAGGGTTAAATCCCATGACATCTAATATAATCCCTAAAAAATCGATTATCTAATATAATCCAGATAATATCACCATATAATTCAGATACTTCTACAGGATGGTGCCCCCCAGTCTGAAGTTGCTTTATAAACCCCATTTACATCCATTAACTAGTTCGTTATATCATAAACCGTAGAGTTCAGCAACTTTTTTTAGGCAACTGGAGGATATCGACTGGGGACGCCATCTTGGACTCAGCAAATCAACGATATCAATCACCAAATATCAAATCAAGTCGGTTCCATATCCTTTTAAACCATTATATAAAGCCTGGGTAAATGCCATTCAAATACCATGAACTCCAATGAAATCACCAATAAATCCTATGTTTTATGGGCATGTGCAATTATAATTTCCGCATATAGTGATGGCCCTTTACCAGTTATAAGTACTAATAAAACCTAATTTATAAAGTGTTTCTCATCCCATAGAAATAACCACTTATAACTAATAGCCATGGCCATAACTGTAGATATCCAGTTGTAACCATTTATCTGGCCTGTTAACCCTAATTAACCACTATTAATCACCATTAATCATTTTGCCGTTGCCGCCATGCCACGTCAACAGCAACGCTGCCAGGTGCCCTCCAGCAGAGGTGCCGGCGAGGGTCACGTCCGAGGGATCCGCGCGGTAGAGCGCAGCGCCTGCTATCCACGGTTATGGCCATTTAAGAGTGGTTAGGAATCGTTAATAATGGTTAATAGTGGTTATAAAATAGTTATATGGTTATATGGTAATTCTATATGGTAATTATTACCACTATATGGTAAACGATTCTATATGGTTATATAACCCTTCTATATGGTTATATAATCCATATATGATAGTTATATGGTGATGTGGTAATGATTCTATATGGGTAATCAATAGTGATATGGTTATATGGTAATGATTAATAGTGATCAATAGTGATCAATAGTGGTTAGTACTGGTTACAATGTGAGGCCCCCGTTCGGTAGCTAAGTTGGTGAACATAACTCCAATTTCACTTTGGTTTATGGTACTTAATACGAACTAGGTACTGGACTTATAACTAGTGGTTAGTAATGGTTATTATTGGTTAGTAATGGTCAGTAATGATGGTTATAATGGTGGTTAGTAATCATGGTTATTAATAGTGATCAATAGTGGTTAGTAATGATTAATAATGGTTAAGTTATATGGTAGTGATCAATAGTGATCAATAGTGGTTAGTAATGGTTCATAGTGATTGATGATGGGGAAACAACTGGTTATTTCTATGGGATTATAATGGGAAATTATCCACAGTTCAAGTGATTTCTATGGGATTTATGGAGTTAACCAGCAACTCAGGATATACCCTCTGGTAATTTAACACTTTGCTATGGAAAATCACTATTTATAATGGTATATAAATGGGTTTATAATTAGATTATAATGATATATAGTGGTTTGAGTTTATATAAATGGATTGAACATGTGTTTTAGCCTCTGGTAATTTAACAGAACGTAGCTATTGAAAATAGCAGCTTATAGTTAATATATGTTAATATACCTATGTATATGTTAATATACCTATGAGACATGGTGATTTTCCGTAGCCATTTTAGTTTACTGGAGGGTAGTTGGAAGGTATATCCATGCAACATATTATCACAATTGTTGATGGTGATATATCCATAGAATCTTCATAGATCCTATGAAAATTGTCCCATAGAATCGCCCATTGAGCTCAGACATTTTCCCAGGATTTTCCCATGTGCCCATAATCGCCATTTAAATCCTACAACAGTGATAGATTTAACATAGCTATTGAAAATGGCCATAGAAATCGTTGATTTACCCATTAAACATGGTGATTTTCCATAGCTATGTATGTTTACCAGAGGGTATATCCCAATCAAATCCCATTAAATCACCATAAATCCATTAAAATCACCATTCAAACCTCATTAAATCACCATTAAAAGTTTACCCGAGGGTAAATATGTTCCACCCATCAGCCACTCGAGCAAATCTCAGCCTTCGTTGATCAGCCACTCTAGCGCCGCGGAGCAATCCTGGTGAAGGGATAGGATGATCCTAAAATGGTAGATATAACGAACTAGCTCATGGATATAAATGGGGTTTATAATTTATAAACCAACTTCTAACTGGGGGGCACCATCCTATATGGCCCTCAACAGTCAGTTGTTATGTTGATGGCTTTATTGGCCCAACAAACAGTGATTTTGATGGGTTTATGGCCCGGAAAAAAGTTTTTTTGGATGGATTTATTTAATGATAACCAACTAGTTATAGGAGTTATTTCATTCCATTTGCAAGTGTTCATTGGGCCACAACTGCAAGTTTGCAAAAAAAACATAGGGACATGATGATTTATAGCGGGCGAACTTAACGGGGACTTCTCATGGGATGGCTGATTTATAATTTATGATAGCTAAGTTGGGGGCCACATAACTATTACCCATATGCTCCATGTATGGTATATTTACCCACAAAACTGCGTGATTTTGTTCAGGCAAATGTTGGTAAATAGTCCAGCGACATGGAGCATATGAGTCTTATAACAATGGTTGGCAGATACCCTCTGGTAAACTAACGTAACTAAGTATGGAAAATCACTTTTTTAAATGGGTAAATCCACTATAAATGGCCGTGTTCAATAGCTATATGTTAGTTTACCAACTAGTTAATGGCTTTATGAACCAACGAACCGAACCAACGGGGGGGCCTCACCTGTCATCCAGGCGGAAAAACAACTGGCTTGCAAAAATGATCTACCAATGGTGGGTTGAAACCACATCTATGATCATCTATGTTGTTTTACCTAGGGTCCAGGGTATACATTCACATATATCTATCTATCTATCTATCTATCTGTCTGTCTGTCTATCTATCTATCTATCTGTCTATTTCTATCTTTCTATCTATCTGTCTGTCTGTCTATCTATCTATCTGTCTATATCTATCTTTCTATCTATCTATCTATCTGTCTGTCTGTCTATCTATCTATCTATCTGTCTATATCTATCTTTCTATCTATCTATCT
>Ga0126342_10013135_pt1 | contig 14710 bp, 18 predicted proteins | sample Cyp1metagenome_FD_92528 | JGI IMG/M metagenome (GOLD analysis project Ga0126342, IMG submission 92528) | Coral microbial communities from Lord Howe Island, Old Settlement Bay, Australia - Cyphastrea 1 metagenome | ecosystem: Host-associated > Invertebrates > Cnidaria > Coral ... | reverse complement strand
CTTTCTTCTGACTCTTTCTCTTCTACTCTTCTCTCTTCTAATCTTTCTCTTCTCTCTGCCTCTGCCCTGCTTTTCATCTGTCCATATTGTCGGAAGTTTGACTTCTAAACTTCCTTCGATTATTGTTATTTATTATTATTATTACTATTCTTATTGTGTATAAATAAATAAATAAAAAGATAAATATAAATATATATATATATATTGTTGCTATTGTCATTTTTTGATCGAGGGAAGATCAACACCAAGAGTGCCGGGTCAGAAAGTGATGTACAGACCAAAGAGTTCATGGATGGTGTTGGCATTTTCACTCATATTTTTCGATTCTGCAGCGCAGTTGGCTGCTATTCTTGGGCTCGTTTCCAAAAGGTTAACAGGGTTGATTTTCAACTGCTGTCATTAGCAGGCATACCGCAATACCGTGGCAGTGCCTAGACACTGGAGCAGCCTGAAACTCAATGGATTGGTTCGTTCCAACCTCGAAGATCGAGCTTCTGGCTAGCCACAGCCTTGATAAGCCTTGCCCAATACTTACTAAGCCCATTAGGGGATTTTGTAACTCCAATTTCAAGGGGAACGTAGCAATATTCGCCTTTTGCAATCGGAGAGGTGGCCTCTTGGTCTTCCCTGACTGGTCTTTTGATCATGGTTGCTCCAACCCATGAAGGGTATATAAACGGTATATAGGTAAATTATAGCCACAAGAGGCAAATGTGTTAATTTTGACTCTTTCTCTAGCCATTCCCCTCTCCTATCTGGGGTGTTGAAACTTGTTTCTGCCAGCGGGGGGAAACCAACCGTGCCAGTAGTCGCGCACGTTTTTGAAAACACGCATGTGCTACTGGGTCGGGGTGGGTGGGGTGTGTTGACGTTCGTGTTAACTTGCGTCAAATGCACATTCTACGTCACGTCTTTGGTTGGGGGGTGGGATGTGTTAACCTTCATGTTAACTTGCGTCACATGCACATGCTACGTCACGCCTTGGGTTGGGGTAGGGTGGGTTGTGCCAACGTTCATGCTAACTTGCGTCACACGCACATGCTACGTCACGCCTTGGGTTGGGGTAGGGTGGGTTGTGCCAACGTTCATGTTAACTTGCGTCACATGCAGATGCTATGTCACGTCTTGGGTTGGGGGGTTGGGGGGTGGGCGTGTTAACGTTCATGTTAACTTGCGTCGCACGCACATGCTTCGTCACGTCTGGGTTTCCCCTTGCTGGCATCATAATTGTAGGATGCGCACAGATGTTGATACAGATGTAAAAGGGGAACAACTTGTAACCTGTCGACGCTCAGCTTCATGTCGTGATTTGCTTTTCATACAATCAGAGTGCTATGTTTCATAAAATCGGCCATACCATGTAGTCTTGCGACCAGAGTCAACAGCCATGTGAACCCAAAACTGATGCGAAGCATCAGGGTGTGGCAATGGCGTTGGATGAACTCCAAATCAAAAAACCTTTTGGAGGTCACTGGTCGCTCTTTGAAAAAGCGCATGGCGATGTGAGAGGAGGAAGACATCGCGCGCGTTTTCAAAAGCAAATTCCCTGTCAATTACAGTTACAGGGCATCATCAAAAATGCACTTCAAACTCCCGGAAAATTTTAAGCCTATTTTGTGGAATGAATCAATAGTTTCGCTATGGCGAAAACAACATTTTTTCAAAACGCTCACAACCGTTGGCGCGGTTTTCCCCCCGACGGGTTGTTTATGAACCGACTTTGAGGCAAACGGAAGTACATGGCAGGAAAACGTGGCGTTGAAAAGCTGTGAGCTCAGAGTTTCTCAAATGGTGGTCTTACCCAATCGCTGCCCAGGCCGAGCTATTTAGATATACCTCAAAACTTGAGACGCGCACGCCCGGAATTTTTGGCAACTCTTACATTCTGACATCATCCAAGCCTTGGTGAGGGGGACATATCCGAATTTTATCCCAGTTGCATCCCAACCGTTTCTTGTTCATATCCCGATTCTTGATGGTTAAACTCCGTTCTTTTTAATGGTGAAATCACCACTTTTGATGGTTGACTCCACACTTGAACAAGAAAAACATCCCCTTTTGTACTTAGATCATGGCTACATGTCTGAGGCCTCCTTTCAAGTTGCCTGACTTCATCGAAGCCACTGGCATCGCCAAGATTCGCCAGGTTGGGCAATTTTCACCCACAAAAAAGGGATTTCAAACAAAACATGTGGAATTTCAACCAAGAAAAAACAATTGGATTTCATCTTTGAAACTGGGTTTTCAAGGAACCAAATATGGTTTCATCCACGGAAGTAAAATTTTTCTTTGATGGTGCTGATGCCTCCTGCTGCCTTGATGGTCCCAGGCAATCATGGAGAAGCAGGCCGCTGATGACCAATTTTGTGAAAATGGAGGATTTACCTTACTGTATAGCTATTTCAATGGGGAGGAAAGGACACATGAGATTTAAGCCACTGGATTTTGATGGATTCTGGGGATCAGACACACCAAAACTCAAGAACCCTTGAAAACTACCCTTCAACTCTGCTAAAATGAATGTAGAAGGAAACTTTTCCGATTGGACGTATAAATAGCCAATGTTTTGCATTCCCGTTCTTTTCCACAGAGGAAACACCAAAAGTATGTTGGTTGCTTTGTCCACCTAGTTTCGTTCGTAAGAGTGTCGCTTACGGTAAATCTTTCCTTTTGAGTACCCCCGCGGGCTCATCCTCATCTCAAATCTTCACCGGTGAATACAGCTTCGGCCCATCGCCAGGCCGACATGTCCTTCAGGCAAAAGAGTCGGGAGCGCATGCATCCCAAGATGGGAAAACTGGACATCGACTACCAGGCCGGGATGGTAACGGGCGCTTGGCGAGTGGTGGTTGGAATCGGATCACCAGGGGGCTTTGAAGCATGTAGAACATGGTCGACTGAGTCTATAGGTATCTATTGATAGACTGATAGACACACAACTAAGTATGCATGTGTAGAATACACACATAGAATGAATACAGCTGAATTTGTAGAGATGCAGGCACTTTTTTTTGGTTGGTTCTTTGGTTTGCACTAGTTTCCATGAGCAGATCACCAACTCGAAAAGGATGATTCACAACCAAACCTTGCCTCCATGGGATCTTGTGATTCCAAGGTTCTTCATGATGCCTTCTTCAAGTTCGCCAACAAGCCCAAGCTGTCGTCACTTGGCCATTTCACGACATTCATGACATTTTCTGCAGTCCACTCAGCCAAAATGCTTTGAGGAAGCACAATGACATGTACTACGAGGGCAAGGTTGACTTATGTTACTTTATGTTGTATGATCGCAAGACAACTGATGTTGATATTGTTGTTTCAGTGCAGTGTTGATATCCAGTTTCTTCATGGCACAGTTTCTCCATGTTTCTCCATGTTTCTCCAGGAGTACGAGACGAAGATGCTGACGAAACGACCTGGGCAGCTGAGCGCGGCATTGAAAGAGGCTCTGGGCATGGATGATGGCGCTCCTCCGCTGGGGACTCAGTGAGGTCTTTGGGAGGCCGAGACAGCCCCAGTGTATGGGAAATGGATGGGAAATGGATGGGAAATGGATGGAAAGGGCACATGAGTCAGCGACTGCCATCAGGCCCTGGCTCTTCAACATGCAGCGTCGGGGTCTTGTTCAACGCCAATCTTGCCTGTATCGGATGTCCCAAAATGGGGCAATATCCCTCGAAATTTCCATCAGTCTGCATCCATATTGGTTTGTTCAAGTGGTTGAAACCGTCCTGCTTTCATGGATGTAGCAAATTTGTGCCAAATTCATGAATTTTGATGAATGGCTGAGTTGCTTCCGCAGACGTGCCAATGCTCAAGAGACAGAGAGGGCCAAATGTCTGATGGGATGGATGGATCAGAGGAACACTTCAAAGCACAGGCAGCCTTTGATGCCTTGCTCGAAATTCAAGAAGATGTATCTCAGTTGCATTTTTCTCAGACAGCGGTGTTAGTAGCTGTGCCCGGCTGACAGTGCGCAAGTGATGACTATAATTGGCTGGTTGGTGTTTTCTCACACAGAGTTCTGTGTATTTTCTTAGAAGGAACCAGTCCCCAGACGGAGGGATGATGATCCCCCTTTACAAAGTCATTTGGGTATGAGTCAAACTTGAGGACCCCTAAACTTGGATGCGACTAAAAATGACGACAGTCCATCTGCTGTTTTTTCTGGTTGAGATTTGATCCCAGGACGCATATCCGGCATATCCCAGGTGTCCCAGGTGGCTTGAAATCACCGTCCCACGGTGCTTTAGTCACTGATGGCAGGTCAAACTGATCCAAGTCATTGTGGAGATCCTGAAGCACAAGCCACAGCTTCTGGGATGGGGGGACCATCAAAGAGGATGAAGATGGATTGAACCATTAGACTCATTAATGACTCATTGGACATTAGGATTCAACCATCAAACTAGAATTTGCTGACGATGATTTTTCATGATTTGTCATTTTTTTTTGGCATTTGTTTACCTTTTCTTGGGAATCTCTTGGGATTTTTAAGTAACGTATATTTTTTGGGCCATCTGGCTGACGCTAAAATCTAAGGATCTGCCCTGAAGTCTGTCAAGCCATGTGTCCAGATCTGACGTATGCTCCTACTCGTGCCGGCAGCTGAGAGATCCATTTCGGATTCACAACAGAAACTGAGAGAAAGGGAGGTCCAAAACAGGGAAACCATGGGAAAAACCACAACAGGTCCAAAGTCGAGGGGATTTCATTAGAGGACTCCCTGCCAACTTCCTGATTGTGGTTGAAACGTGACAAGTCAATAATTGATCAGATTCGAGATATCCCACGACAACATGAGCCTCTGGCAGCACCTGTCTTGACAGCAAGTTTGCAGGCTATCACAGAGAGACGAGCAACTGGGGTGGTCAAAGCAGTCAACGCATCTGGCGGATATGGTTTTATTTCTTGCCCAGACATCGCGTCTTTTGGCTTCATGGCAGATCACCAGATTTTGCCTCTTTGTCCTTTGATGAGGAGCATGCTGCATGCCCCAAGATGTTGGAACTAGACTCCTCTTTTCTAGACCCGCAAGTTCTTGGGGTGGAACCCCGAGTTTTCCTTTGGATTACAGCTGGATGCTGAGCTGTGCCTCGAGGCAAGTTTTTGGATCCGATGTCTTTGCGCACGCGAAGCAGATTGCCAGGTTTTCGCCTGGTACAAATGTGAGTTTCGCAATCCTGCTGAACAAGGACCGCAGGCCGCAAGCCTTCGATATTGAGGAGATTCAACTTGGAGTGGCATCAAAACCCAATGGCACAAAAGGAAAGGGAGTGCTGGTGCCGGTGCCTGTTACAAGTTGGCAGGTTTTTTCTCGTTGAGCCACAACTGCAGAGCAAATGCTTCCCATTTGCTCAAGAAATGGTTTTCTCCTGAGCCCCGTTGAGGCACAAGGTACTGTATGCCTTCCTTCGCTGTTGGTACAGAGTTTTGACTGGGTCAAGCAAACTTGGACTTTTGTTCCGATAGGATACTGTGAGGATTTCTTGCGCACACTGTCAGCATATCAGATATCCTGGGGATACTCAAGACAACCGTATTAGGATGCTGGGTCGGCAAATTTCGTGGCATTTGTGACTCAATTTGTACTTTTTCAACAGCTATGTATGGGATAGTTACCCTAGGGCCCTAGAGCCATCATGATTGATCCCTCATTGGTTCAAAGAAAGAAATGTTTGGATCGTACAACTGAGATCCGCAGAAATCCCCCAAAAATTTGGCGAAAGAAAAATCATGGCTCCCTGTCTTTTTTCCCTTAAACATCATCATCCAGCTATTGGGGTATCACGGTATCCCCATTTATAGAAACAACCAGCTCAGATTCTGATCCCCAATGACCAGCTGACCAACCTGTGGCATGACGCAAGGTGCCAGGCGATGTGGGCAAAGGCGCAATCTCCAAGGGCGTGAAGGGCGATGCCGCCTCAGCCGTAGCGGCGGTGGGGAACGGTGAAGTGCCTGGATGCCTTGGCATTATCCGAACCTTCAGCTTGGAGAAAGGCCTGGAACTTTGGACAGTTTAGACTTTGAACAAATTGGGGTTGTAGATTTTAGTTTCAAGAATTTCTGGGATGAACGGTGAACTTCTATTATTTTCTTCCTGGTGTTGATTTGCTGTTGAAAATAACAGCTGTGCGGAGTTGGATGCTGGCCAGTTTTTTGGGAAACCTCCAAGAAAGGGATTGGAACAACGACCTGCACAAACTTTGCACAGATCCGTGACGCAATTCTTGCAAGGGATGGTGCAGAAGTTTGAACTTGTCGCAGAAACTCTCCCTTCAGGATTTGGATTCCTGGAAGTCCCAACTATCGCTGGCCGACCAGGTGGTCATGTGTTTCTCCACAGGAACCATTTGGGACAATTTGGTCTTGGATCCATTGTGAAATGCACCGTCTACTCCTACGAGGGCAAGGCGCAGGCCAAGAACCTCGAAGAGGCCAGCGCCTTGGAATCGACCGAGTGCCTGGAGCAAGTTGCAGCCGCAGCTGCCGCAGCTGCTGCGACTCCTGGCGATACCTTTGGAACTGCTCCTGGAAACGCTCCAGGAAGCGCTCCGCAAAATGCTCCTGACATAGAGCTTGGGCGATTTTCTGGAACAGTCAGGGGCTCGGTCCGCGTTGGGAACAGTCACATTCATTCACATTGCTGCCATTGCTGCCATTGCTGCCATGCCTCCTCCTTTGAGGTACACAAGTGGTCGGACCAGAGAGGATTCGGCTTCATTGAGTGTGCTGATTTGCGAGAGCAGGGACATGGAGCAGTCTTCATTCATCAGAAATTCATCAATGGATTCAAGGTGCGTTTCTGCTTCGATGAGTGTCTCAACAACATGTCAACATGTCATAGCGTTGGGGATTGGGGTCCGCTAAACGTTTTTCGCTCCGATGCACCGATACACCGCGCGCACCGATACACCGATACATGGATACACCGATATATATATATAAAACGGTGTAACAGCGTAAAAGCGTAACGTGCAGCGGCGGAGGTAACAGAGTAACGGCGTATCGGCGTAAACATGGCGATCGGCACAGCGACGTATCAGCCATCGGCATCGGCGTAACGGCCTATCGGCGTAAACACAGCGATCGTATCGGCATATTTACGGCTACGAACCCCAATCCCCAACACGCTTCAACATGTTGCGTTTCCAGCACCCACATGGGGGTTTCTTGAAATCGGGGATCCCTAAAACCATCGGTTTCAATACTAATATACTAAAATAATAGTCTAATGAGATCTAATGAGTCTAATGTTGGGTGATTTGGGGGTGCCACCATTTTAGGAACCTGAAAAATGTCGCTGGAACTTACAGGTCGGAGATGTGGTGTGGTTCAATGCCTTTTTGCACAGAGGAGCCTTGACCGTACTGACTGTACTTGCATATGTATCTTGAAGAATTTTTAAGCAATGGATGTCTAGGTCCTCTAAGGATTGAGCGCAATAGTGTGTTCAAGCGCAAGTCGACCCAGAGTAGACTTTCTCAATCATTGGGTCCCTGCTGATATTTGTATGTTCTTCCGTACAGCCCTGACGGATCTGGCTAAGGAAAAGCACTTCAAGCCAAGGACGGGTCTGCCAAGAAGAAAGTACTGCAGTGACCCATCATGCTGATTTTGTTGATATTTTGTTGATCATCTTTCTCAATAGAGCCGACAACTTCGTTGACGCTTTCAGAATTTTCAGGATTCCAGCAAGTTGTTGATGAGGCCAGTGTACTTGGATTTCTTGCTAACAAAAAAATCACTTTTTCAAACGTTTAATTTCCTCAATTCTCGTTGGTAAAGCCAATAAACCTGTGAGGATCTGACAAGATGTGAAGAACCAGCCTGGAAAGTACCTCGATGCTGAGCTCCGCCCAAAGATGTTGGCCCAATTTGAGTCAATGAGTCAACGCAGCGACCAAGCCTTTCCAGTGGCCGTGTGCTCGGCGGAAGATCTTGAAGAAATGAACTAGGAACGGGCCAGCTGGTGGATCAAACAATTGCTCCCCCCGCAATTGCTCCCCCCGTGAAAAAGAACAAAGACACACACCCACACACACACACACACTCACAGGTAGAGGTCTTTTTTGTTTTTTGGTTTGGATTCAACATTCAGAATTCCGCCATCCAAATTTGCTTTCCAGCAACATGATTTTCGACCCATCCCCAGCTGATCCAATTTCGTTGCACAGCTCGTCAGCGAATTGAAAAGTTGGCCGCAGAGTTTTGCGGCTGGAGGACATGCACAGCCTGCAAGTGATCCATACCATAAGGGTTCATCATTTTCCCAATAAACATTGTCATTTTTCGGTATACCCAAGTTCAAGACATGTGCAACTAGCATCAAAGACCTTGGATTTGGAGAATCTGTCGTGATGACCTTGCTGGTAAATGATCGGTTAGTCAGTTTCACCAACAAGAAGTCGCGCCAGCTGTTTTGCGAGGCTACGGACCACCTCCAGCTTACCCAAACCTCAAAATTCCAGGGCTCAATGCTCCCATCCCCGAGGCGGGGCGTTGACTTTTCAGATCTCCGCTCTGCGCATCTCATGTTTGATGTGCTGCACTTGCCAGGGTGCAGAGTATGGATATCACCCAGGAGGTTGGGGAAAACCCCCAGTTGATGAGTTTGCGGCTCAGACACTGAGCAAAAGTACGGTTGCTGTTGACATTTCCCCACGGTTTCTGCGGAGGACCTTCATCTATGGATATATCGTATCAGCATATCTCAGCAATGAATTAGTGGATCAGTTTAAGGGCAAATTACCGGAAACCCCTACATTTGATGGTAAGAGACCATGGTTTCCTGTAGATTTTCCCTTGCACCAATCCAATGAATCGTTGACCTACCTCCAACGGTCCGTATCCAACTGGAAGGGCGCCTCCTGCGTCTTTACAAACCGAGGTTTGGGAATCCTTTGTACGGCGACTGGAAGGCAGATCAGGTGCCCGGGATGGAGCAAACCTATGGAATACCGTATTGCGGGAATGAACATCCATTTACATCCATTTATAATTCATTTACATATATCAGGCTAGTTTGGTGTGAACAGAAGGGCAGCAGGGTTTTGACCCGCATAGTGACATTTACAAAATTTGTTCTGCAAATGGAATTGCGGATTGGTTGGCTAGAAACTGCTGCTCGCAGGCGCCGACACCATCAGCCCCGGAGGACCTACATTCAGCGGTTTTGTTGGCAGACCTGCATTGCTTTGGCTAAACAGGACGCGACCCTGTGGGGCGAAGTGGATGATTTTGAAGAGGAGGCTGCTGCGTGGGGTGTTGGCCTTCTTTTGCCGGTTGGTGAATGGTGAAAATAGGTCATCGAATTCTGATTGACTCTTCTCATGAAAAGATCCCCAAAAAATTGGACCACCGGTCCAGTCATCAAATTTTGGCTGCAACTGCTGGGACCCTGCAAGGAAGAGGACGATGAAGTCGAGGCTGAGAGGCGTGGTGGACTGCAACTCGCACGGATGCAAGCTGTTAGACAAGGATATATGTTCCAAACCCTTTGTTTTTGCTGGAGACGTGTTCGCGACCGGGGTCATTCTAACGTTTCCACTTGCATGTCATTTGCATTGTACAGCGACAATTTACATTTACCGCTGGCAGCCCGAACAGGCCGGGCCTTTATGCATTTTTTCTTCCCTTGTACATGGGGCGGGGTTGGTTGGGGCCGTGGGTTGGGGCAATAACATCCTGGCACTTGCACACCTACTTGATAATGTGTCATGAGAAGTTCCTTTCAACATACACAGATCAATTTGATTCTACATTACCGATTTTTCTTCCTGCTAAGTCATCTAGTTGCGGTGGGGTTGCTTGGAGGGGGTGGGTTGGGGAAACAGCGTCCTGGCACTTGCACACCTATTTGATGCTACGTCAGGAGAAGTTTTATTCATCTCCACGCTACGTTATAAACAAATATAGATATATAATTATATATATATATAATAATAACTTATATGCTAAGTCATAAGAACTTCTCTTGTACTTCCACTCCAACTTCAAGCTACGCTATATATATACATATATAAAACATGTATATATATATATATTCTAATATTACTTGATGCTACGTCATAAGAACTTCTCTTGAGTCATAAGAACAAGTGGTCCGATTTGAGGATCAAGTGGTCATTTGGCAAATGAGCAAAGCATCCCCGTCATTCGCAACGTCTTGGCCTAGCGCTTCACCGTTGCAAGGGGTGATGGTGCAGCAACCCCCATGCTGGGAACAGCAACTCCACTGGTGGGATCCGGCTCCGCAACGCCAGTGGTGTGCGATGCTCATGTTGTGGATGGAGATAGGATATGGTTGAGGTCCTAAAAAGATAGAGGAATATAGTTTCTACTATTTCGATACGATTTTGATGGTGAGTTTCTTTTGACATATTCTTCCAGGAGCACAGAATGAACACGTCGACTTAGTGAAAATTGTAGTTTGGTCATGCTGCATGATACGTAGCACGAACTCAGGTCAGGTGGTGTTCACAGCATCAGCGGCGTCTCTTCCATGACGAGTGGTATGGACACGCCAGTTGCCTAGAACGGAAGAGGCTTAGAGCCAGACCCCTGGAATAAACATATATCCACATTGTAGACAACAGACTCAACTCTATTATATGCATTGTATTATAAATACGCAGATCCTACGGAGAAATGCCAAGTTTTGCCAAACAGCATCTGGTACTCTCCAAGGCCAGGAACTGGGACACGCAGCAAAAAGGGAGGCATCGCATCCGTGCCACGTCTGCGCTGTTGACCGACGTGGGGATGGGTCAAATATGGTCAAGTTACCTATAAAATTACCATATGACTGGAGGAATAAACATCCAGCCATACCAGCTATGACTTAGGGTAGTGTGCCAGGGTTTTGACTCATATCCATGTCTGAAAAAACCAAGGTCAGTGGTATCAGCTCCGCTTCTTTGACTCCAACGCCACAGCTTTTCCAGGTACAGCTTTGCTGTGCTTCATGATGGCTATCAACCCCACGGCTGTATGGTTTTGGGTCAATGGTTTTGGGACTCCCTTTCACCTTTTTTGGTTTATCCTTCAGTCTCAGATTTCTATCCACAGCCATACATGGATGGGTCAATATGGGTCAATACCTATCATTTTCCCCTGTAAATCAGGGATGCACATGACAACTACCAGCGATGTTTTTGCGTGAAAACCAAGGTATTGATCCCGTTGTGATCCATAGCCGTTTTGATGGGCCACAGGGGCCAAGAGCTTCAGCCCCCAAATAACCAGGTGTTGGAGGAACAGAAGTCCAGATCTGCGAAGAAAGGGGTGAGACCCTCAGGCTGAAAGGCTGAAAAAGTGCCGATTCGATGCTTAAATTCCAATGGTGACGTGGTGCTGAATTGTTGTATGGGGTCTGGGGGTACTCCGAAATTGGATGTTTCCAATGTTTCCGCATTCAAATTGACCAGCCCATTGGTTTTGGGAAATTGTGACCGTTCCAAGCGATGGCTGTCAGGTGTACCCCACATCCCACACCTACAAAGTGGGCAGCAGGCTGGCCAGTGGCATTGTTCCAGTGGTTTCAAACTTGGGAACCCCTGCTATTGTCCACTCTGGATGCATTTCCTGCAAGATCTCAGTGGGCTGGGTTCTATTTGGTTCCTGACGTTGACACGTATTACTATGTGTCAAACCTTCTCAACCCCGCGAAATGGATTGGTCCCAACTGGGCCCCGGTATGACCAGTTCGCCACGTCTCCCGGTCAGGAGCGGTGGTGGCTCATCCACACCGATTGGTGGTGTTGGCAGCTCCGGCACTGGAACTCCACTGGCTGGCATTGGGACTCCCATCGGTGGAATTGGTGCCCGAAAATCTACAGGAATCCCCGGGATTTGACCGCAAATATGGGGTTTTGGGGGGGCGTCCCGCAACATTTTATTGCAATACTGGGAAGCAAAAGATGACCCTCCAAGATCTCCACAGATTCATTGTCTACTTTCAATGCAATTGAAATGCACTTCGTCCATGAGATGAGAGACCTCTTGGAGATTCGATACCACCTCACCTATCCCTTGCTACAGTTCTGCTTGATGGTCGTTCTGCTGATTTCAGGTACCCCTATTGCTGGCATCGGAACTCCTCACGGGATCTCCACGTCAGGGGCTCATGTACATCAGCACTGTAAAGTTGGTGGATGAAATGAACAGATTTAGTGCGAAACAGAAAACAGCTTTGAGTGACGGTTGGGACGTGGAAGTGAGGCAAGAACAGCTTTCAAGGTTTTTGGAAATACAACCCAGTCGTCGAAGAGTTGGGTCTCGTCACAGGGAATGTAAGGGCAAATCAGATTCAGAGTCAGAATACTTGCCCTGCAATTTTTGCAGGCCACATGGCATTGGCACTCCTGGTATGGGTACAAGGAGCATGAAACGCAGCAGCATTTTCAGTGCACAGGAAGTGAAGCGGGATTGTGTCTCAGTACATTTTGTCCTTGCCAAACTTCTTTGCAACTTCGGGTGACGCGCGAAGTTCAGCCCATCCAAAAGTTTCTTTCCTGTTGACAGGACACCTCATGGAATCACTACTCCATTGGGTGTCGGCTCTGCAGGCATTGTGGCTTCCTATATCAATAAGTTGGGGGTATCATCATAATGTTTGTTGTTCAGGATCTGTCCCGCCTTCTTTGACACACCACACCTGTCATCACCTTTCCTCATCACATTTCCTCCTCATCTCCATCACCATGTCCCCACATCCCCATATTAGAACTTCATCTAGAGGTTTATTTTTCCTCCATATCGCCAGGTCATGGTACTGGCACAGGGACACCAGGAATGGGAACGCCTGGCGTTGGCACGCCCATCGGTGGTATCGGCACGCCGGTGGGTGGCGTCGGAGTCCACACGTTGCTTGGCGGATTCGAACTGGATCCAGGTTTGCAAAAGCCTTCTATCTTTGATAAATCCTTAAAATGAATAGGAACTAACACGAACTAACATGAACTAACAATTTTGATCCTGGATTAGGGTTGAACATGCACCCAGTGAAGATGGAGATGGGTCGACTGGGGGTTTGGGGATGTTGGGTGGCCACATCTTGCTAATCCTTGTAACTTGAGGTCAAGGATGTTGATCTAGACCCACGTGTTGTTGTTTTTTTTTTGTGGTAGCAAAGACTCCAAGGCCAGTGGGTGGCATTGCAACTCCGGTAGGCTGGAAAGGGTGCGATGGTTGCCTTTCTTCATGGATTGATGTACGGGAACAAACATACAGAATGCTAGGTGATTTGTCAAAATCATGATATAGATGATATTATAGGGATTGGGTGATTGGCTTGATTTTTTTACGAACAATCTCTGGGGAATTTGGGGACCGCTATAGTCACCAATTTGTTTTATCATGTTTTATCGCTGTAGGCGGCATCGCCACTCCCTTGGGCGGCATCGCAACACCTGTGGGTGGAATTGCCGCTTGGGCTGGAAGACCAGCTGCGCAGTGAGGAAGGGAATCTGCCATCCCAGTTTGGACATATGTGTAACGTGTTTGGTGTTTTCTGTCGGTATTTAGCCATGTATGCATTGTATAATTATATGATTGTCTATATTATATATACATATGTATATATATATATAACTGTTTACATATATTATCAAAGGAAGTTGGGAAGCAATACTTCCGTGTTACGGACAAATAGAATTGTGAGACTTGACATTGATGAAGGGCGGTGTGAGACTTGACATCGCATAACAATACATCACAAAAGAATAATAGGCTATGACAAGGGCGGTGTGAGACTTGACATCACATAACAATAAATCACAAAAGAATAATAGGCTATGACGCAGGGTGGTGACGAAGGGCAGTGGTGACCTAGGGAAGTGGTGACGAAGGGAGTGTGGTGACCTAGGGAAGTGGTGACGAAGGGGGTGTGGTGACTTTGGGAAGTGGTGACCGAGGAAAGTGGTGACTAAGAGAAGTGGTGACGAAGGGAAGTGGTGAGGAAGGGAAGTGGTGACTAAGGGAAGTGGTGACGAAGGGAAGTGGTGACTTCGGGACATGGCGACGAAGGGAAGTGGTGAGGAAGGGAAGTGGTGACGAAGGGAAGCGGTGACTTTGGGAAGTGGTGACTTTGGGAAGTGGTGACGAAGGGAGTGTGGTGACTTTGGGAAGTGGTGAAGAAGGGAGTGTGGTGACTTTGGGAAGTGGTGACGAAGGGAGTGTGGTGACCTAGGGAAGTGGTGACGAAGGGAGTGTGGTGACGAAGGGAAGTGGTGACTAAGGGAAGTGGTGACGAAAGGAAGCGGTGAGGAAGGGGGTGTGGTGACCTAGGGAAGTGGCGACGAAGTGTGGTGGCTTTAGGAAGTGGTGACCTAGGGAAGTGGTGATGAAAGGGGTGTGGTGACTTTGGGAAGTGGTGACCGAGGGAAGTGGTGACTAAGAGAAGTGGTGACGAAGGGAAGTGGTGAGGAAGGGAAGTGGTGACTAAGGGAAGTGGTGACGAAGGGAAGTGGTGAGGAAGGGAGGTGGTGACGAGGGGAAGGGGTGATGAAGGGAATGATGCAAAATGCATTGTAATGATGGCTGCATGAATGTTGCATGGGGCTTGTGTTGGGGAGGAAGCCGGAGCACGAAACCGTCTGTTTTTCCGTGTGAAGTGCCTTCGGCCGGCGATGAAAGGTACCTCGTGTGTGCGGCGGTTGCGGCTGCGGTCGTTTCATCCGCGAATGTGTTCCTCCTCTGTGTTCTG
>Ga0126342_10013134_pt1 | contig 14712 bp, 15 predicted proteins | sample Cyp1metagenome_FD_92528 | JGI IMG/M metagenome (GOLD analysis project Ga0126342, IMG submission 92528) | Coral microbial communities from Lord Howe Island, Old Settlement Bay, Australia - Cyphastrea 1 metagenome | ecosystem: Host-associated > Invertebrates > Cnidaria > Coral ... | reverse complement strand
TCCCAGGTTGAGGTCCAGCAGTGCACACTGAGCTGGGAAGGTCCCAGGTTGAGGTCCAGCGGTGCACACTGAGCTGGGCAGGTCCCAGGTTGAGGTCCAGCGGTGCCCACTGAGCTGGGAAGGCGGTGCCCACTGAGCTGGGAAGGTCCCAGGTTGAGGTCCAGCGGTGCACACTGAGCTCGGACGTTGGCGAAGCGCTTGGCGAAGAGTTGGCAAAGCAACAGTGGACGTGCAAGTGGAGGCAGAGGTGGTGGGGGAGATGCTGGCGGAGGAGGAGCAGGAGGAGCAGGAGGAGCAGGAGGAGCAGGAGCAGGAGGATAGCTAGCCGAGGAGGAGGAGAACAACTGTGATAAAATCTAACAACCCTCACCTGGCAGGTGGGGAAAAATGCTTGTTTTGAACATGTTTGAATTATATAATCCCATACCCCCAAGATTGAATACATCCAACACAAGTATGGCCCCCCAAAACGAACAATTTTCAATACTATACCAGGGTCTCTTAAGGGGGGTACTTCATATTAGGGGGAACAGACCCTGGAGATTGTTTAAGCATTTTGTGGTAGCAGGGCTCGACACTATCCTTGTCAGGGACCATCCATACAAGCTGCAGTTCTCCGTTTTGGTCAGGATGATGCCGGCATGAGTCCAAGTCTGAAGATGCAGGGAAACTGAATAACTTCGATATGCAAATGAATCCAGAGAGCGCGCATATGACACGTATTTTGAATTTGGCAAAAGCAGCCACTTGCAGCCACTTGAGCAGCCACTTGAGCAGCCACTTGAGCAGCCACTTGCAGAAAATCAAAAAAAAACGCCTCCTGCGTGCTCAATGAATCCTAATTTCTTCCCAAACAATAAGCCAAAGTCAGTTCATCGGTTCGAACCCTGCCCCCTCATCAGCGGCGATCTTGGGTATGCAAAATGGTGCCAAAAAACATGATCAAAGATCAACCAGTACTAGAGGGTACAGATCCAGTTAGTCAGGTTTCTGATGCAATGTTTTCTGTACTGTACAGGCATATACAACCATCTCCCTCAGGTTATATCATAAAATCCCAACGCCTATGAGGGGTTCTTACAAGTTTTACCATTTTACAATGTTCCAATGTTCTACACACAAATATCCCCAACTGCGCTCTCAAGTGCCAACCCAATATTTACAAAGATCAGCCCGTGCCGCGGCCTCCACGATTTGAGCTGGAACTCTTTTTGCGTCACGCCACTTGAGCCCAATGGGACGCTGGGCGTAGCATCAGATTTCCATAGATTTCCTATATTAAATGACGATATAATGACGATGAATTCTGGGTATCAAGGCCAAATATCGTCCTACAACGTCACAACATGCCGGTGCTCAAGTCACAAGTTTTGAGCTGGATCGTTAATGAAATACTAACGACATGTCTTTCCACAGGTTCCAGGGTCGTCAATGATTCTTTGCTAGATCGGAAAAGCAACAAACCAGGGGAGACCTCCATCACCCTGGACCTTGATAACGACCTGTGCTATCTCGAAACCATAGCCACTTGCATAAAAGGCTGCATGAAGATGGAGTATCAAACTGAATCCTTTGACAGCTCCTGGTTTTGAAGTATTCTTGACCCACCCCATGCTCTCCACGGCCCCGGCACATCCAGCCGAACATGTCGTCCCCCAAGACCCCTCAAAACGACCTTGTTCGTGGCATGCTCCGAGCACGTTCGTGCCTCGCATGTTCAACTCTGAGAAGAGGATTTTCCCATGTTTTCACGGATTTCCGGCTGAGAACTTAAAATTAGATCCCCGTCTTAATGGCCGGAAAAGCACAACAATCACATATGTACAGCTTTGCTTTCGGTCTTTTTCTCACCCTGGGTTTCCCGAGCATTCTCAACTGCAAAGGCCCCATTGCCGAGAATCGCCACATTTTGACCTGCGGATTTGTGGAGCGGAACCGTTGTTGAAACCTGGGAGATACCATGGGCCATGGGGATACAATGGATGTAAAGTGGGAGTGCGGAATGGGTCAGTCACCTCCAAAAAAAACTGCCCTCCCTGCTTTTGGGGATTACATGACATGTTGGCGGCAAAGTCGACTGCATCCGACCATCAAACACTCTGAGTAGCGCCAGAAAAGAAGAGACTGAACTGGTGACCGTTTCCATCTTACTCGGGATAATACTTTATTGCAAAAATATGTGACCCGGATCTCTAAATTATTCAGAAAGATCTTAAATACACATGAGTAGAAGTACATAGAAGTACAACTGCAAACAAACACATGTCATACATTGTCATACTAGATTGCCAATAGCGATGTTTGGCCTTGGGCAAATGTCGGCCATGCTCCTCCCCAAGTCCCAAGCTCTCGGCCTTTCAACTCATGGTAAGGACAGTCGTCATTCATGCCATAGGCCACATGACCTGTCGGAGTCAGGTCGGGACATTGAAGTTGAACCGGCTGTTTGGGATACATTCCCAAATCAACCCATCATTCCATATATTTCCACATCATTGAATATTCCCAAAATTTATCAAAATTTCCCAAATAACCTATCATTACTGTAAGATCAACCTATCATTGCTATATGTCAATGTCATTTGACCAGACCACCATGGAATGCAACTGAAATCTGGTGCACCACCTCGCGGCCAAACCCTGAAACGGAAGCGGCCTGCGGCCTATGCTGGCCTGCATTTGTTAGCAGGTTAGTATTTTATAAATAAATAAATTATATAATAAATGAATAATAATAATAATATATATATATATATAAATTCATGCCAAAAACACCGTGGGCTAAACATGACTAAACTACCTATCCAAGCTTAACCCAATGAACCACATTCGGAATATCTCTAGTCCTGGACAATCTGCCACTGATTTGTTTGACTCATGGGACCTCCAAAGACATCTTCGCCGGGATAGTCGATGATGCGATTCCTACCACCAGGAGGATGAAAAGCGGTGCCGTTGGGTGCCGACATGTGAGGCTCAGTGAGTTTTCACGTAAGTGTTGCGGATGAAAACTAGAGAGAATATATATATATAATATATATATATATATATACTTGCTTAAATTCAACGGCACATAACAGCACTAGATAGCACTAGAACATAAAACATTCACTTAATCACTGAGAAAAAAATGAAAAATAACAAGCAGCACCAGAACATTAAAAAAACATCCAGTGAGAGGTTGGATAAGGTGCACACCAGCCTAGTCATGCAGCCAGGGTAGTTGTAGATCAAGGAAACATTCACCTGTGCACTGCAAAGGCACCTGCCCCAAATGGAACCCCACAAGAAATGCATCCACCACATTCCACTTTTTGTTCATGGGGAAAGAGCTAGCTTGGAGCTGGTTTGCTAGGACCATCTCTCCGGCTCTATACGAGCAGCGGAAGGGATCCCACTCTAAAAACCAAAAGATCAGAAATTTCAGGAATCATCTCAGCAATCATGTCTCTTTTCGTCTCTTTGCCATTTTTCAGCCATGGTTCTGTATACGCAGGTATGACACTCACCATCCGTTTCGGCCGTAATATTATGTAATATTTTCACCCGCCCCAAGGGGTGTTTTCAGAACTCCCAACTCCACCCAACCTCACGTGTATCGCCACCATCCACAGGGTGCACTGACAGCTTATAGTAGCGGTCATGAGCGTCCCTGAGCGACGTCACAGTAAATGAAAACAACGGTCAAGGGCTGGCTGAATGGTTCATGTTCAGGATTTCCCCATGCCAACCTACTCATACAATATGGAGCCCCTTTGGCTTTTGAACTCACCCCATTTTTGATCCATCCACCGTCAACCCTGGCTCTAGTCGTCACTTACCAATCTAGGGGGCTCTACATTGTAGGGATCATCTAGCCGGAAATTGGATCAAGTTGCATTGCTTCAGCAGGCAACAGTTGGTAGCCACACAAGCTCCAGGGCTGTGGGATCATCCATGACTCCCCGCTTATCGCCAACGATGTCCATTTTCGCCACGTTGGTCTTGAACTGAAAGTTGGGCAGCACCTTGGCCATGGATGCCATGATATGCCATGGCAATGACTGGTTATTCCAAACATCAAAAAACGAGCTGAATCTGCTCAGCCAATTGTTCTAAAGATCTCGCCGGTGAAAAAATACGGGACCCCAATTTGGATCCCTCCCATGTTTCCCCGAAACTTGGGACTACCAAGCCTGGCGAAACCTGCAGTGTCAGAAGGCTAGGCCGTCAACGCCATAAGCCTCCGCAGCGTAATGGAAGTGCTCAAGCACCTGGATGGTCAACTTCGGACGAGTGGCGCAATGTGGGGCCAACTTGGTTTATGACTAACCCAAGATTTTGCTAAACCCTGACTACTTGAGGGGATTACCCTCCATGGGTTTATCCACCCTGTGTTAACAGTAGGCTTGGTATGGCTTGGTGTTGGGCCCGTTGGGCTGCTGGATCTACGGTTGGAGCGGCCACCAAGGTATAGCCCGTGCGGCACCTTCTCTTTCTTGGGCCAAATTTCCCAGCCCTTGGGATAGGGACCTCCGGGAACGCTTCCATGCGACAACTCTGGATGGTTTTGGCTTCAAATTGGTTGTGCATAGCTGGAAAGTCCAAAACAAACAAACAAAGAAAGAAAGAAAGAAACAAACAAACAAACACACTAACTAACTAACAAACAGCAACTACTGGAATTGCTACTTGCACTTTTCCCTGGTTTGAACATCTACTCATAATGATGGGCTCGATAGAGGTTCTCAAATTCAACAACAAACCATCTTTGGGATGGTTTCCTAAACAAGCATCATCTATGGAGAGGTCCTTCGTGGTCCTTCCCATGTGGCTGTCATTGACCCAAGCAATTTTGGCATCTCTTTCATTAATACAACAGCGAATGCGAATTGACGAATTGCTCAAAATTAGTGCCCCCAAAAATGGATGATTTCAACTCCCATGAATTACCAGCGCTGTCATGTAGTGGGTCCAAACATGGCCCGAGGATAGACAATGCATAACAATGCCCTCAGCGGCGCACACTTCTCCGTCACACAGTCCTGACTGTAACGGGGTGGGTACCAAGTGAGTCGCAACTCAGTGCAGTCGTGCACCGCATGGCTGATCAAAGCCACCTACGACCTGCAACATCCTCAAGTACCATAGCTATCCATAGCCCAACTTCCCATCTGCATTGTCAGGTGTACCACGGTGTACCATCAACACACCCTTGACTTCCAAACAGTTCGTGAGAAGGTGATGTAAGATGGTCATTCCTAGATGTAGGTAGCTGGTGTTCAAAACTCGGAAGGTTAAACGATGGGCAGGCGCTCCTGGCCCCACCAAATATGGAAGGACCTCAGCGCTTCGAGTGAAAGAGGTAAACGCTTCGGTAAGCCACCATTTTTGGATAAAACCATGATGACATGGTCCCCTTTGGTATATGCTGCCTCATTCTCCCTCAGTATCCGGAAAAATTGCATGGTCGGAAATCCATGGCTTGGGTCTGCGCCCAAACTCCGTTTGCAACTTGGAGCCCTTGTTGGCAGCGGTAATCCAGCAATAACCGCCTACCTGCATCGGGCGTCACTTGAACGATGTCAAACTCAGTTGATGTGAGCGATATGATCCCACCCACCAGAAAAGGAGCCGAAACATGAATAGATGAATAAATCCAATCATATTCTTTTTAAGAGTTTTTAAGGCTATTTGATATCAGGGAAAAAAGGATTGCATCAGAAAAACAAAACCACGATTCTGAGGCAGTTGTAGATCCGACTGCTTCCAGCATCACATCTTTGCGCACTTCAGAGTTCATGCGTTCCAATCCCTTCCCCTAAAGGCCCTAATGGATCCTAATGGTGACCCTAATGGCCCTAATGTTGGACTAATTACAAGTAGTTCCAACCCAAAACAAATCCCTGGTGACATGACTTGGATCTCTCTCTCCATCGCCATGGCGCCATGGCGCGCCTTGTCGTTGCGATCAAAGACAACAAAGTTGTGGTTGCCCGACTGCGGCCGCACGGCGGTTATGAGTTGGGGGTCAACTATATATGCAGAGGTTCCGTGTTCTCACCATCCTCGCCAAGGGTCATATTCTAGGCGCGTATTGCCCAACTCAAACTCTCATGTAAGATCTAAAGTACTCAAAGTCGACCCAAAATACCTGACTAACAAATCAACCAACATCTGGTGATTGAAGTGCTGCAAAGCCTTCGCATAGATCATGGCGGTCTTCAAGCCGTTGTACCCGGCACCTCTCTTCAAACACTCGGAAGTGGTCACATAACTGGGTGGACAAGCAGCCGCAGGTTAGGTTTGAAACGGACTCCTGCTTATATCTATCATATCACGTATTTTCCCGAGAAGTTGGCTGCGCCAACATTGCAAGTGGGTTTGCCCGGTGCCCTAGACCACTGGCGGTCCTCCTCTTAAAATGTTGTTGGGCTGCTGTAAGTGCAAGTATTGTTTGTTAAAAAAAGTATTTGCATTCCCTCAACTGAACTTTTGAAAAGTACTGGTTGGTAGTTTCATCCCATGCCAACTATTCAGTCCATAAGAAGGATCATCATCCAAGATTCGATGGAAAAAAACTTGAGACGAACAATGCCAACAAGCATCCCCAAGTATCAACCGTAGTAGGGGCTCATCAGAAATCGCCCCAAGAATCGCGGTATACCCATTTGTCATTTCTTTATTTCAAAAATGCTACTGAGGATAATTAGCTTACTGCAGAGTGGGAAATCCACCATGGGCCCAGCAAAAATGATCAACAATGGCAATGTAGCAGCCGTCCAGAGATTGATCTCTGTCTCCATTGCCTTCTCAAGGAGTTCAGCAGAGCTAAAGGCGAGTAGGGGATTTTGTATCTTACCCAAGCCTCAAAGAGTATCTATATAATGGTAATTTAAGTTATGACTATTATTACCATTAGCTATGGGGAAATTAATGATCATGTGCTACCATCAGCTAATTTAAGTTATAGCGATTCCTCATTATATAGGAGTTGAAACCGCCAACCTGACGAAGATTGAATCTGCTGCGACAACTAGGCCCTCTGCCGATCACTCCAGCAGGATGTGGCCAGATATGTCGCTGCGGCCTGATGCCGATGCCAATGGGTGGAAAGATGTGGAAAGGATTGCCAGGACATACCAAGAACTAAGTAACTAAGTTTTCTTGCAAAATCTTGCAAAATTTTGCAAATCATTGATTTATCATCATTTTCCGTCTTCAAAATGCCATGAATTTAAGGCATCCCTCATTGTGAGGCAAACCCAACTGGCAACCACGGATGTCTTGCTGTTTTAGGACTGGGGTGCAAAATGCCCCTCAACAAAGCAAAGCCCGCTGCTCCTTATGGTGTCATGTCAACAGCCATACTTCTAGTCAATCCAAATCTGCTGATCTGCCCTACTGCTGGTAACTGTGTACAGTCATCAGCTTCGATAGCTACCCGGTGATGCTTGGGCCACATGTGGGTTTGTCTGACAAGAGGGCACCCCCAATCCCAATGGATTGCTGTCCTCTTCCCACTTCTCAGACAAACCAACTAGGCCCATCCCCTGCTGCCTAAAGGAGTTGATCCCCTTGACCGAAGCCTTAGTGCCATGTGGCACGCTGGCAGCTTTGTTTTGCGTCGTTCCGCACACATTCCGCACATATTCCAAGTAGTTTCTTTGCGGTGATTGGTTTGGTTCCATCTCTAACTGGTGATTTCTTGATTTTCATGTGAACATATTCTACGCATACCCAGGTCCCCCCGGACCTCCCACAGCCCGCAAATGGTATGCTCAAATATACAAACACGTATTATTTCATGTGTTTGATAATTATACCATGCATATATATATATATATATAATCAATCAGTAACAAACTCAAACACAGGTGCTGTAATATGTTGAAAATTATCACATGATAATGCATGAGGTAAATATCAGACCACCATGAAATATAATAGCCATCATCATAATCACCTAATGATCGTATTTGTTTAATAATCATTTATAGAATGATGATATGATATTTGTTCTTGATAATCGTTATTGAATGATGATAACAGTATAATAAATTATTATCTAATCACCGTGATCACATTTTTTTCATTAGGATTGCCTCCTATCTGCCACGGGTCTCCGAACAAACGTCGCCATCTCGTCGCCGGCGCGGAGCTTGCGGATGCTGCAGCCTGGGTTTCAACATTATAAGTTTATCAATATGGTCTATCAATATGTTGATCAATATGTTAGTCAACATAGTAATGGAATGATATGATTTGATAATTAATCAATAACAATAAAATGGTGATATAATGGTAATGTAATATCTTATTGATAATTGCATGGTGATGTATATATATATATATTGATACAATATCCATTATTAATCATTGGGTATCATTGGGTAAAACCCCAAACTAGCAGCATCCATCCAACGCCGCCAGGCGCGCCTCGCTTGATGTAGAAATGCACACCTAAGTGTTTCCAATGTGTCAAAATCCCATGAAACTCAGAAGGCTATTCAGCAACACGCAGCCCGTGCAAAGCACCATCGTGGACTCCAGTTGCCGCCCACAAGTTGCAGTCATGAAGCAGCCATGAACCCCCAGCGGATGATCCAATCTGTCTTTTTCTCCTCTTTTGGCGGTCCGCTCTCCTCAAAGATATGGGGTGAGCCCCAGGGGTACTCCGCCATCATATCCTTCATGACGGCTACCTCCGAGGTCCAGAGGTCGAGATGTGGTCCGTGAGATTCTCCAAGCAGTCGGAATCACAGCTCCTCTGTGAGAAGATGTTGTGCTCATTTCAACTGACTGTACCCTATGGCACTATGGACCCAAGCACCCCATATCACCATGAAGAACCGGATGGGTAACGTTGGGTATGATGTAATTCCTCCAAGCACCTTTGATGCATAAAGTGAGCTTTCCTAAACAATAGGGGGGAAAATGCCACCAAGGTGGAACATGATGGAACAGCAAGCAGGGCTGGGAAGGGTCAAGCAGGCCCACGCAAGAAGTTGGCTTTGGACTGGGAAACCTATATACATGCATACGTAACATAACACAACACAACATAACATAACATATTACATTACATTACATTGCTTTACATATATTACATATATTACATATTATACATATATTACATACATTACATAACATTACGCACACACAATCAAACACATATATAATATACCTGGATAATCCACCTATGCAAAATTATCGCCCAAAATCCGAAACAGCTATAATTGTCGCCGGTTGCCTAAAATATCGCCGTTCCCAGTTTTTTTCGCCGTTTCAGTCTTGTCACATTCTGGGTTCTTCTTATTTTTCGCCGTTTCGTCTTTTTTTTCGCTATTTCCTTGGGTTTTTTCGCCGTTTCAACACCGGCAAACACGTGCAAAGGCAAACAAATACAAAACTTGCTGACACGCAGAAAAACATGTTGTCAGCAATAATTCCTGAAAAGGCAATAATTTTACATACATTGGAAGATTATATACACGGTAAACCAAATGATATGCCATCCCCTATTTCACCAGAAAAAGGTTGTACAAACCCTCCAAATTGGAGGATTGTCATTGGGTATTTATTGGGTTTACAAGGGTTTACCACATTTCCTGATGGAAAGTCCGCTCTAACCAGCTCCTCGTTCACATTCTCCAAACTCACAAGGGTTACGCGCCCCTTGTGGATACGTGCTGCCTGCAACCCAAGGAGGTCCACAGGGTCGACAATTTAGCTCCCTGAGAAATCTATGTTCCCGTGGGTTTGATGGAAGATGTGCTGGAACCCATGCTTTTGCCATGCCATGCAGAGAGTTAGTGCATAGTTCTCCTGCAATGGTTGGGACTTGAAAATCTCACTACCTTAGATTAGATCATGTCTCAAAGCACTCAGTTGTGACTACCGACTTGGGGTTCAAGCCAAGTCAGAACCATTCAAATAACATCTCATCTGCACCATCTGCTGTGAACCAACCTGAACAACATGGAAAGCCTTTCCAGCGGCTCTGGGGAAGAGGAAGGCGGAAAATGAAACTCCGAATCAATTATGGTTCGAAGCTTCATGGAAGCTGCACACAGGAACTATGGCCCCCAATGGTCTTCCCAAGTGACTCAGGATGGCCCTGGGCCTGTCCAGCGCAAGGAGATAGCTTTCTGCTGCATGTTCCATGGCGTTCTGTAGCCTGAGTTCACGGGCGGCCACGGGCGGCCGGCTGAAATCTGACATGACATGTAAACTCCCCTATCCCCTAAGACTAAGTTGGGAACATATATAGGTTAGTCCGAAAAACATTTAGGTTTTATTTTAAATTTGGGATTTAGATTTATTGCAATACGTTTGACCTATCATCATATTCACCATGGAAATACTGATCTCCTCATTATCAGAGGCCATATTCTGGGCCAAGACGCCACTTGTACTGGACAGTAGCGGTTCCCATAGGAGCGATAGAAGCCTCGAACCCGGATCCAGCACCGAGGCCCAGCTGTTAGCATTTCAACGTCCAATGGCATATCCCCATCGTTTGGTAGGTTTATAGCCACTCTTGATCGGTTAAGTTACATGATGTTACATGCTGGTCAATTAGCCTTATATAATATTACATATATATATATTAATATATATATATATTAATATATATATATATTATTCGTTGTTGAAACTTCAAATCAAATACCCATCCTATGCCATCATGCTTGGGTTCAAATACGCTTTTCCCCTTACAATAAAAACACCTGGGATCAGTATTTGTTCTGTTGCTTTTGGGATCCTGTATAGCTGGCTTTACAACATTCGAGAGCTGGGATTACATACAGGAAGCCCAAAAACATCCAAAAACATGTCGTCATCCTACGCCTGTTGGATCGAAACCTAAAATTGTGTGGATGACGAAGCATTCTATTTGTGTTTGGGTCAAGATTAATCAAAGTTGAGTGGCAGTTAGATCCCATTACGAATATATCCCACTACTATTGAGAGACCCCAGCCATCATAATATGTAACAAGAATATGACTTCCACTATGGATTATTATTTTTGTTAGATCCCATTACAAATAATTATAAATATACATATATATATAATCAATTATAATCATATATATATATATATCTATACATATATAAATATATATTCCCACGTGGTCCATCATCATAGGTCCCCATCAGTCCCTAATCACAAATTGCACCAGGCATCGGCTCAAAGAGCTGTCAGCTGCCACTAAGCGATCTCCACACATCTGGCGGACCTGCTGGCAGGTCCGATCTCTTGGATTTGTACGTATAGAATGGTATAGGGATCCAACAAAAAACATGGATGGTAATTTGATTCTTCCTTTGAAGCTTTTTGATGGTGATTTAGATTCAAATTCATATTGTATAATTTATTTCAGTACCTGTTCTGGGTTCAGATTAATGGCGTGATAAAGTGATGCAAAAAATGTCAACTCTGCATCAACAACCCCATATCCCATGGTTCCCATTGCATCGTGGAAACTCAAACATTGCGCGATATGATTTGGGGGTCAAACCCCCTCATTGTATAAATCAGAGAGGGTTTAAAGGCCACTTTTTTGGAGGTTTGGTGATGCGTATGTTGTGGGAATTCGTCTCATCCATGTGAGCCTTAAATCCAGGCTTACGATTCTTACGATATATTCATAGCAACGTATATATATATATATATATATGAAACAGAGCAATTATCCCCCTAAATCGATGGCTGTTCAACCTCACTTGCCCAGTGCCCCCCCCCCCCGGCAAATGGCTGGCACCGTCTTCCCTGCAGTGTGGCCCACGACGATCATCTGCACATCGTCGTCCTTGAGAAGATGTAGCGCCTGGGAAACTGCCGCGGAGGGAGACATTCAACTGCCATGACATGAACAGAACACCTGACCGATCAAAGAATGAGTACAGTAAATCATAGAACATCAGCAATTTAGATCATCTTAGATAATCTTAATTCATCTTAGAGCACCTTAGGTCATCTTATATTGTCTTAGATTCTAACAGATCTAACAGATCATGGTGGGGGATGAATCAATGTATCTCTTGTCTGTCTACATTTGTGTATGTAAGTGATCATGCTCCATCATCCTTCACGACGTGGACGCGGCACGGCATGGCACCGCGGCACCTGGTCCACCTCTCTGCAACCCCTTCTGCCATGAAAGCCTCTGTAGGTCACCACCTGTCGCTTGTGACTGGACCAAGATGGGCCACACCACAACATCCAAAATAACAAATCCTTCTGGTTAATTATGATATATCATATATATATATAATTCATATCTCTATATATATATATATATCGTATATCATCATTCCCAAAACAGGTTTGAGAATTTCAGAAAAGTGAAGGCCTACTTAGGAGATAATTCTCCTTACTCAGCATCGTCTATGGGCAGTGGATGTCAGTGGATTCAGGAGATGCAACTGATGATCCAAGCCATGTGCACCTCCGAAACTGCCGAAAAGGTCCCTGTCATCAATATATGTGGTACCTATATACATATTATAGCGGCTATATAATATATGTATACATATATGTATACATATATATATACACAATATAATTATACATTTATACATAACTATATCTCACTTGACCTGCCATCTTGCCAAGGGGTGTTTGCCCCCCCCTCTTGAGAGAACATATCTAAACTTTGCCTTGAGGCTAAATACCAACTTTTGAAATCGTCCATTGGAATCAGAATCAGCGAACTCCGCGTCAAGTGGTAAAACTGCTCATCGCTTGAAGCTCGTGTTTTTTGTATGTTTTTGTCCTCTGATTCTCCACCTATGCTGAACAACCACTTATAATCCTCAAATAATCCCCAAAAGACACAACAGAACTAAGAGAACAACTCTGCTTCAGGCCCATCGCTGGGGAGCGATAGGGTCAGCTCAGGTGTCCATTACATGAATTGGGTTACAACAGTCATCCCAGCCACCTTCTGGAAGCAGTCCTAAACAGTCACAGCATGGTGACCCAATGGTGACCCCATTCCATCTTTTTTTCGCCTGAAATGGGAAATGTCCTTGTCCATGTTTGTTTGAATTCACCATGTTTCCGAAACAGTTGCTATTTGTTGAAATTAACAAGAACATCTTTTGTTTTTTGATCTCGTGATTTCAGACAACCCAGTGCACACTTCCCATCTTCGTCATGTCCGGGAGAGTCATCGTATTGCAAATAAGCCAACCAAGTTCTAAAGTGACATCGTATGGAGAATCTGATCCATTTTCATCCATTTTCCTCATTGAGTCAATTAGAGGGTCACTTGCTGGGATCTTCGAGGAGGTTCCCTGTAGGGGCTACCCGCAAATCCACACCATGGATGACCATGACTTAGTATTGAAACATGGTGATGACTGGGGAACCCCCCATGACCAAAGCTCCAAATGGGGACTTAGTGATCCACATTTTTCGTGCCTCATGAACCATCTCTAGAAGTTCCTTGCGGCCTGGCAGAAAGTCTGCGATTCGCGATTCGCAAAGATGGGTGTACTGCCTAAAGATAGGCCAAAATCATCCAAAATTAAAAAGGAACATGGAGGGTGATGGAATAGCTTTTGACATGCTTTGCAGCATACGTTATATAGATTGATGAACATCTGGTCATAATTCCAATTCTGGCTCTCTCTCTCTCTCTCTTTCTCTCCCCTGTCTAGGGTTCAAGCAGTTTTCAGCCCAACACTTTCAAACGTGAGACCACCAAATAATCCATTCAATCATATCTACAATTGCGATGTGAAAGCCACTGATAAGCCAACTGGTTGGATATGGTGTCTTTGTCAACCGGCTCATGAGCACCACCCCAAAGTTGGCGAAACATTGCCTCCCGAGGCATCGAGTAAATACTTTTTTTGTGCGGGCCGGTGGCCGGGCCGGTGGGCCGGTGGCCGGGGCCGGTGGGCCGGTAGCCGTTTCAGCTGGAGCACCCCGATCAAGCACCGGCCGTGCGCCGATCGTAAGAACCCCTTAGTGCGGACTAGTTGGAACTTAAAAAACTTTCCGGAAGGGTGTTGTTTAATAGGGGATTCGTTGGGAGAACCAACCCAAAAAGTTAGTGTCAAAGAGTTTTCCGCTGTGGATATGGATAAATTCGGGGTATCTTACTAATATAAAGTGAACTCAACATTACAAGCGTCTGCCTGTAAAAATGTCTGCGTGTAAAAGCGTCTGTGGGTAAAAGCTTCTGTGTGTAAAAAAACCCTCTGTGTAAGACTTCTCGGTGGCTCAGCCGGTGCGGTGGTTCGATGGCGCCTGACATGACGGGTTCAAGGCGGCAGGCCGGTGGCTGGGCAGGTGGCTGGGGAGGGGGGGGCCGGTGGGCCGGTGGGCCCACCCGGTGGGCCGGTGGGCCGGTGGGCCCACCCGGTGGGCCGGTGGGCCGGTGGCGGTGGGCCGGTGGGCCGGTGGCCGGTCGGCCGGGCCGGTGGGCCGGGCCGGTGGGCCGGTGGCTGGTGGCCGGTGGCCGGTGGCCGGTGGCCGGTGGGCCGGGCCCACAGGCCCGTGCCGGTAGCCGGCAAACAAAAAATGTATATTATGTACTTGGCGCCATCAGTGACAAGCATGACTTCCACCTTCAATCATCCACAGTGTACTCAAAAACAAAATTTCATGCGTATTGGGCTCCAAAAATCAAATCAAATCCTCAGATTGAGTAACACTGCCATGACAACTCAGAAAGCGCTCTTCACATGCTCACCTCAGTCACCTGATACACCTT
>Ga0126342_10013133_pt1 | contig 14712 bp, 16 predicted proteins | sample Cyp1metagenome_FD_92528 | JGI IMG/M metagenome (GOLD analysis project Ga0126342, IMG submission 92528) | Coral microbial communities from Lord Howe Island, Old Settlement Bay, Australia - Cyphastrea 1 metagenome | ecosystem: Host-associated > Invertebrates > Cnidaria > Coral ... | reverse complement strand
GAAAGCCCCATCGACAAAATCAAAAAAAACTCGAGAAAACCAAAAAAAACAAAAAAACAAAACTTTTCAGAGAATGTTTGGTCTGAGGCTCATGTTTGTTTTTTTGGTTTTGCCTAGTTTTTTTTGTTTTTTTTTGGTCTTGACCTTGAAAAAACTAAAAAAACTCAAGTTTTTTTTGTTTTTTTGGATAAAATGATGGTTAAAGAATTGTGAAAAACAACAAAACTCAAGTTTTTTTTGGTTTTTCATTGCGCAGCCAAAAAGAAACTAAAGCCACCAACACCCAAAAACCAAAAAAACCCTTGATTTTTTTGGTTTTTCACAATTCTTTAACGATCATTTGATCCAAAAAAAAAACCTTGAGTTTTTTAAGTTTTTTCAAGGTCAAGACCAAAAAAAAACAAAAAAAACTAGGCAAAACCAAAAAAAAACAAACATGAGCCTCTGACCAAACATTCTCTGAAAAGTTTTGTTTTTTTGTTTTTTTTGGTTTTCTCGAGTTTTTTTTGATTTTGTCGATGGGGCTTTCCCAAAGAGTCTCCAAATATTGTTTTTTGTTGGTTTTCTCGAGGTTTTTTGTTTTTTTGGGTTTTCCCCATGGATTCTCTCCCAAAGAGTCGTCAAATATTGTTTTTTTGTTTCCAACTTGTTTTGATAGTGTGCACAGCTACTACCCACAAGACATCTTAAAGAAATAACTGACTCTTATACATATATGCACATAAATATATAAATATATATTACATATATACATGTAGAGACAATATATCAAAATGCTCTGAGGTAGATCTCAGGGGGGGTACCATATATATACACAATATATATATGTATATGTATATATACATATTATGATATATGGTTTGACATATGATATGTGCCATGGCCAGGCGTTGAGGTCTTCATGGTGAAGGACAATTCCTGGGCCTTGGAGGACCTCACAGGCGGGAGTTGACAATGGGGAGATGGGTTAACAGTTCTTCCCAGTCATGGCAAAAAGAGTTTGCTAAGTCCAAAAATCTTGAGCCCCCGAAAAGGAGCCCTACCCAGATATGGCTTAATTTTGAAAGATTCGGTTTACCACACTACGCGGCAGTCCTGGCTGGAACCGCTTTGCGATTGAACATATCCAGAGATCTTCTAAGACTCTAAGATTTCCGACCCTTGGTCCGACGCCCAGCTGATCAAGCTGGTGTGAAACTTCTATGGGCGTGCAGCTGTCGGCTCGCATTGATCAAGAAGAAACATGAATCATGACACCTAAGAGATCTCACCTCACCACGAAAGCTGGACCTGCAGCCTGCATTTTAGAGTCAATCATTCTGATGACTTCATTGACGTGTGCCACCAGAGTTCTCCTGGACTTGGAACTTCCCACAGGCCTTGTTTCTAGGCTTCATCGGTTGGCTTGATTCAAACGATCACAAACGATCACAACATGTGTTGATGATTCATCTGTCTACACCCTTGGCTGCTCGTCACCATGAGCATTCACGGCCGCCGGGTGAAGGTGTTGACGCAACAGCTGGTGGCGTCAACAGAGGATGTCGATTTGGACAACTTGGCTTATGGTTTTATGGCCTCCTCAGCCCTCTTCGCAGCACTGGAGTCGCTGGCAGATCTAAGATTGGATTGTTTCTTTTGTTGGCAGGGGGCAACTTTTTTCTACCGTCAGAAGATGGTGTGATTCTTTGGGAGGTTGGAAAAAACTAGTTCATCATCATCCAGGAACTACAATTTCTGAATTTTGCAACATGAAGTTTTGCAACCTTTGCCAGTCCCAAACTCCTTGGGGCAGGTTGGGTATCTTCGATGCCTTGTCGGAGAAGGAGCTCACCGTTGAGGAGCTGGCAGCCACCTGCCAGGTGCCACAGAACCGCCTGCAGACGCTGCTGACCGCCTTGGTGGCCTCCCGCTGTTTGCGGCTGACGGAGGGGCCTGGGCGGCTGGGTTACCGGAACTCGCCCAACGTGCAGAAATTCATGGTGTCCTCGTCCAAAGCGTACTACGGAGACTATCTGAAGTATCAGATTGGAAGATTGTTCTATGGTCGGATGGGAAAGCTGGTTCCGATTCTGAGAGGAGAGGAACACCTGAACTACTCCAGCTGGTTTTCCGATCCATCTGTGGCTTCAACCTACACACAAGCTCAGCACAATGGCAGCCTTGCCACGGCCAAGGCCCTTTTCAAACGTGTCCCTTTGAAGGGCATCCGGCAGATGTTGGATGTGGGCGGTGGCAGTGGTGCATTTTCCCTTCAAGCCGTGCGCATGGGAGACCAGGAACTGAAGTCAATTGTGCTGGAGTTGCCAAAGGTCTGTGAGGAAGGTCAAAGTCTGATGCTTACACAGGCCTCAGAGCAGGAGATTGGCATGCGGACGGTGGTTCAGAGTAGGATGGAATGATGTGGAATGCCATGAATGTTTGTTGGCCATAACGTCGTACGTAGAAAACCATGGACGTTCAGTTCATTGCTTGTTACTACATTCGAAAGATTGGCGATGCATTGAAAGACAGCCCATGGTAGCACAAGATCATAGGCCATGCCGTCCAGCATCCTGGTTTCAAGGCCCAGTCCTATGATAAAGCTGGGGAGCTTCAAGAGGCATCTTCCCTTGTACATGGAAACACCTTTAGGAATGATGTGACACGAGTGCTTTTAGTGTGAGATTTCATCCATGCTTTTCTGACTTCCAAAATCGGGCATTCCAAACAAGCATCCAACACGAGGAGAGAAGGCGGATCCGCTTCGTCGAGTTGGATGCCACCGAGCCTTCCTGGCCCATCCAGGAACTGAGCCAAGACTTGGTGTTGATGTCATACCTCTGTGGTTCCGTGCCCGAAGAGTTGATTGAAGTCCTCTATCGGAAGCTCTCAGCAAGTCGGCGAGGGTAGCTTTAAGGGACCACAAAAGGCTGGTCATGTTTATCCGAAACTGTTCCGAAACGATTTTGAGTCATACATGCATTGATGATATTTGTAAAGAACCAAGAAGGCCTAAGATACTCTGGAGTTGGGGTTTATCCGACACACCGCAAATGAGGTTCTTTTCCTATCCCATCTCTGGAAAGGATAGTTATACCATGTTATACCATGTTATACCACCACAGCTGGCCCTGAACATCCTTGGAAAATATCGGATGCCATACCGTACCTGTCTCTAGCACATGGTAATCTGGATGTATAGATTCTACCTTTTTGGGATTTAGGTAGGTTTTCCAGATCATATTCGGGGGTGTCCAATTTTGACCCATACCCGCATCAAACCTGATCTTTGAAGATCAAAGCAACTCCCGATTGGTATGGCCCCAATACTCCCATGGTTCATCATCATTTTCTGATATACACTTGTCGTAAAATGGTAAAGCTTTCTATTTTGAGACAAAACCATACAGTGACAACTGACGATTCCCACATATTAACCCCAGTTATACTGATATTAACACACATCTTGGCACCAGGAACGCCTTGAAAGTCTTGAAGCCTGGTGGTCGCTTGGTGGTTCACGACTTCATGGTGGATGATTCCAAGGACGGTCCCGCGCTGGGCGCCTACTGGGCCCTGCAGCATGTCACGGTGAACCCCAACGGCCTCGGCCTGACGCCGCGCTTGGTGGAGGAGCGCCTGACGCACAGCGGCTTCGTGGAGGTGGAGGCCTTTGAGATGATTGCACGGATGACCAAGGTGGTGTTGGCCAGAAAGCCCTGAGAGCCGAAGAAGCCCTGAGTCCTTTGGAGTTTTTGGAGTTGGGATTCTGATGGCCACCAAGAGGATTGTGAGAATCGGTATTTTAGAATGGGGATTACACTTTGGTGCTGGGTGCTAGCCATGGATCCCCAGGGACTGAACTCTAGGTCTAGATCCATTTGCTAAATCAAGTTTTGAAGACGCACCATGCGCTGTCAGTTGCCAAAACAGTCTCGAAGTGTAAACTGGCGGCTGTCCCCCACCCTACTGGGATGATGCCCCACTGTGCACCACGATGCCACGCCAACAGCAGGCAGTCCTGAAGAAGCCGACGACGTGCTCACACTGCGTGGTGACGTGGATTTGGGGTTTCTTTACAATTCCGCCACTTTGCAGCAAGTTGGAGCTAATTTGTTGACCACTTTGATCTTTCCAGGGTCCTCCATTCCAGCAGCATTCTCCTTCTTTTTGTGGATTCATGCTTAATTATGGGTGTCATCATGATCACCGCGATCACTATGATCACCATGATCGCCATGATCACCGTTATCAGGATCATCATCATCATCATCATCATCATCATCATCGCCACCAGCATCATCATCATCATCATCATCATCATCATCACCACCACCACCATCATCATCATCATCATCATCCTCATCCTCATCCTCATCCTCATCCTCATGGTCATGGTCATGGTCATGGTCATGGTCATGATCATCGGCATCGGCATCGGCATCGGCATCGGCATCATCATCATCATCATCATCATCATCATCATCATCATTATTTTGCGACTATCCATCAGTTCCTATATAATATGTTCTGTTTTCAGTATTTTTCTTGGAGGGTTCTTCCAGTTCTTATCCTATCTTCATTGCTGACATCAGGCTATATGGAGGTTTCCCAAAATTGGGGTACCCCTAAATCATCAATTTTTAATAGGCCTCGGCCTTTCCATTCTACACCATCCAGATTTGGGGTACACCATTTATGGAACCCCCCTTATATCACTGTACTAGATCCTTGCAGGGCTTCCTGAAAACCATTGGTTTGTTTGAACATTCAGGGGAAAACCTGACTTTTATAGTTACAAAACATTACCCCATGTGATAAATATTACCCCATGTATTAAAACCTATACCATTTATAAACCATTCACCATTTTCCCCATGAAACACGGCCATGAATTTAGGTGCGAAGCTTCCTACTCTGGCGATACCTGGCAGTTGGGGAGCCAAGATGCTGGGGATGGTAACTGATGGTAACCGAGAAAATATGGCCATCATCCAATGTCCAGCCAACATTTCCCAACAACAAAGCCTTTGAAATATTTTGAAATTGTGGATCTCCAACAAAGCCATTAAAAATTGATTTTCTTGGGGAGGTTCATATTGAAATTTGATTTCAAAGAGTTTCCATGGTGATGACTCGTCCTGATTTCACCCAGATGTTTTACGTTTTTTGGGTCGTTGGTTTGAACATCTGCAGGAACCCCTGTATTACAATGGTTTCCTGTAGGTTTCCCATTTGCATCCTACCTTTTTTGTGGTGCTCAGGAAAACCATGTCTCTGACTGCCGATGGTTCGTGAAGGTTCTCCGCTGGGAAGCTGTGGGTCGCATTTGAATGTCCTGAAGATGGGCTGTTCAATGCTAGAAAATGAGCAAAATCCATCAAGATTCAAAGCCTCAAATTTAGAACGCCCGTAGAAGAGCAACTGAAATGCAGCTTTTAATTGCAAGTGCTTTGCTGGGCCCTTTGGGACCTGTTTGGAAAGGTGGATGCGGATACCTTCTTGAACCTGTGGGCTTTGGAGGAGCGGCTACGGCGCTACTTCAATGCGCAGCTTGGCAGTTTGGGGTCAAATTTGGCGAAAAACAAACGGTTTTTGTACTGAAAGGGCCCAAACATTTTGAGTCCTTTTGGAAATGCCCATAGTCTTGAGATGGGATAGTATGGGGCTAGCGAATTGATTGAAATCCACAGCACCACTGATGCATCAACGCTGTTGAAGGCACTTAGGTCCAATGACCCCTGGCAAAACCGAGGTCAGAAGATCAATATCTGGGTTCCCTCAAACACACGCACCTCACGGATGGCGGCAGCGGTTCCACTATGCACTTCGCAGTGAATGCTATCGCAGCTCAGCTGTGTTGCGGACCTGGCGTTGTGGGAAGGCGCCCATGTCATCCCGAAATATTCCGAATTTCGAACGAATCCCCTGGATTGATTTTGGGATCAATTTTGAAGGGGTCATTACTGGATCACCTTACAAGAGCACCTCTGGGTGTTGCGGGGTTAGATATTCACTGGCCACCGAAGGCCTTGGGCCAGTTGGGCGTCCGAAACCGGCAAATGGTTGGGATTTATTTTTAGATAGTTCTGCTAGGAGGCTTCCAACTTCTTTCGTCTTCAGATGTGCGGATGATTTCTGATGGGGTAATTTAGCCCCAGCCACAAGGACTAGATAGCGTTTTGGGCTGGTTGAAATGTACTTTTTGTATGTACATATGAAAGCAAACAATACTTGGGGATGGGCTCATGCGCTTCTTCAAACGAAGAACACCAGTCGAACATTGAAATGGACCAAATTCAATGTCAATGGGTGAGATTTTGCCTCAGCAGAGTCATGGGCACGTGAAGTGATTGATGGGAAGGCGTCAGATATCAAGTCATCCCAACATGAAAGCGATAACAGAGATTTTTACCACCATAAAAAGGTGGATTTGACTTGACTTGACCCACAAGTAATGGGTATGGGTTTCTGAAAGCATGGGGGATATCCCAAATCATTACTATTTACAAGACGCTGGATTCCAGGGTACCCTACGTTCAGACAAACACATCAGTTCGTGTCCTCAGCCATCAGCCCTGGGAGGATAATCCCATTTGACTACAGTTGACGCAGTGACTTGTGGGATGAACCGCAGACTTGAGGGGAAAACTGGCAGAAACACCCCAAAAAGCCAGGCAAAACATGGCAAGACCATGGTTTCCCTGTTTTTTTCCCCCGATAATCATTTGAAGCCAAGGGCAACCACTTTAGCTTGGTTCCCATGGGGCCCTGGCCATGTGCTCAGGTTCTCAGCGGCAAGTTGTTGAGCACTGCCAGGACGGTGGTAGGCCGCCAGGCTGTAGATATGCACCCCACATTTTTGAATATGGCCAAAGGACGATTAACACCATCAGCTTTTTTGGTTTAATTTTTTCAGGGACTAAACTCACATGGGATCTTTGCCGCCCAGAACTTGGGTGCCAAAGCGGGACCCATGACTTCTACTATCCTTCCAATGGATAGTTGCCCAGAATGAACATAACAATTGGGACTTAGCCAGCAACTTGGATTCAACCATCCAAACTGGAGATGCTTGCTAACATTCACGAATGCACCAGCACACTGACAATATCATTTTGGCTGTTGATTTAGACATTGGACAGGGGATGAAGTTCCGTTGGTTCAAATCCTCCCACATTTGCCAGGATAAACGTTCTGATGAAGGGTCATGGCTCGACATTTGGCAACAAATGGGCAGCACTTCCAAAAAATATAAAAGTCTTCATAAATGAACATGTTTCATATCCGTGTAAAATTGAACCGTTTCTTTTGAAGTCATGTGGACAAAAATCCCCCGGAATCATCAAGAAAGTGATCCTGAAGCACAGACGGGGCCAGGACTTGGCTCAACTCCTGCTTTGATGACATTGTTTGGAGAAGGCGAGCCCAGGGCGCAGGGGATTCGCCAAGATGGGAGATATTCAGCTCGAAATGGGATAGAACTCCAACAAGGCAGTCTTTATTGAAAGATTTGGACCAAAAATCAGTGATTTCATCGCCTTTTTACTTGAGATGTACAAGTAAAACGGCTGGGGTTGAGCCTTGTGCACAGGTTGGGCCAGGGTGCTGAGGACTGCTTTTCCGTTGAAAGCCGAGGCTTCATGCTGTGACTGGGAGATGCCCAACTTTAGGGGACTCACAGCCAGCCGCATTCATTGTCCCATTGGGTCCCGGCAGGATGTGGACTTGGGTCTGTGCTTAAAAGTCCATGGCTATGTCTTACCCAAAAAGCTGGGGCAGGTTCAGGAGCTGCAGTGGGTGACGGAGGGGTTAGCCGGTTGGCCATTGAGGAACCAATAGGATATGTAGAACATGTATACAAAAAGCATATAGCCAGTGGGCAACAGCTGGGAAATGCTATAATTACATATATATATATACACCTAATTATATATATATATATACATATAAGCATGGCCGCCTACATAGAATATGCATTTTTTCAACCCTTCGGGTGTCGACGGGAAAAAACTTAGAATATTTGGGGTAGAAATATTTTGGGTAGAATTTTGGAGTGCACAACATGAGCCACAGCAAATACCATAGGAAACACGATGTTTCCATATGAAAAACATGTGTGAAACCCAGCAGATGGGACATTTTTTCGGTTCTATCAATTGGAGAATTTGGAGAAGGCAAGAAAAATGGAGAAAAGAGATAAGATTTTTTTCGGACACCCTCAAAAAAGCAATACTTCAATGGTTTGGGTTCTGGGTTCTGGGTTTGGGGGGGTCCAGATTTGGCACCGGGCCCTGTCAAACAAACATTCTTATAAGGCAGACATTTTTTTTTTTTTTGGGAGGCCTCAAAATTTTGAATTTTAGGGGTTCAGGGTTTTGAAATCTGAATGCATATTAGTATTGGGGGTTCTGGGTTTTGGGTTCTGGGTTGTGGGTTCTGGGTAACTTTTGGATCAGGACTGAGGAAAGAAATGGGTTTCTCAAATTGACCAGTTTTAAACGATGAGAAGACAATTTGAAGAAGTTCACAAGAGGGTCCCCCTACAAAATACCGAATAAGGCAATCATTGTATTAACAAATGTACCATGTTCATCCATATTCTATGTATGTGTTCCTGCAGCTGATAACTGATGGCAGCCCAAACGAACATCTAAGAAAAAGGAAAAGAAAGGGGAGGAAGAGAAGAGAAGCAAGCGGACACCCTAAAAAGAAACAATACGTCAATAATTTTTGGATCAGGATTGTGGAAAGACATGGGTTTCCCAAATTGATCAGTTGTTGACTACATTCCAAACTAAAGAACTAAACTAAAGAAGGCAATTTGAAGTTCACTAAAGGGTCCCCTCCACGAGTTGCCAAATTTCAGGCAATCATTGTATTGACAAATGTACCATGTTCATCTATATTCGGGCTTCTGCAGCTGATAACTGATGGCAACCAAAACAAACATCTCAGAAAAAAGAAAAAGCAAGGGTAGGAAGAGAAGATAAATACAAGCGGACACATGCAAAACAAAGAACATGTCAATAACTTTTGGATCAGAATTGGTGGAAAGAAATAGGTTTCCCAAATTGACCAGTTTTGACTGCACTTTGCATTACACGAATGCAGTTTGTAGCTCACAAAAGGGTCCCCCGACGAGTTGCCACATTTAAGGCAATCATTGATAACTGTACAATGTTCGCTGATAACTGATAGCAGCCCAAACAAGCATCAAAGAAAAAAGGAAAAGTAAGGTTTCGAAGAATGGTAGGAAGAGAACAGACATTGGCGGACACTGTCAGAAAAAGAAAACGTCAATCACATTTGGATCTGAATTTTGGACAGAAAGGGGTTTTCGAAATTGATCAGTTTTTTACTACACTACATTAGAAAATGCAGTTTGAGGTTCACTATAGGGCCCCCCCAGTTGCCGATTGAGACATAAAAGATGCTCATCCATATTCTATGTATGGGTTTCTGCAGCTGATAACTGATGGCAGCCCAAAGAAAAATCCAAGAGAAAAGGAAAAGCAAGGGGAGGAAGAGAAGAGAATGCCAGCGGATACCTGAAAAAAAACAATCGTCAATAACTTTTGGATCTGAATTGTGAAAAGAAATGGGTTTCCCATGGTATCCCAAACTGACAAGTTTTTGACTACACTTTACATCAAAAAAAACCCACAAGTTGCCAAATTCCAGGCAATCATGGTATTGACAAATGTATGATGTTCGTCCATATTCTATGTGTGGGTTTCTGCAGCTGATAGCTGATGGCAGCCCAAACAAGCATCCAAGATAAAAGGAAAAGCAAGGGTAGGAAGAGAAGAGAATACACGCGAACACCCTGAAAAAAACCTTCCGTCAATAACTTTTGGATCTGAATTGTGGAAAGAAATAGGTTTCCCAAATTGACATGGTCTTGACAACTACACTTTACATTACAAGAATGCCGTTTGAAGTTCACAAAAGGGTCCCCTCCAGGAGTTGCCAAATTTAAGGCAATGAAAAAAAAGGCAGTTGGCACCCCTCCACAGCTATTATTGGTGGTTCCCGGGCACTGAATTAAGGTAAAAATCAAAAACCTGGCAAAGAGCATCTTCCAGAATCCAAAATGAATATTCTACAGGTTTTTTAAGATTGTGTTTTCATATTCTAAGTACAGCAGTATGGTTGTTTTTTCCGATTTCGGAAGATGTTCTTAGTCTAAGTAACGTTTTTTTCTCCGATTCCGGAAGATGTTTTTTGAGGCTGAAATTATCGATTCTGTATTCTGTGTATCCCGCCTCGCTTATATGTATATATATATATACTTATTCACATCTAATCCATGTTTCCGAAAGGGTTGACATTGATTTTCGCTGGTTCTGTAGGAGATGCCGAGCCGAAACTTTGCTGCTGTGATCACTGGAAGTTCCGGTGGAGATTTGTCTCTTGGCTATTTGGTTCCGCGAGCAGTGAGATGGAAACCCCAAGTTGAATACTTCGAAACGTTGCATGGATAATGATTTGATGATATACTGTATGATATTTGATATGATTTGGGTCGACATATTTGCTTCAAACAGGGCATCCCCAAGTGTAGTGCTGCAGCCGGGTTTCGCCGAGGCTCAACACGAAAGGCACCTGTACGATCCTGATTCATCCCCTCCATGCGGAGGAAATGTATCAGGCCTGCGGAGGTTTGTGTGCACCTCCAAAAAGTGCTTCGCAAGACTTCAAGAAAATGCGTGAGATCAGATTCCATTCAGAGCTTCGGCTTCATGTTCCCAAACAATCGATGGACTATTTTTGGTACTGCAAAGATCCCTAAAGTTCTTAGTAAAGTTGGTTCCAGGTATCACTAACATTTGGTGGCGCTATCCAAATCAATCTAACGTATGGATCCGTCCAATCCATCTACACCGTCAGGTGGTCCTGACAGGCAACACAACCCATCAACCCTCCATATGGTATTGTCCAAAAAGAACAGGCACCACTCCAAAGCCCAATGTTTTGGAAAATCAGGCTCCCGTTAAAGTTGCCATAAATTGAGATGCAAATTTTAAAAGTTTTGGGCAAGCCTACACTATCATATTGCATATTGCTGGTGATATACTCATTATGTCCCCATGATTTCCTCATTTAGTGTTTGGTTTTCTACAAAATTCTACTTTAGAACCATCACATCCCTATGGTTTCCCCAGTCCCAGTGTTTTCCCAAGCTGAGCAGGTTCATGCCAAACTGCTGCAAGCCCGGGCCGCTTCCGAGCAGCCGGAGCTGTGTGACTGGCCCGAGGATGAGGTCCATGGTCAAAAGTTGGACATGCCCATATTGGGGGATGGTCATACCACCATTAATAGGTAGCAAATTTTGTCGGTTTTCCAGCGTCAGCTTCTTGAACTTTGGAGGCGTTGAGCAAGACCTGGTCCGCTTACATGGCAACTTGGCGTTGAAGGTACTGGGCTGAGGGTCACTTGATGTTTGTACTTTCCTGAAAGTCTGGAAAGCTGGAAAGTAGTGAAAGACCTAAAGAGGAAGTACTGCAGAACATGAAAGTGTGGTATGCGCAGTGGGTCGCAATTCCAAGATTGAATGGGTTGAGTTCCAACCCGCTGCTTGGATGGTGACTAGGCTGGAACCTTCAATATCGAGAACGATCGTCACCAGTGCTGGGATCTCTTCTTCAATTGGTGACTTGGATCCTGGTTCTGGGATGTTCTGGGAATGTTTCGAAGATATTCAGCAAGAATGGCACCTGGCTTCGCTCTGATCACCTGAGATGGGCCAGGAGATTTCCCCTGCAGAATATTGAGCGGGTTTGCTATGGTGGATATTTCAGATTCGGCAGAGTTCCTAAATGACAGTCTCCAGTGTAAAAGAAGCATCCAGCCATGTTTGTTTTGATCAAAATTCTTTTCACCATATCTCAAAACAAAACTCGGTTTCCCAGATGAGGGCAGAAATTTGTCAGAGTCCCGCCGAGGAACTTATGTTGTCATGAGCGCTGGGGTGAGACTGGCAATTCCATGTGCTGGGATGATGAGAATACCTGGCACCGCTGCTGCAACAGGAGCATCTATTGCTCACAGTGAAGTGTTTTCAACATGGGAAGCACCTGATGAGCCCACATGTTCTTAATGGTTTGCAATGCTGGATTGGAAGATGTTGGAAGCTCACACCAAATTTGCTGATACTAGGAGTTGTTACTCTCTGTCGAAATGACGCTTCTGAAAACCTCGCTTTGGGAGGTCTGAAAATCAGAAAATCAGCCGGGCTTGTTGGTTGTTCAATTTGGTGTTTTGGTGTTCAATTCCGTGGTACCGATTTCTTGTCAGTTTTCACTACTATCATTATTACTACTAGTTCTACACTATTCTTTTACTACAGTAGTTACTATTACATGTTATAGTTCACACGTTTTTTGCTACTATTGTATGGCGGTGACTATCATGTCGACTATTGTTGTTAGTCATTAAGTATGAGTCTCATCATATCCTATTATTATCATGGGTCACTTGTAATTACTCAGAGCATTCCCCCCCACAGATCCTGACGTCTTGCAGGCCCTAGGGGTTTCTATTTGGATATGAGATTGTCACTTTTTGGGGGGACTCCGTCCCAAATCAGTATAAATTAGTCAGGTAAGGGGGTTATTAATCCACCCTTAGCATTGCTAAGACTCCCAAGTACCAAGGGTCTCTTTTTTTCGGGATGCGACAGGACAGACGCTCGCAACGATCCCCTGCCAGAGAGACGAGGATCAACGGATCCTGCCAAGGCTCGCCTGATTAAAATAGGGGGACTATACATAGTGGGGGTTCCCAGTATCAAACAATGTGGGTAAAACAACATCCCCCAAATCACCATAAATAGGTGGCATAAACCATTTCTAAATGGGTGGTTTCTGACATTGTTTTACCCACATTAGTGAGATCATTTGCTAAACTGGTACCCCCGTTGCGCCACGTTGCAGGCGGGGAGGGCTGCCAGGGACATCGCTCTGGCCACCACCACGACCAGCACCAGCACGAGCATTGCAAGGAAGGAACGAGCGATCGGGTCACTGGGAGTTGAAGTGTTCCAGGTGAAGAACAAGAAGGAATCTTGGCGGTTTGGGATATTTGGGGCACCAAAGTCTTGTTATTCTTGAAGGGAAAAACCAGCGAACAGGGTTTTAATGAAGAAGCCAGGGAGATGATTTGTGTGTATCTTCCTGTACAGATTAATACCTATATCATTGATTTCACATTGTATAGAAACAAGTCAGGGCATTATACATACTATGATATACTATGTATGTTCCGTAATCATGTCTATTCAAACAAGAATTCGGTGTCTCCAAACGTTGGGAGTCAAAATTCTTCTCACGCCTCCTTTTCTGATGGAATGTCTACGATGCTTGGGGACCAGAATCTGTTGGTTTTACTTCAGAACATTGCTAGATCCTTGCAGAAAATGATTTGAAGAGATGTCACATATACACACTGATTCACTGCCAGGCAACCCGATTCTGATGCAATGCATGCCTTTTGGTTTGTTGGCTTTTGATCCTTGCATTTTGCCAATGTTTTTTGTTGCGGGAGCAAATGGACCTCAGGAAATGAAACTTGGTGCAGGAATGTTTCAGGCCAAGTGAGGCTTCATGTGTCAGGAATTTGGGATACAGGTCTTACTTACATTAAGCCGTAAACACATGCATGTAGCTGGCATTAACTAGTTAACAGGCACTGCACAGTTGAACATGGGAGAAGTTGATTGAAGGGCCTGGACAACCTGGCCTTGCACTGAGGATACAAATGCGTCCATTGTGTCATTGTCGAGCAGTCAGCCTAAAACGCAAGGAAATCCCAAGTGTTGGAAGGAGGCGATTTTGGCGGGCGCGACTGGATGAGGTTCCAGGTATGTTGTTGCCAACGTTCGAACGATGGAATGATTCAAAATGATTCCCACTGAAGACATGAATGAATGTTTGGGGTTTATAGCAGTTGCCATGGATGGAACACGGTACCCTTAGTCCACTGCTTAATCATCATCTTCAAAATTAAACTTGAAATTTGGTGGATTATACCATCTGTTTTTAGGCACACCCATGCGAAAGTACACTACCAAGAAAAAGTGCACCCGAGCTTTTATCCACTGAATCAAATCCACTTTAGGGACAACTATGTATCTTCAGGACTGGATAGTTCAATACGTACATACCGGACCATTTTTGGGGGGAATCAAGATCTATTAGCCATCTATTTCGGTGCTTTCCAGGGTACCAGGCTTTTGACCCAAATCTGAAAACCATTTCGGGATGGCTCAAACTTACCTTTGCCGACTGGCTGGAAAATCCCCTTTACAGATGGTGGTTTACATCGGAAAATCACTGGAAAATCAACGGATTTCATGGAGATGTTTGTAGCTGGGACTCCGTTGATTTTCCAGTCCCAGGGCTTTACCTTTGACCTTTGCTGCTACTCTGCGAGCACCGTCGACTGCTGGGTTTGGCTTGTTGGCTGCAGCGAGGGGCAGCTTCAGCTGGCGAACCAGGTCATGTTCCCACCAGGTCATTCTACGAAGCACAATTGTTTCAAGAATCTTCAAGAGATTATTCAGCCATTGATATTATTCTAGATAATATCTTCAAGATCTTCAATTTCTACCAGTAGTACCGCACAAGGCGGTGGCGGAAGTTTCAAAAATAGGAAACCTATAGGAGAGGTTGGTTGTTGTGAATCAGGGATGGCAGAGCGAATCCACTGATGGACCGAAAGGTGCTT
>Ga0126342_10013132_pt1 | contig 14712 bp, 10 predicted proteins | sample Cyp1metagenome_FD_92528 | JGI IMG/M metagenome (GOLD analysis project Ga0126342, IMG submission 92528) | Coral microbial communities from Lord Howe Island, Old Settlement Bay, Australia - Cyphastrea 1 metagenome | ecosystem: Host-associated > Invertebrates > Cnidaria > Coral ... | reverse complement strand
TTACATACATTACATGCATTACATGCATTACATGCATTACATGCATTACATGCATTACATACATTACATACATTACATACATTACATACATTACATACATTACATACATTACATACATTACATGCATTACATACACATTACATGCATTACATGCATTACATGCATTACATGCATTACATACACATTACATGCATTACATGCATTACATGCATTACATACATTACATGCATTACATACATTACATACATTACATTACATTACGTTACATTACGTTACATTACGTTACATTACGTTACATTACGTTAAATTACGTTACATTACATTACATTACATACATACAGACACACACACACAGACACACAGACACACAAATATGTATGCATATAAATGTTCCATGACCATAAATATGTCGATATATATACTACGTTTGTGTATTTATACATGCAGAATATGAGTGGCGGACGAAAAGTTGTTTAAAACCTTTGTTTGTAGCCGTTGCTGTAGAAATAAACATCCTATAACACCCTACTGCAGATTATTGTGGGAACTTGTTGGAATATAGGGGTATCGGTGCTGGGTCGTCTCCTATTGGTTGTGAAGGTTTCGTGAAGGCACGCAAACTTCAAGGCAGCTCTCTACTTTCAATTGCTAATGATTTTGTCGGACACTCATATGATCTCATCAAAAGTGGGTATGGACAAGAGAATGAGTAAATCATGTAGAAACCAACCTGACACTTTGAAATCTCTCCACAGCCGGCCGGCCGTTCCATGTGCTCAACGACGGTAAAAGGCCATGGTTCATCATCTCCAAGAGCTGAAGAACATTTCCTCGGGAGCCCACGGTTTCTCGGCAACGTGTTGGATGTGGGAGAAACACAACACAATCATCACGAATATCGTAGTTGTAATTATATGCTACTATATGTAAATATGATATGATAGATATACACATGTATCTATATATACATATATATATATATTATAATATTATATATATATATTATATTATATTATATATATTTATAAATATTTATCGGGAAAACAATTGTAGAAACATGTCGAAACACGTGCTTGTAGACAGTAGCTGCAACATTAGCATCAAAAGAAACACGTTACTTTTTTCAGCCAGCTTCGCCAGGCCCCTTCACTCGCGCAAAGGTTAATTGTTGCGTTGTAGACCACAACATCTCGCTGCACTTGGCATGTAGGCATCAAATGGAAGAGTTGCAAAGCACGGAGCCATGCAAAATGTGAACCTGCGACATTGGTGGCGCTCTAGGACCATGGCGCAGCCATGGGCAACTATTAAGTTATATTAAGTTGGAGGATGTCCGAAATGATCAATAAAAAACAATCAGAGTGCAAATCTATCGCTGTTATATACTCTATCATGGTGCAAGCCTTAACCTGTTCCATTCTGCCACTGGACTGCGGAATCAGGAACCTCGACTGTCGATCCTCTCCATCAGTCCAAATGCACTATGTCACCAGTATCTTTGTGGCTAGAAAGTGGCTTATTTCTGAGTGAAAAACAGAATAATCTGCTTGAACAGTCTTTGAACAGTCAGGCACATGGATGCTTGTGAGCTAAGACATGCTGTTGAAAATTCCAAGAGAATGCGAAGCAAGAAGTCCTACCTTCAAGGGTACCAATAGCACTCGCAAAGCTGAACGCATTTCGCTGAAGTTTCAAACGCTGCATATCGTCGAAAAGGTACAAAGCCTGCTGCCATCGCCTGCCTCTTCCAAGTGCCACAATTGTTGAACCTGAGATCACTCGGCTGGAAACAAACTGAAGCATTGCCAAATGCCTCCCGGATCTGGAACGACAAACACTGGACAATTTATGACAAACTTTGTTGCTATTTGCTGAGAAGTTGGGGTGGCCTACTGCAAACGGACGTTCCTCCGATTCATTGTCCACCTTTCCCCGAGCAAACATGGTATCTCCCAAGCCCATGGATCAAGCGATGCATACGGGCTCAGTTTACAGCACAAGAGTCATGGCCACTCAGTTTGCCAAATTATCTGGTTGGTGGCTTTAACCATCTTGAAAAATATTAGTCAATGGAAAGGATTATCCTATATATTATGGAAAATAATCCAGTCATGTTCCAAACCACCAACCAGTTATGTGTTTCCTGGTATGTTTATCCAGTGCAGTCACTCACGCTGACGACGTTAGGCTGAACATTCGCCAGCCACATCTGTTCACAGACACATAGGGCTTTTTGCCATTGCCTTAGCGATTCATCCACATTCAACATGACCCTCTTCGTAACTGATTTACAGGATCATCCAAGTACATCTTAGCACGATTTCTGGGAAAAGCATGGAAAACCACAACGAGTCGTCCAGGCTACGAAAGCCGTTCCATCGCTGTGATGAGTGTGCTGAATGTCACAACATCCTCAGGACACGTGGCAATCCTGTGGGCACTGCTACTTCCCGGGTGAATGCTGTCACTCACATTTTTCGAAACAAAAAACAATAAAAAACACCTATGCCTTGGGACCATCTTCCACTTCATACATCTTCATACTACTACGATTTGTATCCGAAATCACCAGACATTTCCACCATAACTAGTTAGATTCCGATGGATACCATCACTGGAAACCCCACGTCGTCGTTCTCAGACAACATCTCCCTGGTTCCGCTCAAGGTTCCCAACACTGTACCAACCATAATTTCAGGATGTGAAAAACCTTTTAGATTTCAGGATGTGAAAAACCTTTTAGAACGAGTCCTAATCAATGAAGTATGTAACCAGACTAAAAAGAAACTGTTCTTGGAATTCAGTATCGTCCAAAGCAGGATCAAAGATGTTATATATATATACTGAAATGGCATGAAATGGCATCAACTAGTTCATCAAAGCATCTGGTGAAACTGTCTTCTGTTGCATCGCCTCAAAGAAGTTCAAGGCGGTTTGCCACTGCCCAACACGGTTGCAGCCAGAGATGCTGCTGTTGTAGCTCACCACGTCTGGTTGGATGTCAGCCTCTTCCATAGATCCGAACAACTGCAGAGCACCCTGCCTTTGCTGACCCCTTTCCAATGCACTGATGGTCGCGTTGTAGCTGATGATGTTGGGAGCGATCTGTCGTTCGGGCATACTGAGGAAAAGGTGTAAAGCGCGTTCCCATTGGCCACCCTTCTCCAGCAAACTGATCGTGGCGTTGTAGCTAATCTCATTCGGTCGAACTTGTCTCAAAGGCATCTCTTCAAACAGATGCAATCCTTGTTTGCAAAAAAACATCAACTAAAGACGGAGTTCCTTCACGAGTTTGGAGCACAGTAACCCACCTGCATATCGCAAATTGGTAAAATTCTCAACAAATGAATTGTGCCTTTGGTTACTAAGGAATGGTTGCCTGCTAAGCGTTGATATGTATAATATATATATATATCACCCCAAGCAGGAGGTAGCAATTTGGATTTTTTAAGCAGAACATGTGATATAAACTGAGACGCCGGGCTGAGACAATCTGATGGTGGGAAGCAAAAAAATCACTCCAGAAAGGAAGAAAAAATGCCAATGGAGGAACGTCAGGTGTCCCAAATGCCAGCGCTTGCCACAAGCCTTGATGGCAGCAGTGCAAGCAAAGACATTTGGAGCGATGTAGAGCCTCGGTCGCAGCTGGTGCACCTGGAATCATGTGTACCTCCTCAACGTCCCTGGTAGACAACATAGAAAGAGAGAGTTTAGGGGAAAAAAGACCCTGGTAGGTCTACTTAGTCTATTGGTTCAATGGTGCACCAAGTGGTAAAGTTGGCTCTATCCCCTCGAGAATTGCATCAAGGTTCCGTGGCATCATGGCCAAAAGGCGAGTGGCACATTGCCACATGTTCTCCTTTCCACATGCAGCAATTCCAACCTTAGAGATAGGGCAAAAATTGGTGAAATAGGCCCTATGGTTGCATTGCGGACGTCGGAACATAGGATTTGAGATTTGGATGCCAGTCTCGAGCACGTAGTCAGTCGTAGCAAGGTGAACGTTCGAATAGAGTAGCAACAAGTGGCCTTACTGGCCTTACTTTGAAACCATTTGAAACCATTTGAAACCATTTGAAACCATTTGAAACCATTTGAAACCATTTGAAACCATTTGCTTCCACAAGTCAGCAACTTTTCCCGAAGAAATTTTCACATGGAGCTACCGTAAAGCTACCGGATCTACCAAGTCAGATCTGAGAACTTCCATCAGAATCCGTGGTTCCTTGGACCATTTGGTTCTACGTCATCTACGTAGGTCCCATCCTGGGAAGGCTGGCTTTTTTTACCCGGAAGATCCTGGTGGTCACTGGGTATGCTTTCTGGTATCCTCAATTTGGTATCTGATGGAGGCTCCCCCGTTTGATTTTTTGGAGCTTTCTGATGGTTTCTGATATGACCAGCCCAACTTTTCGAGAGGCTGTAAAGATCGTGGCATCCAGCGGCATAGCTTCAGTGGACAAAAGTGCGTAGATTACATCGGCCCTATGCCTCAGCAACGGTACCAACATGGTGCCGTCATCCCAAAAGGGCCTAGAATGGTCTATGCTTGGATGTTCCTAAGTCCCTTTTTTTGCCTGAAACAAATAAAAAAAAAACGTGTCCGAAACGTTTTCATGAAAGAACGGTGCGAAAACTGGAACTCAAGCAAATCTTCGAGCTCCGTTTTGCAAGGGAGTGCACCAAAGGGTGGATACGGATGGAACCCGTCTGAAACAACGGCAGCACATCCTTTACCTCTTCGACTCTCGCTGGCTTTTTTAATGCCAATAACCTTCAGAACAATGGCAGGCTTCAAGATTGCATGGTCAAGGGCCCAGAACCCCCTAAACCACAGCACACAGCATTGTGTCTACGACTCTTCTGCAAACGGGTTGCCAGGAAACGTCGTTTCTGGAAATATGTTTTCTGCTTCTCTCTGATTCAGTCTGCAATTTGCGGATCATAACTAGATAATCGTATCAAAACATATCAAAACTATACATATATATATCATAACTGGTTGGTGGTATACCTACCCCTCTGAAAAAAAATATTCGTCTTAGTCAGTTGGGATTATGACATTCCCAACTGAATGGAAAGTCATAAAAGCCATGTTCCAGTCACCACCAACCAGATGGCGATTCAATTGGATTTCATAGTGAGTTATCCCAATATATCTGGGTAAATTATAATATTTCACTAACCTGAATTAAGGCCATTTGGGGATGCTTTCCCTTACTAACCATGTAAAAAATGTTCGTTAAACCACCAATCAGATAGTTCCTATGTGGATTTTTTCCACACCCCAAGGGATCCAAGGGACTGGTGAATGGTGCTTCCATCACGGACAAGTCGCTGCCAAACACCAGGCCACCTTGGCCACCGAAAGGCCGATATTGGCCGGGATGGGACATGATATGCACCACATTCCGCGGAGAGATTTGCCTGTGAAGTTCGTGAAGGGGAAAAAAAACATGTGAAACAACTGAAGCAAAACATAGGAACTGTGACTTGACCATCCTGAAGTTGAGCAAGTTGAACAATTGAAAGATGCAAAGATGGCAAGTTCCAAAACCAGGTCATAGATCTTGCATCGACCATTGCGCGTACTGAACAGAATAACAGCTGTCAGCTAGAGCCACTGCGATTCACAACAGATCTGCACACAAAGCCAGGGCCAACAGTACCATACAGTACCTATGCTGGCGAGCAGATAGATATTGTCAGTTGCTGATGTGTATGAACTAATCCATACATCCTTGCAATGCTGGAAAGTTAAACTCCTCTTCATTCATCCAAGAAACACCCAACGTTGGGTGTGATAAATGGAACGAACTCGGGCTGATTCCAAATTCATTTATCAAATGCCAAAACGGGTCATCCAATCCGATCATATCCATCTCAGGAGTGACGGGGACTAGAGGTTGCTGAAAAGGCACACAACTGTCTCTCCAACATGTGATTAGAAGTCAGTATGAATGTGTATATATATATATATTGTGTACAACAGATTGCAAAACTATACTTTGTCCAAAAATTCCAGCAACAAACATATCACATCAAACATCATCACACGATGAGCACAAGCTTCGAAGCTTTACCTACAGACAGGACATAGACCGATGTTCAACTGTGTGAGACCCTTTCTTGCACAAGGCTGACAACACCAGCCATCTTCAACAATAAAATCCAATGCAAGTGTGTTAAGCAAACTTCAACAGACCATTGAAATTTGCGGAAGCTCTAAGCACAACAATTCCAACAAGTTTCTGTCCATGGGAGCCTGCTTGAATGTGGGCAAGCTAATCCAACCTGCTATCTCCGATCCTGCTCATCTTAGTCTCAGCCAGTAGCTGCCTTTTTAAAATCGTAAAGCAAATGCAATGCCCATTGCCATTGCGTGCCCTTCTCGCATGCACTGATGGTGGCGCTGAAAACAACTTCATTGGGTGAAAGCTTCTGCTTCTTCATCTCGTTAAAAAGATGGAGAGCCCACCGCCAGTGTCCCAGCTTCTCCACCTACGCCCGCGAGCTCGCTCATGGGCAAGGTGGGAAAGGTGGGAAAGGTGGGAAAGGTGGGAAAGGTGGGAAAGGTGGGAAAGGTGAGAAAGGAAACAGTTGCTGCACAAAAAACACAATCACTCAGACAAGCCGCTGCACTGATGGTTGCACTGAAAGCGAAAACCTTGGCTGTCTGGGTCCCATATTACAGAAACAAATCCCCCAAGTGCAGGAGAAACCAAACGCCAACAGAGAAGGTGGGGATAGCACCTCAACTTCAACCATTGTGGTGTACTAAATAAGGTAAGTCCAAACGTCCCTGCTAAATATGTGTATATATATATTATATATATACCATATCTTCATAAACCCGACATGTTGAGAAAACATGAGAAATCAACATATCTTGGATATTGGGCCAGATCAAAAAGTCGGGAGCCGTCACCAACTGCACCGCACCTGTTTGTCTGGGTTTTTGTGAAGGCATCTCCATTAATTAATATTTGTTGTCATTCATTCTTCGGTGTATCCAATTTCAACCCACACCCATATTCTTGAGGATAAACAAACTCAAAGAGGAAAACCCATTGATCGTGGCTTCAGGTTGTTGTGCCACGGAACATCTCGTCGAACATGAGCTTGGGACATGGCTTCAAGGACACACAAAGCTTGTTGCCACTGCCCAGACTTTTCGCAGGAACTGATAGTTGCACTGCAGGTTACCTAGGGAGAGGCCGGCAGTTGCAGGCTTGTTGAGCACTTGGCCGGCTTCATCTTGGGGCAGTTATGACAGTAGTTTCACATCCATGAAGGCCTACGCCTTTCCCTAGCTTCACCACGGCGGTCATCACAGGTAAAGTCAAAGCTGGAAGGCAAATTCAGCAAGAACTTCCTAACGTGGGATTCACCCAATTTCACAAACCATCCCCAGAATCATCATTTTTTGTGGGTTGTATAAACCATCCCCAAATGGTAGGTTCGTCACTGGGTTTACCACATTTGTAATCACGACTTCTTATGGAGGGGGCTGAGAGATGCAACAAACTGAGAGGGAAGCAGCGCATGGCAGAGACCGAGATAATGGAGAACGCGGTAAATCTCAAACTCCAATACTTCAGTTGTCCTGTTTGACTTGCAAGTCCAAATATATATATATATATACACAGCTACATGTGCTATATACAGTTACATTACATAAATACGATATATGTAAATACAAGTATGTATATATATATGACATACGTATGACATATGATTTTATTTATTGATTAGTTAATTTATCTATTATATTGTCATATTTATATTATGTATCTACGGATGTGGTACGACTGTATAAATTTACATACACTTCACATACCTGAGATATACGAACACACGACCATCTGGTCACAAATTCCAAGATGGAGTTTGCAAATGTTAATAGGTTCGTCAGGCGCTGATGTGATTTCAACAAACATTGACAAATAATGTCACCCTACTACAGCGGCTAACTTCTTTACATGTCTGCCTATTGATTCGTCTTGGTTGGACTGTGCAACCATGTATGCCTGTGTCTGACCCAGCCATATACATATAGTATGTATATAATATATATATATGGATGTCTGACTCTGGCCTTTGTTTTCTGACTCACCGGTTTGACTCCCCCTCTCCATCTTGTGGCAAAAAAAAAAACGCGTTTCGAATCCGTTGGCTTTTTGTTGGTCGCAGCAAGTGACGCTATTTGGTGGAACTTTGGCATCTCGCATCGATTGCAGCAAGCAGAATGCCTCCTGCCAACGTCCACCTGAGGGGCAAGAAAATCATGCACCCTGGCTGGATTGCTCAGTGAGTGGTTGGTGGTTGACCTACCCGACCCCTCTGAAAAATATGACTTCGTCAACTGGGATTATTGTTCCCAATATAAAAAATGTTCCAAACCACCAACCAGGTTAGTGTCAAAACAGGTTACAAAATCCATGTTTTCTGTGACCGACTCAAAAAACGCTCGTATACCGAAGGGAGTGAAGGGATGATTCTATTGGCGCAGCTAGCAACTTTCACTGCTCGTTCTAGTGCAAGCAGTGAGCAAGTAGCCAATAATTATTACCTTTGATGTGAAGTGCCTGAGCAATCCTGTTGCCTCAAGTATCTAATCCTGCACCATGCCCCCATCATCCCTTTTGATCCATTTTCGCAGGAAACCATTCCACTGAAGCATGTCTTGTTCTTGTCAAGATTATCCGGACACCCGCTGCACTCTTCGGCAGGAAGATCAGTGTAAGTTGTACCTGGTATCCACCAAATAGATCCAAATAGATCCAAATAGAACGAAGTGAAATGTCTTCCACTTGGATTCCCTAAAACAAATGCCTGTCTTCTCTCGTATCCCCTACAGTGCCCTACAGTTTTACAGGGAAATTGGCAGCTACCTACAGTACCCTCGCCTTGGGAGCTGATCGCAGAGCTGAAGCTGAATTCATTTGGACGAAGTCGTGCATGGAACCTCGAAGGGTTTGGTCAATTTCCTATGGCTTTCATGATGACATGCGGCAGCAAACACTGGCAATAGAAAGTGATCTCCAAGTGGCACTTTGGTAGCAGTTTCTGTGGGATTGCAATGCGCAATGCGAAACATGTTGTTCATAGTTGTTAATCCCTTTCTCTGCAGGCTCTCTCAGGTACCGTTTCTTCAAGCGAACGTTGCACAAAAATCTGTCACTTGGCCCCAGTTTACCAGCAGTACTGAGGGAATGTCGCAAGTGATCTTTGAACTGCACGTGTTATGGAGATCAGTAGATTCTAGAATCCATTGTCCAACAGAGAAAATGTCATGGCTCTTCACGTTGCTTCATGTTCCATGTTCCAGCAAGTTCAGGTTGACTGCAGGACCAAGGCAGGGGTCGATGTCTAAAGCAGTCTCGAGACATATTCTGAAGCAAATGCAGCGCCTGTGACCTTGGGGCAATGTGGGCTCCGAGGAGATGAGATAGATGAACGCTGTGTGGAAGGCATATATCATGATGGAAATGCAAACGTGGCGAGGTGGCGCAAGTGCATAATATTGTATAATAATCGAGATGATATCGATATGATATCGAGATGATCTGCTTGGATTTGCTAGTGAGAACAAGCCATGCAGTACGCTCCCTGCTCTGTGGTGCTTGCCAGTCATGGCATCTTGGCCCTAGGCAAGAAGCCCTTGTTCGGGCTCGATCCAGTAATTCCTTGCTCTCGAGCTTCAAGTAGCTACTACTACAAGATATTTACATTAACTGCTCAGCAGCCGAGAAACCACTGGTAGCCCTTCTGGCATGCAGCAATAGCAGCGCTGTAGCTGTAGATATTTGGCCTAACCTCAGACAATCGGTGACTGACCAAACTCTATCATGGTGGGTGTCTAAGCAGAAAAAGGCTGGAATGGCCATGGCCTAGCTTGGTGCGCAAAAAATTCTCCATGTTCGATCCGATTCTATCGGGTAAAATCTCTGAAGATTCGACCTGTTGGACTCCCAAATGGGGGAAACCCAGCGTTTCCCATTACGTTTCCCACCTTGCTCCTGCGCATCAGCTCCAAAAAGTGGATGGACTTTGGCCACACCTGGAATGTGGGAGATCATGGGCTGGAAAGTCTGGAAAGTGGCCAGAAAAAGCAGACAAAGCGCCCAGCTGGGAAAGCCAAAGATCTAACTTTTCCTCCAGCGATCCAAAGTTGGCCATCACGCACCCACAGAGTTCGGGACATTCAGTACGTCGGTTTAACCGGTTTTAGCCTGGAAAAAAGACACTAAAAAAATCTTCAACCATCTTCAACCTACACCTTGCCACAAGTAAGCCATGACTCCACACGGACGGGGCCACAATGGGCCAAACACCGGCACTTTTGCGTCCATGCACAGGCTCGACTCAACTTCTCCAGGTCACCAATAGCCAAGTCGCAGTGGCGTGGAATGAGCTGATCAAGGTGCTGAAGCTGAAAACATCTGGAGACATCCCACTTTCTTCAAGCCTGAGATGTTGTACCAAGGAATTCTGAATGAGTTTGCTGCTGGACTAAAAGTCAAAGCACGAAACACTTTGTCATGTGTTATCATCATATATCATAATAATGTGTCATCTGCTTAGTGCTTTCAGCATGCTTGAAACGTTCAACCCCCTGTAAAATATATTAAAATATGCTGGTCAGTTGGGAATCACCAAATATTGTTGATCGTTTCTTCGGGACAGGTGCCCTTTGCTGCGAAAGATGTGGCAACCGTTCTGAGCGCTCTTGGTGTGACTACGAAAGATGTGGCAACCGTTCTCTGTGGCTTATGCTTGACTCGGACAAATCAAGGTTTGCCTTTGCAGTTTCCATTCACTTTACATTTAAGTACCCTTAACATATTTAAGTATATCATGTACACCATTCCGGAATATGTTGGACTGTCACTCCGCCGGACGAAGGAATTATTTCCAATTACCCTGGCATAAACAGTTGAGAAAAATTGCTAAGTTGCTGCCTGTACTTCTCAAAACGGTTTGACAATCTCAACCTGAACCCATTCCAGTCAGTCAAACAGTCAGCAGCCCAGGCAGCTTTTCAAAGATGTGCAATGTCTTCTGCCATTCATCAGATTTTTCCAGTGCACTCATTGTGCTGTTGAAACCTAATTCACCAAGGCGGAGATCAAGGCGGAGATCAATGAGAGCCTGGATGAATATATGGCACAGTTAGAACCTCTGTAAACAGCTTTGCCTCGCTTTCAATGCGTTCCAGCCTGTCGGACACCTAGGATATTTCATGGAAATCCCAACCAGGACAGTTTCGGAAGCTGATCGAATTATGGTGACCCTGGTGACCATCACCTGAGCCATGGAATGCCATGGAGCTCACCAAATCCGGCTGCAGGGCATCGAGCTGAAGTTGTTGGAAGAGCTGCAAAGCCCATGGCCACAACGTTGCCCCCTGACCTGCCCAGAGTTGTTGCTCAGTGGCCAGCAGATTGAGTTGCTGAAAATCTTCAAGCCCTTCTTGGTGTACATCTCTGTACATCATTAACTGTGGAAAAGAACAGAGTGAAAACACTCATGAAGAAGAAGAAGAAGAAGTTAGGAGTGACATGGAGTGACCATGTTAACCAATTGCCCACAAGGTAAAGCCTAAAGTCGGCGTCAGCCCAGCCACAGGCACTGATGCTGGCGTTGTAGGAATAAATGGTGGGATCAAACTTGACACATGGCATCGAGTGCAAAAGGCTGATGGCATCTTGCCTTCAGCTGGGCCGATGGACCACTCGTTTGGCACACATCAACTACATCAACATCTCATGGCTATGAACCATCATGAATCTAGCTATATATAATCTATATATACCTATATGAAATATCATATAAAATTATATGAAATATATTGAAATATATTGAAATATTCTAAGCCTACAAGGTTGTCATACCTTCGCTTGCCTTAGCCTTGGCATGGCGACAAATATTCGCGACAAAATACAGCATTCCTCCCAAGGTGCCAGCACTTCGCCTTTCCAAGGGATGCGATGGCAAAGGTGAAGTGCTTCTGCTCCAACGTGGCCAAAGCTTTCGAAGATCGCTGCCTTGTGAAGATCTCCTGAAAGTTGCTGGCTGCTGACTAGATCTGACAGTGATGGGAGGTGAAGAGTTTCCCAAAACAAACCCAGTTGCTCTGGAATTCAACTGGACTTCGCTGCGACAGCTGTCGCCATTTGAGACCTTCAAAAAGTCAACAAAAACCGGCCACTGAGCAACATTGAAACCAAGCTTCGAATACTTGGCGCATGATGTCTGCCCTGTTCGCATCAGCCAATTCAAAGAGTAGTTTCCGAAATCGACGTTTGCTTCCGAATGATGCCGGAACCAGAGTGGAGAGAACATGTGCCGGTGCTAAATGGCCCCTGGACAAAGGCCGCGACATGCTTCAAAGCTTCAGATCTGTAGCACCTGAAACCATTGAGTGCTAAATTGCCCCTGTGCCATCTCTGTCAGAATATCCTTGGAATCCAGTTGGTGCTTCTGATATCCAGTTGGTCACTGGCAGAGATAACCCACCAGCTGTTCCTCAGCTCATCCAGCGATTCGCTGCAACTTCGCTGCGGCGCTTTGCCGTCACCATTGGATGGGCCCGTCTTGCATCTCTGGTCCGTGGTCAAACCTGGCCTTTCCAACACCTTTCCAACAAACCCTTGGGAACCAGTAACCTTTACCACAAAGTGTAGGGTGTGAAGTCCTGACACTTCTAGACTCTCTAGACTTCAGACTTTCGGATTAATGAAGTGGAACATATCTTTTCTCAATCTCAGTGCTAGTCACATCATGTTACAATATGTTACACTTGCATCTGCAATTGCTTTTACGTGATGTGTAACGCATGCTGAAACCAAGCTTAAACAAGAGCTGGGTGCGGTGGCATGCAAAAAGCAGCGGGATAAGTGAACCAACAAGTCAACCAAACCGACCAACCACAGCTTCATCTTAGACTCCTTCTGCATGCGGACTTCGAGATTACAGGACACGAGAGTTGCGTCGTTTTTGAATGTTTTTTGCGAATTTTCTTGCCACTGTGAGGCCACACTGTGAGGTGCATGTCCTTTCGTGTCCTTTCCCGCAGAAGCCCGTGGGTTTAGGGAAAAGGACCATCCAATGCAGTGCACCTCCAACATCAGTTGGCGATCGTCCATTGATGCCTTGGTCAACCATGGTTTTTGATGCTGGATGATGCTGAACCAGATATATATATGTGTATATATATACGGATATACATATATATATATATGTTCACTTCGCATCTTGGTATTTGTTGGTTCAGGATCGAACACGGCAATCACCAATAGCAGCAAGGTCATCCCCCAAACTCTCGCCGACGGGTACTCCAAGGACACCCTCCCTTTTGAATGCCAGGGGCCCTTGGGTAAGTGTCCGAAGGCATCAGCAGATTTCATCGGTCAGGTGATGTAACGGTGATGTAATCTCTGAAAATATCCTTCCAGAACCTTGAGGACTCAGGTCTTGTCCAGCAGAAACTGGGGGCTAACGGGCTAACAGCGGCAGGCAAACAACACTGAGCGCCTTTGATTCTAGTCGAAATGATCACCAGCAGTAAAGTTTGTTGGGGTAAAAACACTTGTACCCACACTGCGCCACAATCTGTGAGACTGAAAAGGAAATCTTAGCCTTACCGATCCAAACAAATAAAACATCAGTGGTCTGTCTACTTCAGCTGCTTGCATCGCAAACATGACCAACAGTGTGCATGCGTGGATACAAGATGATACAAGTACAAATGGCAACTCACCCAACCACTGAAAAAAACCACCAAAATGGATGCTGTCTTGCTGAATAAACTATCACCTGGTCACCATAAACTGAAAAAAACCACACCCGGGCCACGCCCTCTGCCCGGACGGATGGAATTCGCTGCCATGCGGGCCCATCCGATCCTGGCGCAGCTGAGGTCATGCTATGGACCTTCTGGAGCTCTATTTTTTTGATGTGGGCTGTGCCAGTTTCTTAGGTGCTGAATGTGTACGCCCAAATATCCCAAACGTTGAATAAGCAGAACCAACCCTGCACAAATCCACAAAAGAATTGTTTGGAAAGAACATGACGGATCATGTGGGAAAATACAGTTGGTGTTCTACAAGGCCATCGCAAATATACTGTAGCAGGACTGCTCAGCTCAATTCGATAGGACTGTCTCACGAGTTTGGGTCTCAACTGGACATGGCTTACAGATATTTTTCACTTCTGGATATATATATATATATGTATACGGCAAATGCCTGGGCTTTGCCCGGACCCGCAATGACGACAGGCGACGCATCAGCAGCATCATCATCATCATCATCATCATCAGAATTACCTTATTGAAGATCTTCAATGAATGTAGAAGTTTGACGGGGGTGGAAGAATTAAACCCTTATTGAAGATCTTCAATCAATGTAGAAGTTTAACGGGGGTGGGAGAATTAAACCCTTATTGAAGATCTTCAATGAATGTTGAAGTTTAACGGGGTGGGAGAATTAAACCCTTATTGAAGATCTTCAATGAATGTAAAGTTTAACGGTGGTGGGAGTTTAATATTGCCTAGTACCTTTGGTGTTTTTCACATAGGAATTTAAGGTTTAACGGGGGTGGGAGTTTAATATTCCCTAGTACCTTTGTTGATCTTCCCAATTGAATGTAAAGTTTAACAGGGGTGGGAGTTTAATATTCCCTAGTACCTTTGTTGTTTTTCCCATA
>Ga0126342_10013131_pt1 | contig 14712 bp, 16 predicted proteins | sample Cyp1metagenome_FD_92528 | JGI IMG/M metagenome (GOLD analysis project Ga0126342, IMG submission 92528) | Coral microbial communities from Lord Howe Island, Old Settlement Bay, Australia - Cyphastrea 1 metagenome | ecosystem: Host-associated > Invertebrates > Cnidaria > Coral ... | reverse complement strand
TACACTACAGTACAGCAATGTTTGCTATGACATAGTGCATTCAGCCAATGAACAGCAGAGAGGAATGAAATTCAATTTTGTCCGGTTGCGCCATATGCTGTTGGATCTTTGCACAGGAAATGCTGCAATTTGCGCACTCCCACAGTGGCCTGTTCTGTTAAAATACCCATAAAATCATATATATTTATCATCCACCAAAAAACACCAGGTTTACCAGAGGGTAAATCACCATTAATCACCATTAAAGCACCATTAATCACCATTAAAGCACCATTAATCACCATTAATCACCATAAATCACCATTAATTCACCATGAATCACCATTAAATCACCGTTAATCACCATTAAAGCACCATTAATCACCATCAACTAAGTCACCATATTTACCCAGCTATAAAATGGTGATTTCCATGATTTTCCATGGTTATGGGACAGTTTACCAGTTATAGTTATTATATAACTATGGGATAAATCATATAATTATGGTTATATTTTATAGTTGAAATTACTATAATTATATAACCCCAAGTCAAAACCCCAACGGCCTCAACGACTCGAGGCTTCTCCTTTGGGGCTGCGCAGTCCGTGGCTGGGGAGGTAGTTTTCAACACCGGCATGGCGCCTGGGAGCTGAAAATCAATGCGTTTGGTGGGTTTTTACGGCGGTTTTTTATGGGATAAACATGGAAAAACACGAGGTTAGTGTGGTTTTATATGGTTCTACTGTGATTTTAGATGGTTCTACAGGGTTTTTATGATGGGATGATTTACTGGAAAACTCAATGCTTGGAGGGTCATCGGATCCTTTAGCTGGTGAGTGTTTAAGTGGGCTTGTAACCCACTGAACGGGGACAGTCTCGGACTAGGCTTCTTCACCAGTTATTTCTTGGATTAACCAGAGGATTTAATGGGATATAATGGGATATTTATGTACATATATATATATAGAGAGAGATATATATATATACATAACCAGCTTGATATGACATTTTTGTGTCAGGAAATGGGTCTGTGTGACCCCCAAATGGCCTCAATTTTTCATCGGCAAATTATGACTCAGTTTTTTTTAACATTCACCAATGGATTTAGGGATGCCACCCCCTTAGAAACCATGGTTCAGTAGGGAAGTTCCGGAAGTTCCACATAATTGGGACCATGCAATTGGGGTGTTTCATATTAGGGTGAAGGGATTACTATCCAATGGGTTAGGAGGGATCTGAGGAGCTATGAACATCCACATTCCCCCATGGGGAGCCAGTTGGAGCCAGAGTTTCCGAAGCACATGATAACATGATACTGGGTAAAACGATGGGAAATTCAATGAATTCAATGGGTTCAGAATCACACACACACATATATATATATATATACATAGACATACGACACTTATAACGGGAACAGTTGGTGATCAACCTTTGGTAAAACCTCCAACTAAGTGGGCCATTTCTCAGAGCTATGTGAATTCGCCAAGAAGGGTATACTGTAGAAGCAAATATGGGGAAAAGGGGATCATGAATAATATGCAAATATTGGAAGTTACATTTAGTGGGTGTCCGTCATGGGACTGATGCGTAATATGTAATATGTGCGGATGGTAATGATGATCATGATAATTCTATGATACAGGGATAAAGGATGATAGTCTTAATAGTTTTATTCATGATGTCTGATATGAATCAGAATTGAGCTGTAGTTGATATGATTTGATACATCAAGGATGACAATTGATGGTAGGCACACTGTAAATTACATAATTCTATGATCCTAGTAGTGGTATTCTGTCCTGCTATGTCCTGCTTATAGATTATAGATGATGATTATGCTTGTTAAGACAAGTATTTTGGAATCTTGTTAACCTTAATTTATTGGATTGCAATAACAACTGTGATTTAACCCAGAAACATTGGGATTTAACCTGTGCTCGTGGATTCAGAAGGGCTTTTCTCGCTATGAACATGTTTTTTCCGATACGGATACTCTATGGATACTCTCATGGATCCAAGTAGCTCCTCACAAAAAACGGGGCAGGTTTTCGAGTCAACTGCCTTCTTAGGAGGCATCTAACTCTGCAGAGGAGAAGCACCCTGAGAGAGTGATGATATTCTTAGATTTGCATATATTTGTATACACTTGCCAAAATAAAAAGATATAAAACAATATGCGATTTCCTGTTGCTAGATTAATTAGATTGCATTTTGAGTGGCATGAATTACGGCGTGAATTCCCGAGTTTTGAGGCTTAGATTGCCATTGTTGAAGCTTAAACCGCCATTCCAAACAGCCCTTTTGAAATACACACACAGAGATAGATATATACATATTGACATCATTTCTATGACCCTCAATGCCAGCCAAAATGCTACAAGGGTCAGTATTTGAGGGATACCATATATATATATATAATTATATATATATACATGTGTGCCTATTTATTACTATTTTTATCCATATCTATACCTATATCTATACATCTATTTTTCCATATAGCGATATACCTATATCAATATCTATACATCTATGTATCCCTATATATATATATACACATATATATATATACATATATATATACATATATATATATATATATATATTTATATTTATATATGCGTGTGTGTGTATTCCATGAAGAGTTAGACAGTCATCCTCTTGGCAGGTGGCCTATCCTGAGAGCTTGACGGATCCCAGCTATGCGGGGCAGATCTTGGTGATCACCTATCCACTGGTAGGCGGGGAACCACCGAGGGCACCGGGACCCTATCGATCCGTGGCTGGTTTGGGACACGAACCAGACAAATCCAGATGGATTTAGGACATTGATCAATATGAGCTATATAAATCATTAAAGATAGTTCTATCATTAAACTATGTATATATATATAAAAATTGATCAATATATAGTTCTATCATGTTCTATCATTCAAAAAACCATAGTGAACCAGCTTATATTCACCAACTTAGCCTCAAGGGCCTCACCCTGTGGTGATGCAGAGGTAACTATGGTGTTCCTTCAGACGAGAAGGATGAACTGAACCTGCCGAGATGGTTTGAGAGTCATAAGACCCTGGGAGAAATATCACGACTGGTTGGTGGTTTGGAACATGGCTTTTATGACTTTCCATATATTGGAAATGTCATCATCCCAACTGACGAACTCATATTTTTCAGAGGGGTAGGTATACCACCAACCAGATGAAACTATCATGAAAATCATGAAATGTTTAGGCCGCGGTAGCAGGTTTCGATATTTTGCGGGAGGGGAGGACAACTCTCCCAGTTGATGGGGCAGTGGTCGGTGTGGTCCGTGTGGCATATCTTATGTAGCCGAATCTAGCCATCATTATTTGGTTTATGTTACACCGCTTGGTCTTTGATTCTACTATCCACAGGTGATACACAGACATATATAGGTCCAAGGTATATACATAATGCACCAGAAGTCGCAGGTGCAAGGATATTGAGACTTCCTCCACTATCTACTGCAGGTACCGAGTTTAGATGCATATATATACATATATATACACATAAGTACAGCGGGCGCATGTAGCAGATATGTCCAGAATAGTCAGAGGGGGTCTCCTCAGCCATAATGAAAGAGATTACATCCCAACTTATGGTGGTTGTATCCCTCATTCTACTGCTTATATCCATAAGCTAAATATACAACCTTTTGTTTGAAGATAGGGTGCCCCTAGTTCCCTCTACTTCCAACGAATTATAGCATTCAATTTCGCCGAAGTGCCAAATTTCTTGGCTTTTTATTTCCATATGTTTGGACCCAGATCTCGATCTCAGGATCCATCTCAAGGGTGTGGTGATCTCGGACTACTCCTACGAACCCTCGCACTACAGCTGCATCCGCACGCTGGGCGAATGGTTGGCCTCCCAGGGGATTCCGGGGATCTACGGTGTGGACACCCGGCGCCTTGGCCGAATGTTTTCTGAATCAACTTTTTGGGTAAAGCATGTTAAGAGGGGCCATAGAACATCATAGAATCCAACAGTAATAATTTTGTAAATAAGATCGGCTGGACTCTAGATATTCTCAAGTCTGGGTATCCATGAAACTGCCTGAAACCATCAAACCCTCCGATTCCCTCCCATTCCCTCCCCATGTCCCACCGGCTGAGGACGATCACGAAGCTTATTCGCCAGAGCGGCTCCATGTTGGGAAAGCTGCTGGTGCAGGGCAGCACAGCTTCCAACCAGTTGGCCCTTGATGATCCAAATCTGCGAAATCTGGCCGCCGAGGTGAGGGATGAATTTCTGAAAGCAACGAGTGGTGAAGACAGTTGTGAACACGTTATTATGTCTATGTCTAATATATATATACACATTCACCACTTATTACTATTGTTCAAACAAAAACATGTTACTACTTAATTATTGATATTTTTTGGTTCCAACATCGCTGTTCTTCAATCTTCATTTTACAGTGGATAGTTACACAAAAATAAACCATTAAAGTCGATAGTTTCAAAACTGCGTAACATTACGGTGGATAGTTATCAAATCTTGCAACACTGCAGTGCATAGGTAGGGGAAAATAGTCCATGACGGTGGGTACTTATAACATCTTACAACATTACATTGGATAGTTTGAACAACTTACATCATTAATTACAGTGGATGATCAGAACAAACTTATAACTTATATAACATTACAGTGGATAGTTAATGATAAGTTATAGAATCACATATTTTCTTATCTTATTGTCACCATTCTTTTGATCAGTCACCCAGGTCTCGCGAAAGGAGAAGGAGATTTTCAGCCCAAAGGAACCCAATGCGAAGCTGAAGCGACAAGTGCATGTCCTGGCGGTGGATTGCGGCATCAAGAACAACATCATCAGGTGAGAAAAATGCCGGGAAAAAGCCCATAGATATACCATGGCTAATACCCTCTGGTAAAATAACAAAGCTATGGAAAATCACCATTTTATAGCTGGGTAAATCCACTATAAATGTGCCATTCTCAATAGCTATGTTAAAATACCATAGGTAATAAATCTTAGTCTTAGTTTACGGTAAAGCCGATGCCATAAACATCCATAGACCATCCCCAAGTTTTGGCAACGCTATAAATTGGGTAGCCAGCTCTGGGATGATGTAACGTGAAGCCCTTGCGGGTGAACGTCAGCCCCACATGTCGGATGTCTGATTGTTTTGGGATCTCCTGTTGGAATTCACAAAATTTTCCTGGATCGGGAAAAGCATGTTCCCAGTTTTGTTGGCTAGCCGATATCACCATATCACCTCCACTTTTTTCATGCTAAGTGTCAGTCCTCCACTTCTGCCAGGCCGTGTTTTTTGAATACCAATACCACCCTGAACATGGGACATAGTGATTTCCTTACCTAAAATGGGACATCACTTGACCAAGATTTTGTGGTCATACCTGGGATTCAACCGCTTACTGAATGTTAAAAATGATGTTAACACACTATTGTGTATTATATATTGGTTGAATCCTCATTCTTGTTGGTTACATCATAGTTACATCCTTTTTTTTTAGGTTAAGAAGCCTTTTTTTACCAGCCATTATTATTGGTTGAATCCAAAGTCTAGTGTTTTTTTTTGGTGCTGATCGGTTACAAGATGGATTCCAATGGATTCCTGCTGATTTTCCATCAGAGGTATCTGGTCAACAAGCTGGGTCTCCGTGTGACGGTGGTGCCCTGGGATTACGACTTCACGCAGGAGGACTTCGACGGTCTATTCCTGAGCAATGGCCCCGGGGATCCCACCCAATGTGCCCAGACGGTGGAGAACGTCAAGTGCCTCTGAACGAACTAAGCAGCGATAAGCAGCGCAGGGCGCAGGCTGGGGTTAAGGAGATCGGATAGCCACAACGTGATTTATATCGGGGGCATACCTGGTATACCATGAATTTTAACAATGGGGATTCAGGTGGTTCAACATGATTTTATGTGGCAAAAAATAGGGATAAATTCCATGGAAAATCATGGGAGAATGCCCGGCATGCCCCGGCATGTGGCATGATGTAAAATTTCCCCCCAAATGGCTGGTTAATGGGATGTTTTTTTTTTTAATTTTAATGGGTTTTATCCCATGAATGGGTGATTTGACCATCCAAGATTACCAAAGGCAATGGAACATCCAGCATTTCTAGATGATGTGAAAACATTAAGCCACGGTTGACGGCAGTTATTTCGGGGACCTTTCTTGGCGTTGATGATCCCATGAACCTTGTCCTTCCAGTTCTAAACCAAACTTAGCTATCATAAATCAGCTGTAAATCCTATGACATCTCCATTTTTCGGGCTTTTCCATGACAATGACCATACGTTCCCTGTTGGTTGCGTGACCCACGCCATTCCCATATCCAGCAAGACCCAAGGTACATCATGAAGCACCGCCCTTCTTTGCCCATCTTCGGCATCTGCCTGGGCAATCAGATCTTAGCCCTTGCCGCAGGGGCCACCACTTACAAGATGAAGCGCCGTGGCCTTTAAAGAACCAAGCAGCAAAAATGACTGGCACAAGTAACCAACAGAAATATGGTGGTTTTAAAGCATGTAACATGTTTTAACGAATGTTCTATTTTCGTTTTCACCAGCGAAAATGAAGGTTATTTGACCCAACATGAGGATTTCACCAGCCAAAATGGAGGTGTCAAACGATCCAAATATTTTTTTGGATCGGCCAAAAAAGCAATGAATTGAGAAAACCTGGGTTTCAAGCAGAGAAATCACACACGCGCGCACACAGACACACATATAATGTATATATATATATATAGATATAGAGAGTTCAACTGCAAAACTGTTGCTGTTGGTTTGACATGGTTCGACCAGAATATACGGGGAGATACTTTTTGGTCATTTCAGCTGGCTGGCTGGGAATTACACATTTCCAAATAGGAGAATTAGGAGACAATCGCCAGGTTAGGGTCACGAGAGGACTGCCCAGTTGACGGCGAGAAATGCTTGCCACTTGCACCATGGCCCATTGTACGGTGCTGAAAATTGAGTGTTTTAGCATGTTTTTGGCCAATGAAGGCACCTGAGTTCAGCCCTTATTTCAGCGCCATGGCTGCTTTAGCGCCATGGCAGCGCTGAGGTTTGGAAATCGTGGCATGAACCAGCCAGTGGTGGACTTGCGAACGCAGAGGTGTTACATCACCTCGCAGAACCACGGCTTTGCGGTGGATCAGCGCACCTTGCCGGACGGGCCCTTTTCGGGGCAGGGAAGTCGTTTGACGGTGGTGACGACTTGGAGATTTTGGTGATCCGTGAGATGTTGCTTCGTGATGCCATCATGATGCCAAAGATCCTGTAGGATCTGTAGGCACTTCTCTTGAAGCAAGAGACATCCTTGGGTTTTTTTCAGCTCCACAGTTGGTGCCCGTCCGGACTTCAAACTCAGTGTCCTTTGCACCCCCTTTTTGATGGGAGATCTGAACTCTGAACATGTCTTTGTTAGTCATGGGTTTGTCTGAAAATGGGGTGCACACCAGCAATCATGCCCATTTTATGGGACAACATATGGCAAGCAAACAGCTTCAACACCACCAACTTTATGGAGGTTTTCTCAACATTTTCAGACCAACCCACTTGATTCCCTCCCAAGAAATGCTTCATTCTTTGAATTAATGAGATGAGCTCTCAATGAGACCATCGACCTCCCATGCAACCGACCATTGATGCCTGATTTCCAATCACTTGGGATATTCCAAGGACTGTCCCAATAGATTGCTGTAGAATTACTAGAAACTTCAGGGCGAAAAAACGCATGATTTACCACTAGATGGCTACGAAGGTTTTCACCTATAGTCCCAAGATTTGAAGAACATGAAGATCCATGTGCCAGCTAGATCTACCCTCTGGTAAACTGTCCCATAACGAACTGGAAAGATCCACCATGTTCAATGGGAAAACTCACTATTGACGGCTGGGCCAGGAGAGCTGGGTACCGTTGATGGTGAACGCCAACGATGGCACCAATGAGGGCATCATCCATTCCTCCAAACCCTGGTTCTCAGCACCTTGGCTTCAGACGGAGTTCAGGGTTGGATGGCAGGTCTTTCCATACTTTCCTCGACTCGAATGGCTGGTTAGTGTCAAATAAAAATGGGATCATTTGGATTCATTTGGGATGATATTCCACTATTTCTGCGTTTGGGATGTGGTTTTCAACCAGCAAAAATAGGGTTTCAAGCGCAAACATGTCATTTTCAACAAACAAAACTTGGAAGTGGCAAAGATTACATGCCTAGCCTAGCAGCGAAATGCCAAGAATTGGCTTTGACCACGGGAGAATACCCTCTTGCAGTTTGAAACCTGTTGAAGAGAACTCCCCATTTTTGTGGTTTTTATGAATAAGATCATCTATGATTGGGCACAGTTAAGTTTGAACTTCATGACCCATAGCTGCCATAGCTACTAACAGGTCCGACCACGACAATGGAGCAATGGAGTTTTTTTTTGGTCATATTCACAAAGGGTCTGTGGAAAATATGATGATGGACATTAAAAATACCCTCTGGTAAACTAACATAGCTATGGAAAATCACTAGTTTTAATGGGTAAATCCACTACAAATGGCAATTTTCAATAGCTATGTTAATTTACCAGAGGGTATCATTTTTCGCATTGCACATGAGGTTCTGAGCGAATTCCCCTGCCTACCACATCGTTTGGGGTCTTCAACTTCCCTATTCATCAGGATGTGCTCAGACGCTGAATGGTCATCCTGATTTCTGGATGATAGGGCAATTTACAGTTGAAGCCCTAAATTTAGAAACACCATGGTTTCCAGTTAATAAGTTCCCTTAAAATAGATTTAAAACATCAACCGAGTTTCTTTTGTTCCTGATCTTAGACGGATGTATTTCGTCCGCAGGTTGTTGGCCAGAGTTTTGACCTCTTCTTCAACGGATGGGGTTCTCTAATGAAATATACATTAATCATCTGATATAGATCTTTTTGATTCTTTTTGCCTTGTATAGATGTCATTTTTTCATATTTTTTCCCTCACGGTTTCTTTTCAGCTCGACCATGTCATTGGTTTCAACAACTTTCTATATAACTTTTATCCCACATCTGGGAGGGCTGCTTTTTGGCTCGTTGCTGGCCAAGATATCAACTTGAACAGTGTTTTAGTCACCCAAACATGTTTTGGGGACTGCATGACCAAATTCGGCTAGGTAAAGCAGCTAGTTGAACAAACTAAAACATTCCAATTGCCATGGTTTTAATATATCTAAATATGTTTTCATCATCAAGCATGGCGACGCGAAGATCAGTGTCTCAGAGATACATAGTGCCAAACCCCCAAAAGTTCCCCCCCCAAGGATGAGGCCCAAACAAGTGGACCATCCTACTATAGACATCTATAAAACTCGTGTTTTTGTTCCCTCATTTTTTCAAGGGGATTGCCTCTGGTAGGATTATTGACCGCCATCAACCCTCTGCAGGTGCAGTTTCATCCTGAGGAGCCGGGGGGTTGGGGCAACTGCTTGATGGAGATTACATAGGAAGTACAGTAATGGGGGTATAGAGAACGTATGAAAAAACGGTTTTTACCCTCCGGTATTATAACAGCTTGCAATGGAAAACCACCATTTCTATGAGATTAAGCAGATACAAACGGGCCATTCTCCATAGCTATCTTAGATCACCGAGGGTAAAGCTGCAATTAGAAATGGCATAACCAGACTTGGGTCAAGATCAGGTAGTGACCAGACACTGTAGGAATGGCATCCCAAAAATGTGTAAAATGTAAGGGCGCACTGAGAGCCATTTGATAAACAGTTTAACACACCGCGATCATTTCCGTTTTCCCGCTTTTTAACAGATGAACAGAACAAAACATAAGTTGCCCGATACAACTCGGTGCCCGATCCTGTCAGTAGCTGCGGCTTGCACCCACAAGTGTAGGTTTCCCAAATGCTTCAAAAATTCGCTGGGAGTACGCTGCAAAATAAGACGAAGATTAGGTTTGCAATAACTTAACGTTCATTCAACGACGGTTCGCGCAACATGATGATGACGGTAACAGCTCAAGAAGAAAAGATGATCGCCTTGGAGAATCATCCCGCGTAGTAGGTGCATGGTTAGTGCGCGCAAGCAAGGTTGTGCATTTTGCTACCTAAGATCTGGCGCCGTCATTGGGAAATTGGGGTTGGAGGCTTGCTTATCGCGCGCATGCCATCTTATGTCTCTCAGTTGGGGTAGTTGCTGGGTTTGCATGAGAGGCCGCAATCACATTGGGGACGCGTTGTTTTCCAGCATGATTGTTCGTTTGGGTAGAGGCTGTGGGCTTCAGCCCGGCTAATCAGAACCCTGGAAAGGACAACAGATGAAAACTGCTTTCCAAGAAGTTGGCTGGATGAGCTGTAAACCTTTGGTTTCACCCGCCGTGTTTTGGTTTTCCGTTGTCAAAGGGGGGCCTGTGGCTTAATAACAATTACGAATGCGAGCCCCTTCTTCAATGGAATGCTTGAATGCCGTGCTGCGATGCCCAGGTTGATTTGAAGCCAGGGCTATTTTATTTCATTCTCGCCTAGGTACAGGGGCAGAGCAGGTTTGAACATGGTGGTTTAACGACACACCAGGTCTTGTGCAGAATCCTTCGTCCCCTTTGATTGGTTGAAGTCTTTTTACAGTTACCAGCACTGGCGTGGCGGCCCGTGTGTCATCCTGGTTTGTTGGCAACTGGCAACAATAGCATGGTCCCAGCTTCGGCGTTTGATATGGTTTGAGGATTGTTCCCCGACGTGTAGAAAACACGGGCGGCGCAACTGTTTATTAGGTGGTGTGTGGTTCAGTAGTTTGGCGATATGAAAACGGACGGACGGACCCATCCTAGCCTTGTTTGTTTCGAGCCTAAGTCTCTTGATATCCAAAGGACTCCTTGTTTTGCCATTTCGTACTGATAGCGGCCTTACCAGAACCCTTGCCATGATGGGAACCAAACCAAATAATTGTTTTTTTTTCAAACTCTTGAAGTTGTAGGTTGAGGAAAATCACGGTAGCTCCTCGCGGGCTACCTTGAGTTTTACTCTATGGAGTAAAGGGGAGGCTCCCAACTCATAAGTGCCGATTGGTCACACCAAACAATATTACTTTCACTTCTTGCCCCCCGCCCCTCCTCCTACTCCCCTACATTGTTTCCCGCCACCAAATGGTATTCGCCATCTGGGCTCCTGGTCTGCTCGCACCCAATTTGGAGTGGTGCGTGGTTTTCGTTTTTAATTTAAGTGCCGCCCTTTCTTTTTTGAGTCTCCATCTTGGCCGCCTGCCTTTCGTGTTCCCCTTCTCAAGTTTTTTGATTTATGCATTTGTATGGTTGTAGTTGTAGGTTGCAATTGAAAACCATGCGGCCCGGAGATTTCCTTCGGACTGTTTCCTTTTTGTCCGGGATAGGATTTATGCCAATATTTTTCTTGATGATATCCTACCCCTTTAGCGTTGGATAATGTTGGCATGTGCCAGTGATCGTCGGCAATCTAAGTCGGCAAATTGGCCACATCTCGCATCTCTTGCCTGTATGATGGGTAAACATCGTTTTTTCATGTTTTTTTCTATATATATACAGTATAATATGATAAACACCAACAAACAGCAAATCATTTAACCCTTGGATCAACTTTGGGCTATCACCACCATATGAGTAACAGACAAAATTAGCGGAAAACTAAAATAGTGGCGGGGGGTGGACATGGGATGTTCAAATCGGTGCGAAAACATTCACAACTGATAGGGGACCACCCACTTTCCATACCCTATTTTTGCACATAACATGGAAGATAGGGGACTACCCACTTTGGCCGTTTTCATTGCGGGGAGCAAGTGATTCTGTCGGCCAGTGCTGAAATGAATGCAACCGTTTGACTTTCAGGCTAAATTTGAGAACAATGCATATGGACTTGTCTCAAAATGGAAAATGCACCCCAATATGAGAATTTCAATGGGGAAAACAATGTTTTTACGCACTGGCAATCTAACATGGAAATGGACAATTCTGAGTTCATAGATGAATTTACCATTTTACCTCCAACCATGATAGCTGAAAAAGATGCATTTCCCTGTGATAGATGAATTTCCCACTTGAGCTGAGAGCTGCCCATTGAGTTTGGTGATTTTTCTAGCCATGTTTGATGACACCATGGGATTTTTGGCTAGGCTTGCGGCGGCCCAACGGACACGGATTTTCTCTTCAACTACTTCCTGCAATTCATCGCTGAACCCACGGCGTCACCAGTCACCACCATGCCCTATTCCATCCCCACCAGCTACAGAAAGGTGGGGCAACGTTGGTTGAAAGAAGGACGGACTAGTTAAAGGGGTGGAACCAAGGTCCAGGATCATCTGGAAGCAGCAAACACGTTGTTTTTTTTCGTTGTGAAAAAACAACAAAGCAGGTGGTTTGCGAAACAGAAGACCGGTTTTGCCTTGCGATAGTTGTAGAGATCCGAAGCGATAACAAGAACGAATGGCAGTGAATCACAGCAGTTTCATACAGGTAGATCCCAAAAGCAAACCGTGCTGAAACAGGTGGAAACCATCCAAGATCTGGATAGGCAACACGTCTCGAAATTCATCACGAAACAGGTCTTTGTATGTTTTTCTATGTTGTTGTTTCCTTTTCCACTTTGATGAAACGCTCACTTGAATGTTCTAAGCAGCAGACTTTCCTTGTTTTCAGAATCATTTGTATTGTTTTCGGTTTTAAACCGATTCAATTATTATGTGTCCACATGCTCCCAAAAAAGGCTAGTTGACCGTTGACCCCAGAACATATTTTAAACGTCAATATTAGCCGAGAGAATCACTAAGATACTCTGACACGATATTCTCAGCTGGTAATTTTGTTCCGGCTGAAAAGCATCATCTAGCAATATATTTCCACGCTTACATCATGAAAATTATATATAAATTGTAACATGTTTTCGCCCTCTCCTTTCAACATGACATTTTAGGTTATTTTACCGTCGAAGCAATGGTTATAATGCCTGGAATATGCATGGGACGCGTGCATCTCATCTCAGGACATATACCAATTTCTAGGTGGTATAGTCAGTAGGTGGAAGGGTTCAACCTCTACCCCAGTTTGATAAGCATTGTTTGTTTGAAACACTCCCCTAAAGAAAACGTTATATTAATATTATTTCCAACACACCGCTCAACAAATAGAAACATGTTGAAACACATTTTATTGCCTCAGAAAGGACATCATCACATCACTACTTGAGGAGACTTATATAAGGGATCACCGCATTACCTGGTTAACAAGCCGATTTGATGGTAAGTCCCCCAATCCGGTTGACGGACTTCAAAGCTGGGTAAACCAACCCATGTACGAACAGAATCCAGTTGAACAATCAACCAAAGCCAGTGGCCAAATCACATTCAACCTCCTTAAATGACATGAAACTATCATTAAATCCCATTAAACCCTAGAGAACCCCCACTAAATCCTATGAAGACCCGGTGTTTCACGGGATCTCATGGAATCCCCGGGCCTGCACGGCGAGGTGTTGGTCCTGGGCTCCGGCGGTCTGACCATCGGCCAGGCGGGGGAGTTCGATTACTCCGGCAGCCAGGCCATCAAGGCGTTGCGCGAGGCGCCGGGGCCCGGTGCCGGGGGCCTGGAGCTGCCAAGGGTGAAACACATGGCTATTAGGATGGTTATGGTGCTATAAGTGCTATGACTATGGTTATAACTAGCTATGGTTTATCACCTATAACTATTACCGACGATTATTAGTGATGCTACAGCTATTATGGTAATCCAATCTCCTTATTAAACAGCACCTACATGGTCTCAAATAGGTGTAAACCTTCTATTTATATAGCCATGTTGTTTGGGGTATTTAATCTTAAGTCTGGCAAAAATGATGGTAGTAACCTGCATAAGTTGATACATATATATATATACACACGTATATTATTTAAGCCCTGCAACTATGGGTACATAAGTTGATGTGTATATATATATATATTATAAGCCCTACAACTTTGGGTATATAACCATATATAGCCCACTTATTAGTGGAACTGCACCACTGCACCCGCAAGTATGGTATGTGACAATCCCCAAACGGTGATTCTTGGAAAGTCTTGTTAAGATTTATTAAGGTGGGGTGGATATTGTGGATTTCACCATCACGAATGGTTAGTGCTGGTTGGGCAGGAATTTGATGACTTGATTGGGTTTTCCATGTTTTTTTTTAATGATATATATATATATATAGTCTCATGTTCCGTGTTCCTACCCCCCCCACTGGTATGGGTCCCCAGGTTGCACCCCCTTCCCTTCTATTGGCAAGCTATTGGCAGCATTTCTGAGGTCCACCCTCGTATTTGCTAGGTCTTTGCTGCATTTCTGACTACCAGCCTCGCATTTACTAGGTACATGCTACCTTTTAGACGACCTACGTGGCACACATGCTCCCTCAAAGTAACTACGTGCTACCTATAGTCATATATACATGCGCCATGTATCTACTTAAAAAAAATATATATATATATATACACATACACATATAAAATATATACATGTTATAGATGCATATATATATATTGACACATACACACTTATATATATATATATATCAATATATATATATATATCAATATATATATATGTATACATATATAAATATATATACATATATGTATATATATGTATATATATATATAAACACACATATATACATATATTCATACATATATACATATATAAGTAT
>Ga0126342_10013130_pt1 | contig 14714 bp, 9 predicted proteins | sample Cyp1metagenome_FD_92528 | JGI IMG/M metagenome (GOLD analysis project Ga0126342, IMG submission 92528) | Coral microbial communities from Lord Howe Island, Old Settlement Bay, Australia - Cyphastrea 1 metagenome | ecosystem: Host-associated > Invertebrates > Cnidaria > Coral ... | reverse complement strand
GCGTGAAAGATCCAAAATGGACTGGAATGCTCTGACCACTGTAAATCAGCAGAAAAACAAATGCTCAGCATTGCTGGTGTGCTGAATTCCTCACGGCCGCCTGTGAGCCGTGTACCTAGTTAGCTAAGTTGTTGGATAAGTTGAGGTATACGAATAACGCGTATTTATTGTGGATCTAGCCACAATAAATACTGCAAGTATATTTGTTTCAAAAAGCAAAAAAATGAGTGCCCCAAACGATCAGTTGTCATCACAGCTCTGCCGTTCTCTCGCCTTCAGGGGAAGGATCTGCCGTAGATTTTGCAGACTTCACCTTCCTTTGCTGCTGAAATCGATGCTTCTTTTTTCCAAGGGACATTCAACCATGGGGTTCACCGTGGATGGGGGAAGTCAACACCCAACATCCGAATTTCAAGGTGGAAGACCTGCTTAAAATATACGGTGGATCTGGTGGGAATAGGGGCTGGAATCATCTAGAAGTTGGTTACCCGGAAAATATCTGAACTTTGCAACGGAACACTATGAAAATATGAGGCTTTCCATAAATTGGGGGTACCCCCAGAACATCCATTTTAATAGGATGTTCCATTACAAACCATCCATTTTTGGGGTATACACCAGATTATACTATATTAGAAAATATTTGCTGTTAAAAGGTGTTTTTTTCCATTGCCATCTTGAATTATTCCTTTTCAATAAATGGAAGAACGACGATGTAAAGAGATGCAAACAGTGCCCTGGAGGTTTGTTTCGGCCGGTGCTCGCACCGAAATAGAAATCTCCAGCCAGTTGCAAGCCTGAAAACCCACGGGCAATTACAACATATGCACCAACTACAACTACAAAAAAGATATCCCTAACGCAGGCCTTTCGAAAAACAAACAACTCCATTTTTCAACTGGAGGAACGCTGAAAAAAAACACCAGCTGTTCCATCTGGGTCAGATTGCGCCGAAGAACATGAAACTTGGGATGGCAGGTGCTCCCTTCTCTGGTTTCATGGACTTGACCACCTACGGCGGCCCAGGTCACGGCAGGTCACGGCAGGTCACCGGTCACTCGGTAGGTTCGGTGAGTCATTAGCCTTAAAGACCGATATCAAAAATGGCCTTGTTCGGAATACCACTAAATGTTTACCAATATAATTACAGATACATAGATAACAAACTATATTTATATATAAACAAATATAAAACTAATAAAATCATTAACATGTAAATCGTGCACATATTTGTCCCTTTCAAGTCACCATTCTATTGCGTTAAATGTTCATTTTTGTGATATTAATTTCCTTACACTTGTCTCAATATGCATGTTTCCCCGGTTGCGGTTTGCATATAGTGATATTTCCCAACTATAGGTTTTCATATCAGTAATAACTTCATTCATAATAACCAAATAGTTGCTAATAGAACTAATACTCACTAGCAAACTAGTGACTGGCAACTATTGTTTTTTGTTTTTTTTACTACTGTACTCATCTATGACTAAAGTGTCACGATTTTTGTTGTCTAAACATCGTGAAATCAGAAGAATACCTCATCAAACCATCTTCAACTTTGTATAGAGCATTTATCCTACCATAAATATATATATATGGGTAAATTATAATATTTCAGTAACCTGAATTAAGGCCATTTGGGGATGATTTCCCTTACTAGCCACTATTCCAGTGAGGTCGCAGTGAGGTCGTTATAATTTACCCAGATAAATATGTATATATATATATACATATTTCTGAGTCTAGTATAAACTTACATCTACATGTAAATAAACGTAAAGAAACACTAACATAGATGTGGAAAACCCTACTTAAATATATAGAGTTCTGTGGGTACTACAACGATAAAACTGAGTATCTGCATATTTTAGATTTACTATAGTGATCACTAGCATGGATTATTTTTTTTATAACTATATATATATATATTATGTATCTATATTATTATTATATATTTATTAGTAAACTAATCACATCAACCCATCATTAAATCACAAGTTTTCATCGCAAAATCCCATGAACCCATGGAATTTTGTCACCATTTTCCTATGCTTTCTCCATACTTAGATGGGCCATGGAGTTAGTTAACTAGTTTGTAAGGGGATAAAATAATTGAGATATAAAGGGTAACAAATCCCCAGTTACTAACCATAAATCGCTAATCCCATGGCCCATCTAAGTACCTTTCCCACTTCCCCCCTGTTCTCCCCGTCGCGCAAAAGGGGCCTCCGTGGCTTTCGCCGAGCGCTCCTGCCGCGTCTTGCGGAGCTCCTTCCGCGCCTCGCGCAGCTCCGCCAGGTCCGAGGCCTGGCCATCTGGCGGTTGATCTAGGTATGGTCACTACATATATATATATATACCTAGATATATGTACATGCTAGGTATGGTATATATCTATTTATCTATCATATATAGTGATCTAGTGAAATATTACATCTAGGTATGGTCACTAACCATTTGAACTATATGGTAACTATATTAGGTAACTATATGGCAACTATATTAGGTAACTATATTAGGTAAGTATATGGTAACTATATGGTAACTATATTAGGTAACTATATTAGGTAACTATATAAGGTAACATGAATATGATTTCTATGGACCATATATACCATAGCTATGTATCAAATAACCAGATGTTATTATTGTATATATATATATATAATTATATATATATTTATTTACCATCTGGTTATTTAACATTGCCATTTAAACTATATGGTTCTCCCAGGAAAACCTACAAGACAAGATGCCAATCAAATATTAATGGGGATATAATATGATATAATGGGGATGTTTGATGGGCAAAAATCCCCAACAACTATGTTTTGGGGATACCATCTGCTTATTTAACATAGCCATAGAAAACCACCATTTCTAATAGGTATGCCATCTATTTCTATGGGCCATTTTCCATGGCTATGTTAAATAACCAGAGGGTATATGGTAACTATATGGTAACTATATGGTGACTAATGTTCAATTAACCCTATTAAGTTACATAACTATGGAAATAGCTGTATACCCTCTGGTAAACGTTTACATAACTATGGAAAATCCACGCATGTTCAATGGGTAAATCAACTATTTCTATGGGCCATTCTCAATAGCTATGTTAAATTACCAGATCATATGTAACTATTCTTACTACCATATACATATCTGGTTGGTGGTATACCTACCCCTCTGAAAAATATGAAAGTCAGTTGGGATTATTATTCCCAATATATGGAAAAATAAGAGATGTTCCAAAACCAAATATTACCCTCTGGTATACTAACATAGACCCTGGCAGATAGGTTGGAAGACTAGTTTCCACTAAACATTGGTTGTTTTCTGGGTCTGTTTACCAGAAGGTATCCACAAGGTTGACTTAAATACAAGCTAGGTGGTATATGGTATCAAAAATAACTTAGGGTGACTTAGGTTGCTATTTCCCCAAAATGTGAGAATAGTACCTAGAGTTTTAAATATAAGTATGGTTCACCTAAACAAGCATTTAAAGTTTAAATATGTTTAAATCATACTTAATTCACATGTTTCAACTTAGATATTATGTGAAAAATCATGATTTGACCGACATGAAAACAAAAAAATAATAGCCCGGACCCAGGCCGCGTAAGGGGGTGCGCGTAAGGGAAGAAGAGTTACGACGACGACGACGACGACAACAACAACAACAACCACAACCGTGGCATCATCGCACGGCGACGGTGTCGCAAGATGCATATCTGTCACTGAGTGCAGTTTTTTTTTTGTCGCCTCAGGTCCATAGCCATGAATAGTCTTTTTGGATATAACAGATAACAGATATCCTCTGGAGAGTGGCCCATGTTGCACAGCGCAAGTGCACCCACCAACGTCGAATCGCGTAGCTTGCCAGCAACAACTGTCATAGATCCGGCCGCCCTCACCCTCTCTTTCAGGGAGTGGTGATCTGAACGATACACATAAAGTACGTGGCTCCTGCTTAGATGGGCCATGGGATTTTTACTCACTGGTTAGTAACTTTTTTTTTTACCCTCAAAAAAATCCCAATGGCCCATCTAAGTGGAGGAATCACCTGAAGGACATTTTAACCAAAGAGCATTACTGGCACCACACCGATCGAAAGCGATATTTGCAGCCCTACCTCAAAGAAGTGCGCTTAAATGTCCCACGCACACGAAGACACACAATCTGAGAAATGCTCTAAGGTTTTGCTGCAAAGCAAAGTGATGTGATCAGTTATAGTATGAGTTTCAGTGTCAATGATAGCATAACATGCTATATATATTTTATGACACTATGCCTAGTAAATGATAGATGAATATAGATGATATATGATAGATGACTATCTTGAAAACTGAGATGATTTGCCCAAAACTGATATCACATATTGCCACGATTGATGATTTTCCATGATATTACATGAATGATATTGATAGATTATTTGACCTTATATTCTTAGATTATATCCAACGTAGCTAGAGAAAATCACCATTTTTAAAAGGTCATAAATCATCAATACATGGGCCATTGTCCATGGCTATGTAGGTCATAAACCATCAATACATGGGCCATTGTCCATGGCTATGTTCAATAACCAGAGGTTGATATCATATTAGGTTAATAATGGATTTAACCGAGTTTGTTTTTCCAACTATATATGGGATACAATGAAGTGCAATTACGACTATGATCTGGTTCATGGTACAATATTTTTTTTGTACCTACATTGCTGGATAATTTTGGTGGTAAATGTTGGTAAATGTTCCAGCACCGGAGATGATAAGAGATAGCTTGAACTGTGGAACTCTGATAATTCAGCAACCTGAATTTCAGGTCGTTTCGGGAGAATTTCCTCTACTCGCAATCACTTAAAAGGTGACCTCCGAGTGAAAAGCTGCAACACGTCCACTCAAGCGGCCTTTCTTTCTTGTTCCTTCTTGAAATTCTGATCCACTTGTGCCTCAGATGGCGTTGGGACATTGATGAGGCGCGACTTTTGCACATGCTATGGTTGATACAAATGAACCTTCTACAAGAATGGCCAATCTCTAGCGTATTTTTTGATGATGTTTGGGGTAATTACTTGATTTTGACGTATGGTGTGCTTAGCTACATTTAATGGCATTTGACTCCAAAACTATCCATTCGCGTTGGCCAGCATCAAATGGTACAGGTCATGCGGGGTAACACAATAAATGATTTGCCAAAGCTAGCGCTTACAAAACACTAGCGAAGCTATCGCCGATCATTTGAATCATTCACATTGTGGCTTCCCCAGTCTTTAGGTGGCTAAAAATAGATAGACTGCAACGAAGCTACGGTAGTTTCAAGCAGGATACCGTTTAATAGCTGTGGGTAATGGTTACTGTATATGGTACTTAAACTCAAGCAGGATACCGTTCAAGTAAACAGCTTAACAGATCCAGTATGATCCAGTATACTATCCATGGAATTACAGATCACCGTTCTAAATCGGTAAATCATCGAACTAAAAGGCAATGTTGATCCATGTAACATAGGTTACCATAGGTGCCATAGCTATGTTCAATTATCCGGAGGCTAAATCATCATTGCTTTCTGCAACTTGCCAGTGCTGGTACGCCATCCCGAAAGACCACGCTGTCACCATCGGAACATCGCTTTCTTTTTGTTCGTTACAGTACATCGCAACGATTCAGAATGGCTTGGTTGATTAATACTTGACTTTTCAGTTGCTGGCAATGGTATTGATATGTATTAATACTATTATAGTATACATGGGGATAGAATGGCAATGGGATTAATCACTGTTAATATTAACCGGGATCACTTATGGTTTGTTCTATCCGATCATTGCTGGCAAAGCCTGAGAAGTGTTGCTGGCGACTGGCGACATCTCCGAATTGAGTGCATCATTATCTTCATTTTTCTTGGGAGCACCACATTGCTTAGGTATATCTCCAGGCTTTTTTGACTAGACCCCAAATCACAGCCAACCTTAGGAGATAGCCTGCCAAAAAATCATGATATTTAGCTGTTCAGTAAATATCTTCCATTTCTCGCAAAGAAAACAACAGGTGAGAATCTCAAACCCTATTTCACCAGTGGGTTCAAAAAATATCATGTGTTTGATGATCGATTCAACACATTTCATGATCGAATCCTCGATAGTTCAAAGTTAAATCGGTCAGATCCCCATGAGATTGGTCAACATCCCATCTCTCGATAACGTCGATACATGTATATATATATACATACAATATATGTTATACATATTATATATATATACACATACATGACCTGACCTGACCTGGCATGACATTACTACATGATTTTGGGGCCAAGGGGCGAGGCGTTCCTTCTCCTCGTCGACGATCCCCATAAGCTGCGCATCGGTGTCCTCGGTGATGTCCACATAACCGCTTGGAAGTGCGAAAAGGGATGGAAAAGGTATGGAAAACCCAGCAAAAATAGTGATTTCATGGGATTTACCTATGAAAAATGGTGATTGAATGGGATCTAACCAACAAAAATATGGATAAACAATGATAAACATATGAACATATGATGATTTCACGGGATTTTTGTCGACTCTTAAAACTTCGATTCATTTCGCCGAGCCGGATTTCATGGGATTTACCCAAGAACGATGCGTTTTTTTTATGGCTTTTTGACCCCACCCTGGGGAGATCGTGGAGGTCCCCACAGCTTCCCGGAGCCAGGTCTGAGCCGTTGCACGTTGATGTAAGTCATCGCCGATTTCTCCCGGATGGGCACCAGGACCTTACCACGACAGGGTGCCGGAGATTTCTTTCCATGGCAGCTGGGTGTGTCAAAAAAAAACAGTGGAGGTACGCCCTTTTTCTTAATCATAAACATGGCTGGCTTTGATCTAGGGAATATCATGGAATATCTGTGGTGGTAGTTGACCAAGTTGACCACGGCATCACATCTGTCAAATTATGGTGTATGCTGTGCATGCTTCATGGTCCAAAAGAAATACCGGGAAAAAATAAGCCTTCGATTTGGCATAAATTCATCGGGGGATGATCGGATGATCATTCCTCAATATGGGCACAAGCTTCCAACATCCTAAGATATCAGTGATGCACCAGGAATCCTTGCATCAGTTGTTTGTTGGTGAACCCGATCCTCTGATAATCAACAAACGAACAAAAAACAACATGTTTTTGTGACCGAGAAATCCGTCAAACAACATATATCATCATATATTGTTCCACATATTTAGTCAACAAAACATATACAGTTATATTCATGTATAACAAACCGTGAATTATAGTGATATTCTATATATTTATATCATCATATATCACTAATTGGAAAAATGAAAAATCATTATAGTAATATTCATCCCAAGTATAGTGAACATATATGAAAATTATAGTGATATTAAACATTATGGTGATATTTACCATATATGAAAACTATATATATTGTGATTTTTATAGTGATATTCTATCTAATCTCTCAAGAAAAAAATCGTCACCATTCAACGGATTGGTTTTGGTGGGAAAATCTTAACCGGAAACCATAGATTTCCCATTAAATATGGGGCTTTCCTGTAAATTTTCCCTTAAACCAATCCATTGATATGTGGGTTTAAATCCCAAAGGGGGTTCTACAATAACTATGGTTTTATGGTTATCTAACTATATGCTTCATGATGATTTATAAACCCATGAATACTATATAATCTACCAATTCAACCGTAGGTCTATTGTAGATATGTTCACCAACTGAACGCTATTGAACATGGTGATTTATAGTGGATTTTCCCATTAAAAATGGTGATTTTCCATGGTTATGAATACGTTGCCATTGGATTTCCCCCATGGATTTCCCATCCATGGCTCCGGACCACCATGGCTTGCCCCGCCGCCGTCATGGTCCCGCGAGGAAGCTCCGACACTTGGCCGGTGGGGGCTGTGGCTGTCAATGGCTGCCAGACATGTCTCAAGCCATGGTATGAAAACCAAGGGAAATATAGCCGTGGTATAAATCATAGTATGTTATAGCCACAATATATATAATATAATATAATATATATATATAATATAATATATATATAATATAATATATATATATATAATATAATATATATATAATATAATATATATAATATATATATATAATATATAATATATATATATATAATATAATATATAATATATAATATATAATATATAATATATAATATCTATATGTATATATAAATACATACACTATATATATATACTCTATTATATATACATATACACTATATATATAATTATATCACTATTATACATATATATACACTATTATATGTATAATTATATATATACTATATTAGTTGTAGATTTACCATGATTATAACTCCATATCCACTATATGTCCATCGTGGATCTATGGTAGCCTTCTGGTAGCCATCAACATCGATCCCGCCAAATTTGGGGTTGGAAGATTTCTGGAACCACGAAACGTTGGATCGTTTTTCAGGGACGAAAAATTGGGGGATGGTGTATATCCGTTACATACCAGTATATACATATCATATGTATACAGTATATATATATATACAGTATACATACAGTACACCAGTTACATCCAGGTTTCCTAAGTCATGGGGGTACCTCCAAATTGTCCATGTGATTTTCAGATTTTCGATGAAATAAAAACCATCCAGCTTGGGGTAGCCCAATGACTTGGGAACCTCCATATCATGCTATCACCGCCTTTCCGGATCCACAGAGGCAGCAAACTCTCCAAATCACAAGGGGGGGTGGGCGGGGGATAGGACAATCACGTTCAACAAAAACTTTCCAGTCGCAAAGACCTGTTCTTATAAGTTCTTATATCCCGTATAACAATGTATAACACCCTTCAACTTCCTCCGCTTATCCAACATGCACTACGCTATAACTTCTTCTTCTGATCTATCAGGCACTACGCTTCAACTTCTTCTCAGGCACTTCGCTGGAAACAAAAGTCAATCCAAATAAATACAGGAACGATAAACAGCATACCAAAAAAAATGGTAAGCATTTTCACGGAACGCACTTGAATCACTTGAATTCGCAGAGAAATGGACATTATGAACGATCATGAAAACATGTGAAAACACAAGGTTTCCATCTGGTTGGTGGTTTCAACCCCTCTGAAAAATCTGAAAGTCAGTTGGGATGATGACATTCCCAATATGATGGGAGAAACAAATGTTCCAAACCACCAACCAGATCCTATGGTTTTCCTATGGTTTCCATGATATGTTTCCCTGGTACGGTCGTATCAAGGTCGTATCAAGTCCACCTACCCTCCAGGCCGCTGGGATGTTTTTAAAACTGTCGTCTACTGAAGATCCAACTTGACCCTTCGAGACACTATGAGAAACTAGTACCGTCTCTGGTTGGTGGTTGACCTACCCCTCTGAAAAATATGAAAGTCAAATGGGATGATGACATTCCCAGTATATGGAAAAAAAAACATGTTCCAAACGACCAATCAGGTCTGGTAATTTAATATGGCTATGGAACATGACCCATTTATAGATGTGTAAAAATGTGATTTACACCCTTTAACATGGTTGTGTTTTTCCATAGGTAGCAGCTATCTTAAATGTTGTTCAACTATGTTAAACTACCAAAGGGTACCCTCTGGTAAACTAACATAGCTATGGAAATTCACCATTTTTAATGGGAAAATCAACTATAAATGGCCATTTTCAATAGCTATGTTAAATTACCAGAGGGTAACTCAGCAACCCTCAAGGTTCTGACACCCCCCTTTCACATCTCCATGGCCGCAATGCCACAGATTCCGCGTCTCTTTTCCAGGCACCCGGTTCCGGTCGACTTTGGACCCTCTCACTGCTGTTCACATCCCTCAGCCGTTTGGAAATTTCGTGCAGGGGACAACAGGGACAACGGATTCGGCCAGCGGCCAGCTTGTCTCTAGGATCTAGTGTTGAGTCAGTCTCTGGGCAAATTACATCAAATTACAAGATCATCCACAAAAAAAAAGTTGCCTTTTTTGGGGATGATATACGGGATGATATAGCCCAAGCATAAACCACCATCCACAGTGAGTTCCTTGTAAAGTTGGTAGGGTTGACCCAGATGTCGCAGTGCGCCTCATCATCATCTCCTCCGAGATCCATATCAAACTCGTCTTCCATATCAAAGCCACCTGCAAATGTGAAAGTGACTGGCCCCAATGGCTTTTTAATTTTAAGCCAATGAATTCAAGGGGTTTCCAACAGCCCCGACATATCCCGAAATGGTGATTTAACATGATTTAACCAACCAAAATGGCGGGGGTGTAGCTTTAGGTTCAGTATGATCATGTGGAAAACCCAACAAATCCCAATCCCACTAGCAAATCCGCTTTTGGGATCTTTTTGGGGTGTGGGTCTGGCCTTATAGTCCCACCATATCCCACCCTCCTACATGGAACCCCATGATGAATAGATTCTCCAACCCCTACCTCATGGTTTCTGGGATTCGTGGGTTTCGTGGGAGGCGAAGTGTCTGGTTGAAGTGGTGGATATGGCAGTCAAAACCCTTCAAAACCCTTTAGGGACCCAATTTTTCTTGGTCTATGGTTATCCTTCCCCAAATATGGTAACCTTCACCACTGGCATCCCCTTCACGATCTTCACGCGGCGGCGAGCTGCTAGAGCCGGCCTTCAAAGCGGGAACCGAAGCTGCCAAACCATGGGAATTTATAGGATTTTACCCAGGACAGTGGTGATTTGACCGGATTTTAACCCTCCATGCTGACTTAATGGGATTTGAACAAACCAAAATACTGATTTCATGGGATCTGAACGCGGAAAAATGGTGATGTCATGGGATTTTCACCCAGAAAAATGATGATTTCATGAGTTTTCAAGTGATTCAATGGGACTTTCACCAAGAACAAATGTGATTTCATGGGATTTAACCAAAGAAAAACTGTGATTTCATGGGATGTTTACCAACCAACATGATGCTTCATAGTGGGATTTAATGGGCTACAATAGGGATATACTGGGGATAGTGGTGAATCATTCTATTGGATTTGATTACAATCGTGAGGGATTTAACCGACAAAAACCAGCAATACGAGATAATTCGGTGATTTAATTGGACTCAATTATTCATCAAAACCAGCCGATTGTGGGATAATGGGATATGTCATGTCGTGATCAATTGATAATATATGATACTATGATATTGGGCTTCGACTGAAACTAGGGTGTACCCGCCAAATGGCTAGTTAGATCAACAAATGATGGCAAAGCAGTTGATTTATGTATACCATATTCTTGTAGACCAAACCCATGTGAAAATAATCAAGAAGGTGATGTAGGAAAAAACAATTCATGTTTATTCGTGGATACAATCATTCTTTGCTCAAAAGCCCTGAGCAAAAACCAAAATGACCCAAATCTTTCTCCAATCACCCCACATCATGGAAAACCACGACGCTTGAGGCTATACACCATATATATATACATACACATATAAATATATATATATATATATATATTCAGTCTTTTCAATGTCTTATCCTTACACTCAAATGAAAAACATGATTTTTGGGATACAATGCTGTACTCTCGCTCATGGTCAGTAGCTTGAATGTGTCTGTCCCTTTTGTGGATTGGTTCTATGGTTGTCCCCGGAACAAAGGCTGAAAACTCCCAACCAGAACAAAACAACTGAGAATTGGAAGGCATTTTTGGACGTTCAACGACGTGTTTGATTTTACGTTTGAAAGGTGCGGAACTGTACACAAGAGCCGTAAGGCCTTTAAGGCCCGTCCCTACTGTAACGTCTCAAATCGCTCAGTTGGAAACGATAAAAAAAAGCAGTCAGGCGAGAAAACATGCAGGGAGCTCCCAACTGAGTAATGTCAACCCTGGATTAATAAACCCTAAGTCTGTCTAATTGGGGGGGGGGTACCATTTAAGTATTGGATTATGACTATTGGAGGAGTACCCCCCTAATTAATAAACCATGGTCTATTAATCCGGGGTTGACATTACTATTGCTACTCTTTCCAACTGATAGAATCAGATGGCAAAACATGGATTCAATCCCAGCAATTTGATGCAGTTCTGTGTGTTGCCATGACTTCAGCAATTTGACGCGTCAGCTGGGAAAATGAGAAAAACCGCAGCGACTGCCTGGGTGTCAAACTCTGCCCTGTTATTGATCAAATTCCGGTTGTATTGCAGGGTTTATTCAACATATTTCAAACTCATTTAATCTCATTTATTTAACGTCAGCCACAGACTCATCAACCCCTTAGGGATGATTTGAGGACGTACCCTCTGGTGTCATCAAACATAGCTGGCTGGAAAACCCCCTAATAAATACAGCTTTCTGGGGATTTTCCATGTCCATGTCAGATTTCCGGACGTACCTCCGAAAAGTTTCATTACAAAAAACACACACAAAAACTCCCAGATCAACCGCCCAGGGACCAGGGAAGTATTACATATTCCAAAAATCTCCAAAATCAAATTCTCGACAAAACAGCACCATAAAGAGACCAACAGACGCAGAAAAAGGTCTGCACATATCCTGAGACTTTGATCATCGATCGCAAATCGGAGCCACACAATTTGACACCCACGCCACACTGCCACTCTTAAGCGAACAAGGAATCTGCCGTCAACAACGTGCCACGCAAGCTGTGACAACAGCAGCACCCGGCTATAGCGTGCGGCGCGCGGGCTGGGTAGAGATCAGTGAGCTGCCGCCGCACTTCAAAATACAACGAAACATGGAACTTCTAAACCCCGAAGGATCATATCGAATCATTCCTAATTGATAGCAATTTTTGATGCCATTCTTTGGCCTGAACTGATTTTGCCTCGGACATCACCCACCTTAGCTACTCCAGAAAAAAACAGTTCATGAAAAACATGGGTTTTAACAACATCCTGTATTTCACTGGATATGTTAAAATTGCTCTGGTAGAGTGGATGTTGTAGTAACCATCAGCCCTAATGTATACATATTGTGTATATATATATGTATATATTCGTATACAATTTTTGAAAGCCAAGTCATCATCAAACACCACCGCCACCATGCTTTGCAACAAGAGTCCAACAAAATCTGCTATCCTCAGGGATTCGACTAGATCTGCCGCCTTGGCACCCGGGAGACAACTCAAAGCGCTCTTGGATCTGAGAGTCTTCCCCGGGGACGCGCTCATGCGAACGATGCTGCAATATGCACAGCAACATGGAAACCCCTTCCAAATCACCCAGTCATGTAGGTAAATATACCAGCACCATGGAGCATATGGGAAAGTGAATGACGTGAATGACATCCCAACCTGGTGCAACCAAAAACTCTGAAAGACTGGAAATGTGGTCCCCAAAGTGCCCCAAACTTCTTGCTTTCAAACTCTTCAGTTGATCACTGGGATGTTCTTTTTATTTTTGGGAACATTTTACAGGATCCCTATTGATTTCATGGGAAAATCCATCTGGTTAGAAGAGCCTGGTGGGTCATCCGTATTCATTGGTTTGTCAAATGCAGAAGAGCCAGGATTTATTCGATCCTCATGAGCTATAGCGGTGGGAAATAAACGACTGGGTTTGTCCAAAAATGTGGTGAAAAAAAACCAACTCTACGAATCTACGACGTGATCATATTCCCCTACAAGGGCCCCCGCCAGTTATTTATGTTGGTCTATAAACACTAAGAAGGATAGTTATAGAAGTATCGGTAAATCAAAGTGATTGGAGTCATTTGCACCAACTGAACGCTATCTATCAACTGGGGACCCCACCTTGTATGAACATGGCTATTCAATGCGATTTTCTGGGGTATGCCGCATACCGGTATGCCCCATTTTCAGACAGACCCAGACATCTTTCAATTGGCTCAACAGGCCGCAGCTGCGCCTCACACAGTCAGCAAATCTTGGGCTTTTGCCTCAGGTTTGGTGGTGCCCCCAAGATAGCTAAGTTGGTTTATAACTCTAATAACTAGGACTTATGGTAGATATATCTATAGTTAATGGGATTATAAACCAACAAACATCACTTGGGGGGCACCACCTGGCAGGTTTGGGAAAACCATGGTGGCAATTCCAGACAGACCCATCTGGTTAGATAGGAACATCCAAAAAAATGTGCTGGTCATAGTAGTCATAGTTCATAACTGGTTGGTGGTATACCTACCCCTCCGAAAAATATGAATTCGTCAGTTGGGATGATGACATTCCCAATATGATGGGAAAAATAAAAGCCATGTTCCAAACCACCAACCAGATAAAGTTGCTAAATCATCGATTTGGTTGGTTGATTAATACATCCTTCATATTCAAAAGAAAGAAAACCGAATGGGATCAGTTCCACATTGTGTTTCTTGACCCCAAACATGGGTTTATTCCAAAAATGGAGGATGCCCCGAAAATTGCATCAAATAAAATTAGCATTTTTTCCCAAAAGCATCTTCGATGCTTGGGTTCTCGTTTAGTTGTTTAACCGCGTGGGGGAGCGACCTGGCTCGAACGGTGGTGTGCGGACGGCGTGGGTGCAAGGGAAGGGAAAGAAAAAGGAAAGGAAAGGAAGGGAAAGGAAAGGAAAGGAAAGGAAAGGAAGGGAAAGGAAGGGAAAGGAAGGGAAAGGAAGGGAAAGGAAGGGAAAGGAAGGGACAGGAAGGGAAAGGAAGGGAAAGGAAGGGAAACGAAGGAAAAAGGAAGGGAAAGGAAGGAAAAAGGAAGGAAAAAGGAAG
>Ga0126342_10013129_pt1 | contig 14714 bp, 18 predicted proteins | sample Cyp1metagenome_FD_92528 | JGI IMG/M metagenome (GOLD analysis project Ga0126342, IMG submission 92528) | Coral microbial communities from Lord Howe Island, Old Settlement Bay, Australia - Cyphastrea 1 metagenome | ecosystem: Host-associated > Invertebrates > Cnidaria > Coral ... | reverse complement strand
GTTTCCTTTGCAATCAGCAGGGCTTCTTCTCCCAAGTCTTCTGCTTCAACCCATCCAGCATCTGTAACTGGACGGTTCAGTCTAAGAACTTTCTGGGCTTCTTCCTCAGTCAGCCCTTCTCTTCGGGCAAAACTGAGTAAACCCTCCATCTTCTTGGGGGTGACTCCTCTGAAGGAGCTCACCCCCTGCTCCGACCACTGTGAGCCGAAACTGCGCAGCAGGCTTATCATGCATAAATCCCCTAAAGGAGAACACATATATATATTTGTATGTATGTAATGTGTATATAGCATTATATATATATACATATATGGATGCTGTCAAAAAAAAAGTGATTGTTATTTATTGCTACTACTCCGATGATATACTGTTATCACTTTCGATTTTTACTATGCTTATTAATCAACAGATGTGCCCTACTTTGTTACAGTTTGCCTATGTTTCATGATGATTGAACTCTTGGAAATGGTGATTTGCCATAGCTCTCTGTAAAATGACCAAAGGGTATGTATATATATATATATGGAAGATCCAGCATTTATAGATGATTTCATGGGGACAGCATGGGTTTTCCAGATAAACCTTTAACCCAGCGAAAAAATAAAGAATTTTGGGGTCCCCAAAATTGGATCGGAAGGTTACAATGTGGTTATCAAGCAGCCAACAGTTTGCAGTGGCTGAAACTCGGTTACCCTCTGGTAATTTGTTACATAGTTATTGAAAATGGCACCTTTATGGTTGATTTACCTATTAAGGATGGTGATTTTCTACGGCTATGTTAGTTTACCAGAGGGTAAAGAGAGGGTAAAGTCTAATCTCAGAGGTTAGTGACATGGCCGCTCTCAGCTATCTGACAAGTGTGCCTCTCTTGAGTGGCAGCTGACAGTCGGAATACAATTCTTAGGTCTACCGCACACAGCATGATAAGGTGATCGGGGGCCCCTTCCTGTCGTGGCCAGCTTGGTCAAAGTTGCAGTATCCCCAGCTTGGTCCCCCTCAACTGCAACCATCTTGTAGCATCTTTTGGCCAGGCTGTACACTGTACATGTTGTCCGGCTCAAGCCAACTCATATTCAGCAATGAGATTGGCGATCGACATTCTGTTCAATTTTTTCTTACTCAGTTTACTCAACTCTCCAGGATTTTCGGCTCTTCGGGCGGCAATTTCTGCTGCCGCTACCACTGCATCCTTGTCGTTCAAGAGTTGCTTGGGCAGTTTCATCCGGTGCAAACGAAACGCCAGAACAGCAATCTCCCGGTCCAATCGCAGGGATTCAGGGATGTAATCATACGCCCAGCTGCTCTCCTTCAATGCCACCTTCACCACTTCTCGATCTTCTTTCAACTCAGCACTGGCATATTGCAGGGCCAAGCCACATTTCTTCACCGCAGTCATGACCAGCTGCCGGTTCTGCCGAGCATCTTCACTCAAACATCGCAAGGCCATGGGATCGATCTTCACCAACTCCGACCAGAAGGAGGGCAGCTGCTGGGTGGCCTTGTCCAGGGCCCACTGAGGTCGTTTCACTCAAAATCAGTGAACCACAAACCACAAGTGGTACTTCATTGTCATGATATGTCATAATTATATGATCATCTCAGAAATGCCCAGATATGCCAAGTCTCATAATCCGCATGCATCAAATAATTGCGCGCTTCTTGGCTCAAGTGCAGCTGTGACATGTCGTCCTCCTCCTTTTTGGCCGTTCTTTTGCTCGTCGCAGGACGACAGCGCACCGGTTCCGCGCCACGGTGCCCGTAGGGCCCGTAGGGATGCAACTTCCGAATCTCGGGGTGGTTCCTGAGCTCGCTGCTGACGTATTCCAACTCCTTGGAGAGGAAGTATGGAGAGATGTAAGCCAAAGCCTGCAGAAAGCTGTGCTTTGCAGGAGAATCTGCAGGAAAAACCATGAAACCTGCAGGGAACTTTTAACAGAAAAAGTATGGAGTTGTCATGAAAATTTCGGGGAGAGGATAAGAAAACGGGGCAGATTGTGCCAATATCGGGCACGTCTCGGCCAGTAGGAGCCTTTCAAGTGGAATTGCAACTGTTGTCACGACTGGGTCTCTTGCGGGTTGCCTCTCTCATCCAAGAAAATCCGACCCAAAATCAGGCATTCTGGCTTAACAAACTGGAGTTATCCCAGAAAATTGGATAAAATTGGCCCAATGGACTTCTCAGAAAATGCCCATCCCTCGCAAAGCCCGGCCTTGGACACCACTTCCAAGTCGGATCGCAGCGGTAAGGGCAAGTGTTTCAAGATGGAATTGGAATAGCCACCCAAAGTTCTCACCTCCAAACCGACTCCAGGGCAATCTTTACTATTATATTATACATGTGTGTGTGTGCATAAGTACATATTTACATGCGCATATTTACATTGTAGAAAGAAAGATAGAAAGAAAGAGATGAAGAGAAGATAGATTAGATAGATAAATGCATACAAAACAATGCAAAAAGATAGTAAAATAGATATTCAAAAATATTGAAATAGATCAAATATATCAAAATAGACAAATGATGAATAGACTAAAAAGGCAAATTGGCAAAATAGATAAGAATCAAAATAAAGCGGATAAGATTTATAGGAGAATCAGGAAAAGTAGATATATAACTGAATAAAATGGATACCATGGATACAGTAAAGTGGAATAAATCGATAAAGTAGAATATATACATACGTAAAATAGGTGAACTAGATAATAAAGTAGATAGAATAGATTGAATGTATTGAACAGATAAACTAGATAAACTCCACACAACATATCAAATAAATCAAATAGATAAGCATAATCCATACATAAATATATAATCTCCGTATTAATAAGATACACTCCGGCAATTTAGTTGTCGAAAATTGCCCATTTACAGATGATTTTCCGATCAAAAATGGTTGGTTCACCAGAGAGCAGACAGCTAAGGCTCGCGTCTGGCGGGTTCTGCCTCCAATGCTTCAAGCACAAAGGCTCTGTCCGCCTGTGACAGCACATGAAAATGGGGTTGTTCAACCCCCAAGTTATGGCCATTTTTTGTTGGGAAAATGATGCAGAGGTTGATAAAGCCCATGGTTGATCTTGGAGATGTAGCCATATCCATTTTCACCGCAGCTGTTCCACTTCACGAAACTGAAGATGGAATCCATAGAATTCGCCAGGCTTGGAAGATCATAAACCCCAATGCTTCTGGAAAATGTTCAGACTTTTGTTTCCGTTCATCCCAATTTTCCCAAAAAAAAAAAAGCCACCCATTCCCCAGGGACGGGGGTCACATTCGCCCCTAAAAGAGGGTCACATTCGCCCCTAAACCACAATATTCTCAATATGTTACTCAACCTTTTTGGGTAAAACCTGGGGACAAGGGGGCATTTAGGGGGGACTGGGGAACCTTTAGGGGGGACTTGGGGGCATATGGTGCATTGTCTCTCTATTCAATATGTTACTCAACCTTTTAGGGTAAAACCTGGGGGCAAGGGAGCATTTAGGGGGGACTGGGGAACCTTTAGGGGGGACTTGGGGGCATATGGTGCATTGAAGGTGGCTGAAGAAAATCCTTGAAGTTGCTTGAAATGGCTGTTGGAACGTCGAAAAGCACGTGAAGATGACTCTCGAAGGTGAAGAAATTCCTTGCCGTTGCTTGAAGAGGGTGAAGAAAATTGCAACGTAGAAAAACACGTGAAAATGACTCTCGAGGGTGAAGAAAATCCTTGAAGTGGCTTGAAATGGCTGTTGGAACGTAGAAAAACACGCGAAGATGACTCGAAGGTGAAGAAATTCCTTGCCGTTGCTTGAAATGGCTGTTGGAACGTAGAAAAACACGTGAAAATGACTCTCGAGGCTCTGAAACTATTGCGCCTCCCACACAAAATGAGAGGTCACATTCGCCCCTAAACCAGGGTCACATTCGCCCCTAAAACAACTTCGACCCACTTGGTTTAGGGGCAAATGCGACCCCAACTGGTTTAGGGGCAAATGCGACCCCCGTGCCATTCCCCACCAACCCCAATTTTTTCCCCATGGCACCTTCAAGTTCTCGGCCACAAACTCCAGATTCAACGGGTCCAGTTTCGCTGCCAACCCCGCCACAGTGGGATTCCCTCTAAGCGCGTCCCCAGCGAAGCGAAAGGCTGCAGGAGAATTCTGGATGGCCACAGTCGCCAGGGTGGGATTGGACCTGGGACAAATATGAGAGATTTTCTATACTATAGGAAAGTTGATGGGATTTTTTAATTTTGATGATGTGAATGTGTTTTTGATCGTTTTCTGCGAGTTTCTCTGGAAATTCCATGGATTTTTGCAGATTCTTTTGGGATTCCATGGACTTACATTGATCCGTGTCTAGAGGCTCAGAGGACTCTCCAAACCTCATCCATATCATCCATACAATGTGAGGCCCCCAAGATAGCTAAGTTGGTTTATAAGTGGCTTAACAATGGTTTATGGTAGATATAACTATAGTTAATGGATGTTAATGGGGATTATTTCATGGTTTATAAACCAACAAACATAACTGGGGGGCCCCATCCTGTACAACAAACAAAGAAAGGATTCGAAGATGGAAGCAGCAAAAATTTGGATCCAGGTGGATCCATTCCCCGCCTCAGATCCTCCTGCACCACTCGAAATGAAGCACCGTCCTGGAGCAGCTTGGCATGGGGGAGAAATTCATGGGGACTTCGGGTGTATATATATATATATGTAGGATTAAATGGGATTTCATAGGCTTTGGTTTCTTCTATTTTTACAAAAATGATGGGGTTTCATCGGCCGGCTGGTGTGAAAATATCAAATACGTACACCAAAAATTGCACTTTTCATAGGGGAAAATGAGATTCTAAAAACCGTTGGATTTTGGAGGTTTCCCGAAATCGAAGCTTGAAATCTGACCATGGAAGAAGTGCAGCCCCGGCCTTGGCCAACATCTTGAGCAAGAAGTCGTAATCTGCACATAGCTCTGGCGACGCTTGCCATCGTAGCCAACCAGAGAAGCGCGGGAAGAAACCCGTGTTGTCCAGCGCAGCCAACAGGAAGGTGCGGTCCGTGTGCAAGTCTCCTCGCCTCAGTTGCCGCCATCAGTTGGAGCTGGGAAGTTAAGTATAATCCCATCCCTCCAATTTTTAGATGACCCAAATAAAACCTTGATTTAGTATTGGATCTATTCATCTTCATGTTCCTTATTTGGAGCGTTGCATGGAATGGGATGAGAACAGCTCACCATGCACGATGGCTACAGCATTGACCATGGTGAAGGGCACGAACCTAGCGCAGATTCACTTCAAAGCACTTGGAGGACAGCAAAACCCTACACCAAATCACAACTGATCAAACCAGCATTGAGATTTCCTATGATTTCTCCTATCATTTTCCACAAAAATCCCATTTTCCTATGTTTTTCCCATGTTTTTCCCATGTTTTTCCCATGTTTTTCCCATGCCCAATGGTGAAACCTCCCGCGGATCCTGCGGATCCCAAGGCTCGCATAGCGACACAGCGAGCGGTCAAATTTCATGGCCGCCAGCATGATCTCGCGATCCGCCCGAACGTCCTGCGGCGAGATCACCGATTTGAATGGGAGACTGGGATGGTTTGAATGGGAAAATATAGGAAAATCATGGGAAAATCATAGGAAAATCATAGGAAAACCATGGGAAAATCATAGGAAAATCATGGGAAAATCATAGGAAAACCATGATTATAATAGGATTTCCCATGATGGTTTGAATGGGAACATCTTAGGAAAATCCATGGGGAAATCCTCCAAAAAAATCTAGAAATATCTATAAATCCATGGGAAATCCTCCAAAAAGATCTATAAGTTGGGAGGTTGAAAAAGCTGGGAAAATCATTGGGAATTGTCCATTGCCATATTTGCTTGTCAGGGGGTACAAGGTACACCTTTGCTGAGAGGATCAATCCTGTGGGTGAATCCCATGCCGTGTCCCGGTATCGTCCATCTTCCCAGCAAAAAATGTCCAAAATATTTGAGCCATCCGACCCATTTTTAAAGACAAATCCATCACTGAATATTCTGTCTGACATACAGTACCATATATATATATATATCGACATCGAATATCCTCTTAGTTCCAAACCGAACAGAAATATACATATTATATATATATATATGTTATATGTATATATATATATACATATCCCATCCCCATCCCCCAGTCCTCCCCGGCAAATTTGATGGCTTCCCCTTCACTGGCATCCATGCAAGCCATCACCAAGTCCCGGTCGTTGCGCACGGCCTGGGAGGCCTTGCGCAGGCGCTTCCAGTCTCTTGTGACCTCCTCGGACCATTTGTCGAAGCGGATCAGCTGGATCTCGGCCTCGGCGCCCCACTGGTCGGGCGCTGGGAAAGTGTGGAAAATCGGCCATGGTCCATTGAGAATCCATGGGCAATCCATGGAAAATCCATGAAAGATCATCATCTTTGGGTGGTTTTAAGTCTTTTTTCAGAAGCTCTCAAACATAAACCCAAAGATCAGATGATGGTAATGATGCCAATTTTTTGGGGGCAGACTTTTCTGGTTGATTTTCACCATTTTCACCATCCAACATCCCCCCAACATGGCAGTGTGTCAAAACCAATAGTACCCCCTTCTGTTCACATCAAAATAGCTTGGTTAACATGGATGTTCATTCCCCTAACAAATGCTATTTTTATAGGTATTGATCCATACCCATATTGGATTCTACTATCATATTCTATAGTATTGTCCCATAATGGATTTAACATCCCCAAAAAAAACATCCCCAAAAAACATCCGAAAAAACCTCCCGCGAAAACCTCGGCGCCTCGGAGGATTTCAGGACCTCTTGGAGACGGTCGCAGTTCTGGAGAATGGCATCCCCCAGCAGCAGCTTCTGCAGCTTCGGAGAGATCTTGGAGACTCGGCAGATCTCCTCCTATCGAAGTTCAAGGGTTAAACACATGGAGAAAACATGTGAAAATGCCAATAAACACCTGAAAATGCCAACATGTGAAAATGTTCAATATCATCTGGAAAAAAGTGTGAAAATGATTCAAAATGTCAATAGATGTCAATAGATCATCAACTTCACCGGCTGTTTTCAATGTGGGGGAAGAAAACTGGGCCCAGGATGTACCCCGTTGACAACTTGCAGACCGGACTGGCTTCCGGTTCCTTGAGGTCAGAGACACGCTCCAGGCTCCGGTCCGAGATGTTCACAACACAGATCACATCCCCGGCCAAACCCGTGACTTTCAGCTCCATCGGTGCAGCTCGGATCTCACTTTGAGTAAGCACACAGCTGCAGCATGGGCTGGTTGCAGAATGGCTGATGGATATTGACGGCCGGGCGGAAGCGATCCCCATCCTGGTGAAAAACCCTGGTAATCGAGTCAGTTCACTCCAAAAAAAATGATCGAATCGATTCATCTCCTGATGAAACAATGACAGCATGAAGGGAAAAAAAATCCGCCAGAAACCATGGCTGTTTCGCCAAATAGGCCAGGGTGTGGTGCCTGCTCCGCTTCTTCATCTGCTGCAACACCTGCATCCAGTCCAGGCCCCAATCCTTCTGCATGGAATGGATTTAAACTGAAAATGATTTCAGAGCTTAGATTGATTTTAGATTGAGATGGACTGCCATCCAATTGTTTTTATGCATGTGTTCCAATCACTTCCAAGACATTTGACGGTTCCAAGAGCGCCTAGAAGAAGAATCAGCAGCCGGGACTCGAACTTCTCGAAGCCTTCAGGCCTGGGAAATCCAAAGAAGTCATGGAAAAGTAAGATATCTTACTGAAATAGTGGTCAATCCCTTTTCGATTTTTTGGGACTTACAACAAATTTGGGGAAGTGGTTACTCTATAATTCTTTGTCTCAAACTCGTCAGCAATCATCACTGACTGTGCTCCCCACCCATCATCATCAAAACTATTGCTGGCTGGTAGCACCCGGAAGCTCAAGCCTTTCAACAGCCACCTGTAACAGAGAGGTAAGAGCAGCAGGTGGTAGCAAACAGGAACAAACGCAAGAATCCATGGATTGGTTTGTCGGAAGGATTTCTGTATGGCAAACTCCGGAGTTTTAACCAAAAAGTCGGTGCAAATGTTCCCTTAATTGAAGGACTTCTTGGAAAGAATATCAACAAAGCATAAGAAGACTATGACGCGAGGCCCATGCTTTCAGTTCTTGCCGGTTTCCCAGTTCATGGATTCTCATCACTGATAATCCTGAACCAGATGTGGGTAACCCCTGTTTCATCAACCAACGTCAGGGTTGCCTCTCCAGAATTTCAGCAAGGCTCTGTCTTACCCCAGGTGTCCTTAGCATCTTCTCCGAAGATTGTGCTCTGCTATGTGTCAAGGAACAAGGGTCTCCAGTAAAATCAAGAAATTATTTGAAATTCCACAGTTCCAAAAAAAAGATGGTGAGCTGTCCCTCACCATGTGTTCAAAAAAAAAAAGTTCAAAATAAAAATCATCTGGTTGGTGGTTTCAACCTCTCTGAAAAATATGAAAGTCAGTTATGGTTACTATTACCAATATATGGAAAAATAAAAAAGGTTCCAAACCAGCAACCAGTCATGTAGTCACAACAATTGACAGAAGCTGAGACAAGATCCTGTCGCTCAGCAAAGCATTGAGATGTGGGAGCACGTCCTGGACAGCGCTGCAACCATTTGGTCGGGCCAGACTCATCCCCCAGTGTTCGTTTAGGACATCCATCCATTCTATTCATAAACATATATATATATATTATAGACAGTACACATATTGTTACATATCATTACATATGTTTATGATTGTTTATGTTTCTTCAAGTATCCTGTCGACAACTGTCGCAAGAAACCTTTTTTCCACCACACCAAGCTGCAGCTTTGGTATCACAATTTCTTTATAGAGGTAAAAGATATCTTTTGCCTTCACTCATAATCGCAAAGCCCAAGGTGGCTGGGGTCCTCCATGTGATCCATCATGGTCGCCTCCTGAAGTAACAGAGCTCCAATGCTCTCCAGCGTGGCTCTTCTCACCTGGCCGACTGGCCATGACTGGCCGACTCTCTCACCGAAAGATCCAACAGACCGTGGCGCAGGCTCGCCTTCCACTGCTGATGCTTGAGGTTGGCAAGCAATGATGCGACCTTGGGGCCGAGAGCAATGTTCTAGAAAAGCCTTTCTTGATCTTTCTTGTTGCACGCATGTGTGTATGTGTAGTATGCGTATAGGCGTATAGATCATGTAATGTAATTCCTGAGTCTGTTCCGGTTCACAGGTTTGCCCGTGTGTTCATGGAGTGGTTCATCTTGTTTTCTTGCAGCATATCATGTTGAAGTCATGTTTTGCCTTTGTTTTTCCCAGTGTTTTCTTCAGTTGTTTTTTTGAGGCTGAGTGCTATGAAGTGTACTAGGACGACATAAAGAAAAGGGAGCTGTAGTGCAGCAAACCTAATTGGACAACCTCGTTTTTTTCTGTTGAAATTAGGTATGCCTTATTAACAAAAATACATCAAGTTTATCACTTGTACTCAACTCGCTTTGTTTTTTCGTTCAATCTATAGCAACCTCTAAAAAACGGCAAAATCGTCCTAAAGTAGTGGTAGGCGACGGTTCTATTGGGCAGTGATGATACCATATTGCTACATCCCCAGGACATCGGGCTCCCAGGTCCAATCAACTCAGCTATCCGACCAACGGACTTCCCGCGCGGCTGACCCGCTCCGCATCGAAGTACTGGCTCACCTGGCATGAGATCCAGTCCACGGGGTCGTTTGGGAGGTATGTTTTTTTTTACTATTGGGAGCAAGGGATTAGGTATATACCGTATTTATACCGTAGGTACATATATATATATACTCATCAAAAGTTATCCCAATATCACTGGACCGACAACTAGCAGTTTCCACGGGCCATCTCTGCAGGGAACGGCTTTTTTTTGCGATTATGGGATGGTTCCCCACTATATCCATTGACCCAAAAGATTTCTGGTCATTTAGCTGAGCTTTCCCGTTTTTTGTGATGTCGAACCTGAAGTTGTGTGGAAATTTTCGGCGTCCCATTGGCCGATTGGCCGACAACACCTTCTTGGTGATCTCGCAGCATTCCTTCTTTGCATCGGGACAGCTATCCGTCAACGCCTGGGTGAACACCAGGCTGCGGGTAGAGGCATACGCCAGGCAGCCAGTCATTGCCATGTGGGCACCTTGGAGAGAGCGTCCAAAATGTCGCTGGCAAACGGGTTCAACTTCTCCTGGCTTCAAGATGATGGAAAATTCATGGGATGTTCTGATGGAAAAACTGCTGCATCTTGGAAATTTAGGGGTTGGTTCTTGTGCCCATCACTTTGGCCACTTGCCATATGACACATGAGTACCTGAATGCTTAGGATCGCATGAATTCTAAAATCTAAGGCTGTGCAATTGTCCAGCAAAAGCCCATCCCTGGTTGCTTGATATAAGAGAAATTGGATTCCTCAGAACTTTGGTTGAATAAGAGCAAGATTCCTACGTTCTCTTCGGTAACAATCCCATCTCGTCCTAGTCAAGGATGAAAACGCCATATGACTTTGTCTGAAAATCGGGTACCCCACGGTACCCCAAAAAAAAATAATGGCTTGGCTTACTTATTTAAAGTGCAAAATGTTGGTGCGTTAATCCATGTTGATCCCCCATTTTGGGACAAACCAGCCATGTCTCGATAGGCCGCTCCTTGCAGACATCGAAGAGGTGGCTGAGCACTCGAAGGGCCTGCGCCCACTGGGCAGTCATTGAAAAACCTGCCTTCAACACCCAATGCGCAGGATTTTTTACATCTTTGAAACCATCATTTTTAAATGTAACATTTTCCACTCTGGTTCAGTCCTCAAGGCGAAGCTCCTCACTCTGCTCTGGGAATGGATGACCTGGTGCCATGGCAAGATGATGCCATGGTCCAGAAATGGGAAGAAAAAAGTCTATCTGGGCCCATATGTATAGCCCTATACCCCCCAACCTTCCATGAAATGATGAGTCATCAGCTGGTTTCAGCATTCTCATGGGACGAAATTACATTCCCCAGGATGGGGTGGTTTGGTGCGAACCAAACTCGGTCATTCACTGCTCCTTCGATTTTGGCCCCCAGATAATGATATTATGCAGCATGTCGACAAGAAACTTATCCATGGAAATCAACTTGTGAATAAGACGCAACACCCAGCGAGCATCGCAAGTCAAGCCTCAAAAATCTGTAAATCACTATCACTAACTCTCCCAAATCTCAACTTGTACTATCTATAGCCCTCCAACCACCTCCATGGGAAACTGGCACGCTTGAACCATGCTCCCGAGTAAGACTGAGGTCCCAACTACGAAATCTGCCCAGCAGGGCTGCAAGCAGCAGCCTCAGAATGGGTGAAACCCTCGGTATGTCTGGGAGATGCACAAGACACATCTGGGATCGCAAAGTATTCCCAGCATCCGCAACTTGCTGAGTTTTTGCACCTTTGTTACCCTGAAACGAAAATGGCCATGGTTTTCCACACTCCCCTGGGATGTTGGGATGTTCAGCCGCCCCAGCTACGCGGCCCTACGGCAGGACGTTCTCCACGTCCTGCAGCGGCAGCAGATCCGCGAAGCGCAACGTCATCGACAGCGAAACCTCGCGACACTTCTCGCCCTGGTCCGCGAACCTCGGGAGGCTGAGGGCAGGGGATCCGGGATCCTGCAATCAAATGGTCACCAGATGCCGAATGGCTATAGATTCACCATAGATTTTGGGAGGACTGTACTTTTCCGCAGCCTTTTGGGGTTTGGATAATCCAAGAATTCTCCGGATGAGGATCCCCCACTCCTCTGGATCCCACCTTTCCCACAGTTTTGGGGCTCCCAGACATGCGGAACAAAGGCTTATGCAGTTCCTCCAAGAAGAGTCGATGGAGATACTCGGGCGAAGGGCTCTTTCCGCCTCGGCACCCAACATCCGGAGCCAAACGGATCACCCAACTGGGGGAGAACCATCTCATTGGGGATTTATATAACTGATTTAACCGTTAAAAAAACGATGGACTTGATGTATCCAATGTGTTTTTTCCAAGAAATATTCAATATACCAAATCGAGAAGATAAGCCACCCGAAATGACAGACCAAGATGCCAAATGCCGAAAAAATGGTCACATCGACCTCTGAGGCTCCTTCCAGACAGTAGAGCCTTCTCCTTGGTTGTCGCTGCTGAGCTGCTTGGATCCCAACAGCTGGCCATCAAAGATGGTGGGCCAGCTGGAAAATCTCTCATTGAGTTCGATGATTTTGCGAACTAAACCTCCATTTTGTGAGGGAAAAAAACCCAGTGCCATTGTTGTGGTTGCATTTTTTGCCACTCACCCGGTGTCCAAAGACCTTTCTCCCGGCATCATGACAGCTGATCAGGTGAGTGGATCACTGAGCCCTTCTCCAACTTGACCACTGCCCCACGTCTCACTGCCCGGTCATTGTCACACAGGCCTCAGAACCGTCCCAGCTGATTCATGCCGGGTGTCTTTTTAATGACATGCTTTGCTGAGCAAAATCCTGAGATTGAGATGATTGTGCAATATCCAGATAGAAATATACTTGAATTGGGATGATCTACTCAACATCTGTGAGTTCCTGGGAAATTCTGACTTGAAACTAATATGAAGTCGGAATTTCCACCAGAACTGTTTGGCTAAAAACATCAACAAATCATCAAGGTAGTTTTTTTTGTTGGGGAAATGTTGTAAAAGGCATTTCGAGTTAGGCATTTCTGGTTTTTCCAGAACCAGAAATGCCATTTATTGTCCTTGGGCCCTTGGGTCACGGCAGTTGATGTCTCTTCTCACGGACAGAAGGAACTCCTTTGCCATCCGGTTGCGATCCAGATGAGGGAGGCCATAAGCAGCTCAACAGAAGTGAATTCACTCCCAAACGTCTGCAAATCCTGGTAGATTTGACTTGCAAATGATCAAAAAGATTAGATGCACTAAACAACCGCCAGTGACGAAGAAAGGAAACAACTTTTTAAAAATTCTGAGCACCAGAGAATTGAGATTACTGCTGCCATCAAACTGGGATGTGTATTACAAGTGCTTGTTCAGGGTTGTTCCAAAAAGGTACCCTTGCTGAGTTTGTTTGAGGCATTATTTGAAAGAACTGTACCACAGGATTGTTTCGTTTGATAAAAATTCATTTCAACCAAATTCTGGTTTTCCTTGCTCTGGGTTTTACAAAAATGCGATGCATTTCAACTGCAACTAAGAAGCACAAAACAACAACCTTGAAAGTAAACCAAAGCTTTGAACTCTTTGTTGTGTTAGCAGACCCCTCAATGTCGGGGAGGTTTACACACATTGAAGCACATCTACACAACCGGAAGTTGTGTCCTGGTAGCCATCCATGCTGCCAAACGAGCAGTTTGCAACCAGTCTTTTTGCAAGCGACACGTTGGCAACTTTGGACAGGCACAGCGGCCGTATCTCTGTGCAGACAGTCTGGATATGTTTTGCCTTGTCGGTATCGCCAATAATATCCAAAATTGCAGGCAAGTGCTGAAATTATTTGTGTATCGCCTCAACACTTGTTTCATAACGAGTTAAGTTGCGTGACGAACATGGTCTTGCACTGTTGACCCGCAAAGTAGTCATTGCAATTCTCCACCTCTTAGTGTTTGCATCTTGCCCAGAAATTAAAGCCTGTTGTGGATCTTGGTTTTCATGGTTCAGCTGAGCCAAAAAAATATGGCAATCCAAAGATATTTGATGTTTTTTGCTCCGAAGAATCAAGTCGATTGCTCAAATTTTGCCCGCAATTTGGAGCCCCTCAGGCCCGCAAGTAGTCCAATGAACCATGCATAGACCATAGAAAATGACCATTCGATGATATACACTGAGGAAATTTTGAGCAAATCATCTGGTTTTGCTGAACCCAAAGACATGACAATCCAGATCCCAAAGGATACCCTCTGGTAAACTAACATAGCGAACTGGAAAAGCACTATTTTTAATGGGTAAATCCACTATTTCTATGGCCATTTTCAATAGCTATGTTAGTTTACCAGAGGGTAACAAACCAAGATTGACATCAGTGACCATATCAAAGGGAACCATCCTTCCTTTTGCCTGACGTGAGGTCGCGAAACCGCTTCAAGCGCCTTTCCTGGGACACCAAGATGCTGGGAGACTTTGAATCCAAGTTCCACTCAGGTTTTCATTTGTAGGAAATCCCACAGATGCATCCCAATATGAGCGTATCCAAAACGCAAATGGCACCCCTGGTTTTTTCTGTCTGCACTTGCATACAGTATCAGTATGAACCCGAAAAAAAGTCACACAGATTCCACATCAACCAGTGCGCCTTCCCTCTGCGCCTTTGGATCTCTTCCCTTTGGCCGCGCCGGTCGAAACCTCGATGGCCAGGGAACTTTTGGGACAGTCGGATGAGTCTGGATGTGAACAGATGTGAAGCAGTATGGGGTCAGATTTCAGGATATTTCGAGCCTGTTCTCCACCATGTGACCATTTCAGGATTTTTCCACTATGTTCTCTTTAATGCACGTCTCCATCTCTTACCATGCTTATCTCAATCATCATATCTCTGAACCCCTGATCTTTCTCTTTTGCATCTCCTTCTCTCTCTCTCTCTCTATCTCTCTCTCTCTCTCTATCTCTCTCTCTCTCTCTCTCTTTCTCTCTCTCTCTCTCTCTCTCTCTCTCTCTCTCTCTCTCTCTCTCTCTCTCTCTCTCTCTCTCTCTCTCT
>Ga0126342_10013128_pt1 | contig 14715 bp, 11 predicted proteins | sample Cyp1metagenome_FD_92528 | JGI IMG/M metagenome (GOLD analysis project Ga0126342, IMG submission 92528) | Coral microbial communities from Lord Howe Island, Old Settlement Bay, Australia - Cyphastrea 1 metagenome | ecosystem: Host-associated > Invertebrates > Cnidaria > Coral ... | reverse complement strand
CCTACCTTTTCGCGCACCTGCATCTTCTTTCTTCTGATCTTTTCTCTTCTGACTCTTCTCACCTCTGCTTTTCAACTGTCCATATTGTCGGAAGTTTCACTTCTAAACTTCCTTCGATTATATTCATAAATGTAAACCAACTTAGCGATCGTCAACGGCAATCCCCACATCCACGGAATCTACGGGGGCTCCAGGAGAAGGCGAACTTGAGGCTCTTCCATCAGGCACCCGGCCCTTTTTGGGGTCGAAGTCCGAGGGAGGTATGTTGGGATTGCCGTCTGGGGCATGAGATGATGTTCACATGATTTTGTTGATGTAATCTGGGTAAATTTCATCACGACCTCACTGTTCGACCGAAGCCTGGACATCATATTTAGTAAGGGGAATCATCCCAAAATGGCCAAACTATTCAGGGTAGTGACATGTTATAATTGACCCAGAATGTAATGATATGTAATTGATGGATATCGTTATTTAATTTATGTATTTCTATGGGACATACATATGTTTTACAGTGAGGTAACATCAGGTGTTTGATGTAAATTGATGTATTTACCATAAAACCATCAATGGCATTTGCCTATATCTATATATTTATATTGTGTATTATATATAATTGATATACCAATATATATATATATATGTTTAATATTATATGTTCCATAAATATACCATTGATATAAACCATATTGATTGTTAATTAACCATATATATATATATATATTACCATCGATATTTTACCATAGATTTACCATAAAACCATCAAATGATGTATTGACGCAAAAATCGATGTATAGATTTTACCATAAAACCCATAAAATAAGATGTATACCTCCAAAACCATGTATTTTACCATAGATTTACCATAAATTTACCATAAAAATTAATCGATGTATTTTCCAGTTCGCCAAGTCGTTTTTTTGGGCTTTTGAAAGTTGCCCGCTGCAGGAAGTGAACTGGGAGTTCGGCCCGGGCTGCTGCACTGAGCACCTTGGATGTTGGATCCGTCGGATATATGGCAGTGTGTCAAAACCAATAGTACCCCTGTAGTTCACATCAAAATAGCTGGGATTTATGGATGTTCATCCCACTAAAAATGGTATTAATAGGTATTGATCCATATCCATATATATATATGGAATAATCCTTCCCATTGACATTCATATTTTTCAAGATGTTTAAAACAGTTAAAACCACCAACCAGATATGGTGAATGTGAAATATATCATAAGTATGTTACAATATGTTATATATAATATGTTAGATAGTAAATTCAGAAAGTATGTGTAATCTATGCGTAATCTATTTCAGATGGTAAATGGATGTGAATGGTAATTAGCTTTTGTTTGCTTTTGGTCATGTTGATAGCGGAATACTTGATGCTAATAGACTACTAGATTGCTAGAGATTCAGATATCGGAAATACAATCAAAGAAGTAACAACTACAGTTAAACAGTTGAACATGAGAATTTCAATACAGACGTCGGGATATAATCAGTCAGAACACTGTGGTACTTGGGTTCGAGGCCGTGTCTCATCTTGAAGGAGAAACTCCAACTTCTGGCAATTTCACATAGCTGCCATAGCGAGTTGGAACATCACCATGTCGAATTGGTAAGTCATCAAAAATGCCAGGCTGCCATGGCAAAAAACAGCTAACACTTAAATTGCCAGATGGTGTGTGTGTGTCATGATCTGAAGATTTTAGGCTTCCCAGTATCGTTTGGGGTGAAACCTTTCGTTGTTTTTTTCGGCATCTCATCGGAAAACAGTTGTGGTGCCAGGGATCGCACGGAGGGATCGTAGTTGATTCGATGCTTTGGGTGAAGTGATCAATGGGAGATCCATGGGAAAAATGTTCGAAGCGCTTAAGGTACGCTTTCATTCACAAAAACTGGCGGCCGGAAACAAAGAAATATGACATGTCCCTTGGCGCAAATTTTAGTGATGCGTACTGGAAATTAGCCTCTGGTAAACTAACAGTTTGCGACATAGAAAATGGCCCATTGATAGTTGATTTACCAATTAAAAATGGTGGATCTTTCCTTCGTTTATGTAAACGTTTACCAGAGGCTAGTTGATCCAGAAGTGCATCATGGTTCCCAGGCGATCTTTTGGGGGGGATTGTAAAATCGATGTTTAAAAAATCGTCGTTTTGTTGGTCCATTCATTTGTCCATCATTGGCAATCCCATGAAATCTCATTACCCATGATTTACCAATTGGTTACCCATCATCTAGCCGTCATAGACCCATCATTGCGTCATATACATCTGGGTAAATTATAACGACCTCACTGCGACCTCACTGGAAATCATGGTTAATAAGAGGAATTATCCCCAAATGGCCTTAATTCAGATCAGTGAAATATTATAATTTACCCAGATACATCATGTTGATGAATATGGCCCGTTGAAAAGGACACCGATGGCTGGCCGTTGGACCTGGCCTGACGATGGATGACGGTCCCGGAGTTCATTGAAATCGATTTTTTCTGTAGTTTTTACTATGGGGAATAATCTCCAAAAATGTAAACTATGGTTTGATGTTGATCAATGATGCGCAACCCGATAATTTGGTAATGTCAAAAACAAGACAAGTATAAGTACTCAATGAGACCTTAATTTTCGGGGATTTGGCGGCACAGAAGTCTGCAATGACTTCACTATGACGTTATCACTCATATTTCAGGCAGTTGAACGTCCCAAATTGTTGATGGTTATATAAATCATGTTAAATCCTCATTTTTCATGGTAAACATCACAGTTTTGATGTTTTTTTGATGGTGCAATCACATTTTTTGATGGTTAAATCACAATGTTTGATGGTGACATATCCTTCTCGTGGTTGAAAGACCATTTTTGAAGGTGAAATCTCTATTTCTCCTGGTTCAATAAGCATATTTTTCATTGTCAAATCTCCCATTTCTGTCGGTTTCATTAGCATTTTCGGTGTCACCAGGTGAGGGAACTCCTTGTGATTTTTTCGCGAAATCACCCAGGAAGCAGGCGATCACCTACCAGGAGATCACACAGCAATCGCCGCAGCGCCCACAATACCTGGGCGGTTGGGGTGCCCGTCGCCGTCCCTGACGGGCGGATGGGCGCACGTGGCACGTGTGGGGCAGTTGTTGGTGTTTATTTTCAGACAGGGTTGGAATTTACTTGGATTTTTGGGAAATCTGATCGAAAGGCAATTTGTTTGGAATGTTGGAAAGGATTTGGACATAGCCGACATCTGATTTGCCAGACTTGTAGCCACTTTTGTTGGCCAGATATCTGCAGACGGTGTCCCTGCATCGCCGGTTGTGTTGAGAAGAACATGGCAGAACGTAGCCACAGATCACATCTTCATCGGCACTGGGGGTGCAGTGGGTATAGAACCGGACCTTGAGGGTCCACTACCGTCCATGATGGTCCATGCACTTTGTCAATTCTCAGTTTTTCTGTTCGGTGGTTTGGAACATTTTTAATTTTCCCCAATAGTTGGGATGATGATCCAACCTGACTAATATTTATCAGAGGGATTGAAACCACCAACCAGTCATAACCAGTCCGTCTTTTGTTCGTCTCTATGAAGTTCTTCTCGATGCATTGACACTTTGGGAGGGGGGTTTGGAAAGCTCCAGTCTCACATGGGCTTCCAATAGGGAAGCATCTGCTGGTGCCGAAGAGCTAAAAATCTGGATCAATCACGCAGATATCCATAGATATCCCAAGTCCCATGATGCGAGAAGTTGTTTTTTTTGCTGGGGGATTACCCTCTGGTAAACTAACATAGCTATGGAAAATCACCATTTTTAATGGGACAATCCACTATAAATGGCCATTTTCAATAGCTATGTTAAATTACCAGAGGGTACCAGTGGTTTCAAATGTTTGGTGAGTTTCCCAAATTGGGACCTTGGGATGGTTCGTTGGAAAATCACATCAAAAAATGTCAGCAACCTCTATAGAAACATCGTGAAAAGATCCCATGGACAAATGTCGATGTGCTGTGGCTCGCCGCGGGGCCATGTTGTTTCAAGAAGTCGACAACAAGGTTTCATCAAGATAGGATCACTCGTAGCATGTACTGTTTCAAGAATCAAGAGACTGTGTGTATTGTTTGTTTTCTTGGTGTTCAAATTTGGTTGTCATTGCATATTTGTGTGACATGTACGTCAATGCGTGTCCCTATTCAACAGATTTGTCGCTAAATGGTACCGCACGCCTATATACAATCTATCCTTCAGTAAACCAACCTAGATTCTTAGATGTGGCACATCTGTCATTTGCAAGTCAATTCCTGGGTTTTTCCAGTGGAATGTTCACTGTGTTGATTTGCTGTCAATAATGTTGTATAGATTGTTGGGCTCTTTTAATGTGTATCAATATGACTTATCTCTATAATTCCATATACATCCACAGTGTCACTGGGGCTGCAATGTTATCACCAGAACTAGGGCTTTAGGGCAATCAAACATTGCAATGGAAAATCCGCCATTTAGCTTGAGGATGTTTTTTTTCGGATGTTCGAAGCTATAAAAGTACATTTCGATCAGGGATGTCCCAGCCATGTTGGATGACATCGAAGGGTACTGGAACTAATCATTGATTCTGGTGAATCGGTGAATCCCCCATTTCTGTTGGTTAGGTCATGTGAACAATGTGAACTGAAGTTATATCATGTATTATCATGTTATATCCCCATGTTTTTTGGTTAAACGATTTTTTTTTGCATAGCTTCTGGGGACGAAACGTCGCAGCGTGCTCCATGAATTCAGCGAGGGTTCATCCCTCGAAATCGCGGCCACTGTCGCGCGGCACTTGGCAAAAAAGGTGGGATCGACGACTGAATTTGGTTACCCTCTGGTTATGTCAAAATAGCTATTGAAAATGGTCATTTATAGTGGATTTTCCCATGAAAAATGGTGATTTTCCATAGCTATGTAACAAATTACCAGAGGGTAAAGTATTCTGAGATCGCACGAAAACGAATTTCTCATGGGTGATTACGATTTCATTGCCATCCATTGCCCATGACGGATCCATGTATGCTATATATATATATATATATATATATGGTAACATTTACCATCAATATACCCCAAATGTTAGCATATATATTATATATACCATACATGGATCTTATGGGATATATATATATATATACAATTATACCAATTTCACTTGGACGGATCATCTGCCAGATCCAACTGCGTCGTTGGCTGCAGAGCATTGGTGCGGGGACTCGGTCTCGAGATTCTGTGCCAGGATCGAAATGGGCCAGCGGAGTGGGGGTTATGACATATGTTGGATTCAAATCATTTGAAAATATCAGAAAGAAGTACTTTAAAAAAACACGAAGGGAGAAACATACACTCAAAATCACTCAAACTTGTGGAGCTTACTTGAATGATAGAAATTATATGGTATATTTTGGTATAGTGAATAGTGTGGCCCGAAAGTGGATACGTAACCCTGATGAGAACTCGAAATGGTTGACACAATGTGTGCATGCAGGCAGAGGATCATTGGGTCCGGTTTGGGTGTGCGGAAGCCACCCCCCAAAGTGCCCGTGTCAAAGTACCCGTTCAATTTCATGTCTCTAGACCGTTGACATGTTGATATCATCGTCATTCTGTCTCATCTGTGGCACTGCTGACATATGGAGGTTTCCTAAGTCATAGGGGTACCCCTAAATCATCATCATCCCATTTATAGCAGATGGGTTTTTTCCCATGAAATAACATACATAACCATCCAGCTACGGGGGTAGCACCATGGCTTAGGATATGGCCCTTTTTTGTTGACGTATCACCTGTGGTGCATTTTATCCCATCCACCTGGCGTCAACGATGCACCCAAGTAACGCTGCGCCACGGGGGGATAATCCCATCTTTTTGATGTATTAAACACCCACATTGGTGCCAGATACCCTCTGGTAATTTAACGTAGCTATTGAAAATGGCCATTTAAAGTGGATTTTCCCATTCAAAAGGATGATTTTCCATAGTTATGTTAGTTTACCAGAGGGTATGTGTATGGCCATGAAACAATGGTTGCATGGGGGTGTGAAAAATATTCGGGGGAAGGAAATGGCAGGAATTACTAGATATTTATCTGTAACGTTTTCTTCTTGCCGACAATATGGGTTTGGGTCAAACCTGCTACCCCAAAAAAATTGGATGCTTAGGACAGACAATGATAGAATTTTTTCAGATGTCTTCACTGTTGACCCGCTACCCCATCCGCCAAACCTATCCAAATCTCAGCTGGCTATACCTTTGCGAAACATCGGTTGAGCCGCTTGCGACCCTGAGGAGTGAAGCACACGCCAAACATCTACATGTCCAACGAGGATATGCCGTGGTTCTGCAGATGGTGGAGATTCAACTGGATGGGTTTTCTTTAAGCCTGGCTTAGTGTTTTTTCTCCTAGCGGAAAATAACCATAACCAGAAACTTATGTTTTTTTTTGACTATATAGCACGAATTCACCATGATACCTAATCAAGCAAGTGCTAAACAGCAAAGTGCAACGGAGTCAAAGCTGTTTACCCTCCTGCCGTGGCAATGGACTGCATCCCCGATCAGCATGGAGGTTTTTCATGGCGAAAAGTCATTGGAGTTTGATTGCCGGAGGGGGTCTCTTCATAGTACCCATAGGATCCATGGTGCTGCTATATATGGTAACATGGATCCCATCAATATACCCCACTATACCCCAGTCATGTTAGCATATATACCAGCACCATGGATCCGTCATGGGCATAGGTATTGGCTGAAAAAGGAAAAACAAGAGCTCCTTGTATTGATGATGTATCAATCTTACAGTGTAAAAAATCCAGGACTCCAACCGCTGACGCAATTTGGGGCACAGGATCCCAATATCTTGCCGCACCTTGAGGGACACTCCTCCTTCGCGGTCCTGGCATGTCCGAGCTAATGATGGTGGAAATTGGATGTGGCTGGATTGAAGTTGCCAGAAACTCAACAGACATGTTTTTTACGAATTAATTACTCAAAAGACATGGAAAATAACAACGAATTTGGTGGATCATCCCAGTTCACTTTTCGAGCAATGGAAGCCATGACTTCATAAATGTGGGGTTTACCAGATGGCCCTAGCTAGTTGTGTACCATAGCTACATGGAAAAAACAGCATTTTTGTAGACTCCAAGTTTACAAGCCATGTGATTTCCATAGCTATCAAGGCTATCAAGCTGCAGGGCTGGGGTGCACCCAACAGAGCCAGGTTGTGAAGCCCAGTCACATGACGGAGAGCGAACACGTCGTGGTGGTGCGTGAGGTGAGGGTTTTCAGAACTCGGCAGATGGGTTCACCCAAACGTGGGAGCAAAGCTCATGGGAAATCCATGGATATCCACCATGACTAAGGACTTTCTCTATGTATGTATATGATTAATTGTATATATATATATATATATATTATATTATATTATTATATATTATATATATACATATGTTTTATTGTGTTTTATTGTTTGTGGAGCCCTGGTTCGCAAGTCCAGGTTTCATTTCTGCTTGCTTGGTGCATGGGTTTGAACATGTTTGAAGCATTTTTGTCAACCACATTTGGGACGATGTCGCCCAATGACTATGAGTATTTTTCTCTTTGGGGTTGGAACCGGCAACAAGATGTCAAGGTTTAGAACACATATGTAGAAGAAAGTATTCTGACATCGCATTCGACGAATTTCTCATGGGTGATTACGATTTCATTGCCATCCATTGCCCATAGGATCCATGTATGCTATATATATATATATGGTAACATTTACCATCAATATACCCCAGTCACGTTAGCATATATATATATATACCAGCACCATGGATCCGTCATGGGTTGTAGATTGAAGTAGTTGCTTTGCTTGGAAGTGAGCATTGAAAAACCGGTATCCACGTCTTCACCATTTTGGATCAACAATCACCCAGGTCGGTCCGTTCGGTCCGTTCGGGGAACAGCATCATTTCCGATCGAAATTGCTTGACAGGATTGATCCCATTGATCCCCTAGTTCTGGACAGACCCAGTTGAGGCTCTCTGACTGAGAATCTTTGAGTTGTTGGCTTTGTCTTGGATTGCGGGTAACCATCACCATTTTTATAGGTGGTATAAACTTACCATTCCCAGTCATGGGTTGGTTTATAACATTGTTTTACCCACATTATCCCTAACCCCCATGGGTTGTCATCACTTTCCGAATTGTGTCATATCCCCCATGTTTTAAGCGTCCATCTCCGTTGAACTCTTCGCTGAGGGGCGCTATGTCTTTGATGTCTACTCCCAGGGAAAACTTCAAGGTGGCGAATCACAGTTCGAGGGCTTCATCATGAGAAAACTGTGGATGGCTCGGCTAGTTTCATATACCATCTGGTTATTTAACATAGCCATGGAAAATCACCATTTATAATAGGTAGACCATCTATTTCGATTAGGGCCATGGCTTCCCATGGCTATGTTAGTCATAACCAGAGGGTACTCAGCTCGTTATTGTAGAGAGAATATCAATTGTCCTACTGGGAAGTCGGGGAATCGTCCCGATAAAGCAAGCACTTTTTTAACAGATGGTGGATGCGTGTTTGGGATGCGTTTGGTTGGTTGTTCCATCTTATGTGGGATGATGATGATGATGATGATGATGAAACCCAGCAACAGATGGGGACAAGAAACCCTTTAGTAAAGGATTGATATGATCCCCATGGAGTCGCTTTGTTTCACTGGTTGGTTGCAGCAACAGACTCTGAAACGCAGATCGAAGAAACGCCCAGATTGAATTCCAACAGCAACTGTGACTAACTATGGAACTTACCCTCTGGTAAACTAACAGTTAGCTATGGTAAATGGCCATTGAAATAGTGAGTTTTTTGTCCATTAATAGCATGGTGATTTTCCATAGTTTTGTTGTAGATTTACCAGGCCGGGTATAGGTTGGTTTTAGCCTCTGGAATTCGATGACACGATGGTCTCCCAAGCGAAGGCGTACAGGGACAGCTGGTGGACAAGGTGCTGGGAGGGGTTTAGGGCTTCGGCGTTTTTGCTTCAAATGTTCACCGTTTTATATGGGGGCTTCACAGTCATATGAGGGTTTTATATCATCAAAGTCATTAGAATATTTTAGTATTGAATCAATACTAAGATAGTATAATGACTTGAATGATTTTGGGGTACCCCCATTTTGGGAAACCTCCATAGTGTGCATATCTGTGCTTTCTGTGGTTTATTTTTGGGTGGCATTTCACATAGATTCCTGATTGGTACACGCTGGAGATGTCTGCTTTCACCAAACATCTCAAGTTGCTCAACAAGTGATGTAAATGTATTTCCCATAGGATCCATGGTGCTGGTATCTATGCTAACATTTGGGGTATATTTGATGGGTTCCATGTTACCATATATAGCGGCACCATGGATCCTATGGGTTTGAATCTATGTTGCTTTCTTATTCCATATATTTCATTAAATCATTACCCTCTGGTAATTTAACATAGCTATTGAACATGGTGATTTAGTTCGTGGATTTTCCCATTAATAGCATGGTGATTTTCCAGTTCGTTATGTAAACGTTTACCGGAAGGTAGATGTCATGAGTCGTTCCCCATAGCCAATGGATGTTTGTGGCCATAGATTTCCATCTCCTGATTTTTCTGGCCAGGTGCAACTGCAAGCGCTGGTCTTGGATGCCTGGAATGAGTTGGGTCCCGAGGGTATGCAGTGGGGAAGACCTGGGCCGATGTTGAAAGACTTCATGTTACCGAAAGCATATGGAAATATGATAAGGAGATACCTTCTGGTATATTAACAGTTCGACCCTGGCAGTCATCGGGGTTGGAAGAATAGTGAAACCACTATAAATTGGTCATTTTCAGGGTCTATGTTAATTTGCCAGAGGGTAAGGAGATATGGGGTATCATCGAAGTATCATCCTGGTTGCTTTACGGCATCTCTTTGGGGTTTACTATGGTGCTGCGTTTCAAAGTGTTTTAGTCCATCCCCGAGATGGCTTGAAATCTCATGTGGTGTTTTTTTAAAGACATCTTTCACACTCAAATGATCACTTCAGGTCTTACGTGGGTTAAAACCCACTTTGCTTAGTTTGCAGTGCTGTATTCAATAGATTCAATAGTACAGTATGATAACTGGTTGGTGGTTTCAAACATGAATTATGTTCCATAATATATGGGATGTCATCCTTCCCATTGACTAATATATTTTTCAAGATGGTTAAAACCACCAACCAGATGATAATTTATCCCATCATATAACCCATATATAACCATTATTATTGGCATTATAACCGATTTTTTGTTTAAACCACCAACCACGTCTTGTCGTGGCCTGTCCAATAAAGTAGCATATAATATGTGGCTTTGTCTGGAGATTAGATACCCCTTGATCATCATAATCCCCGTATAATAATCCCACGAAAAATCACCATGAAATGGTTGGTTACATCATGTTAAATCATGTTAAATCATGAAAGTGTTGGTTAAATCGGTTAAATCACCATATAATCCCCAGAATAATCCCATAATCCCATATAATCCCATTGTTTCAGAGGGCTAGGTATACCACCAACCAGATATATATGATATATAATCACCATATAATCCCTATGATTCACTGGCGATTTGATCGCTTAAGATGACACGAAAGGAGCGCTTTCTCTTGGGAATGCCAGGCCGTCGGGGATCCCAGGCCGCAGGCTGTGCTGGGCATACCTTGGCATTTTGAAATACATTTACTCGATGTACGTATAGAGTATATAAAATTATCTATATATGTATATATATATACATTATATGCGCTGTAATTTAATTACATCAGTATATATATATATATAATATAATATATATATATATATATATATATATCAGTATATATATATATGTACATATTACAAATATTGGAACAACATTTGATAGTGATTTTTTAATCGTCACAACAATTTCACTGGACGGCGAGGTCCTAGCCGCGCGGCCTGGTGTCATCGTTGGGGAAACCCAGCTGGCCATCCATTTCTCGTCCGTTAATGATATTTCATGATTCTATTATGTGTATATATAATGTTTATGATATATATATATATATATGTATTGTTTATCTATATTGTTTTCTTCATATATTTTCATGTATGGAATATAGATGAATATAGTTGGATTAGTTGGGATCAACTACTATCATAAATATGTTGTTTTTTTTCAGGATCTGAGAATATCCATGGAGGCTTCATGATTTGGAGCCAACGCTTTTGTCGAAGTCGTCCGCCCGGCAGAAGAATGTTGAAAGCGAACACCAAAAATGGAAGCCCAGCAGAGGGGTCAGAAGTTGTAGCTCAACGGCCTTCAGGTTCGTCAGTCGATACCCTTTTTCATTGGATTGGTTTAAGGGAAAATTTTAATCGGAAACCATAGATTTTCCATGATTTTCCCATTAAATATGGGGCTTTCCTGTAGATTTTCCCTTAAACAAACCCAATGACATTAACTATATCCCACTGAATCCCATTGAATCCCATTGAAGCACCATGAAATCCCATTAAATCAACAGTAAATAACCATTAAAATCCATTAAAATCCATTAAAATCCATTAAATCCATTTAAATCCATTTAAATCCACCATATATTAAGTTTTGTTTTTAGGAACCAGACTGAGGTCGAACACCTCGTCACGGCCCGACTGGACACCAGCAGTTCGAAGCGTCGAGTAGAGGAGGCCGCAACGGGCCCCGTTGGCCGTGGCAGCAATGAATGATGGTGTAGTAGTGGGAACAATGGGATTCCACCATTACATGACTGGTTGGTGGTTTCAAACATGAATTTTATTTTTCCATAATGTATGGGATGTCATCCTTCCCATTGACTTTCATATTTTTCAAGATGGTTATTGCACCACCAAGGATTGCAGAAAGCGTGTAGATTCCACATGTTTTGGGCTTGATCTTTTCACTTGTTCCGTCCGAAAATGGATGAAAGCTTCCAACTGAAAAGATCATTTACCAATAATGGTGCTTCTCCCAATAGCCATAGTGAAATTACCAGGGGGTATGTACAATATATCAACCATAAACCCTACTTATCTGATGTGTTTGCAGCAAGCTATAGCGATTTAAAGCTCCCTGGGGGCACTATACATGGATTTTTCGAGTGCCTATGAGCCAGGCCAGAGTCCATGTGGTTTGGGGACGCGCCATGGCTCTCGTTCCTTGGTGGTGGAACTGTCAACCAGCGACCTGATCTGGGCAAATTGTAACGACACTGCGACTGAAGCCTGGAATGATGGCTAGGATTCGGGGTAAGAATGTCAGAATGACCTTATTTATCATATTTTAGATTAGTGAATGATTATATATTACCCAGAAATGATGATTTGACCTTCGAATTGATTAAGATTACAGTTGTTATGTTATTGTTAAGAAAAGATCGTGGATCTATCCAAGCCAGATTTAGGATTGAGCCAAGAAACATGTGGATCCAAGGAAAAAAAGGTCACAGTGGCCAGTGAAATTACGTAAGTAGAAAGTATCGATTTATGTATATATATATATACCCATAGGATCCATGTATGGTATTTATGCTAACATTTGGGGTATATTGATCGTAAATGTTACCATATATAGCATACATGGATCCTATGGGATATATATATATATAATTATATATATATATATACATATAGTCTAGCGTAATATTCACATGAAGCTGGGCATTCCTCCTTGAGCCCCTGGTTCTTGGGTCACTGACCAGCGCGATTTTTCTCGGGGAAAGTCTTGGCTTTCAATGGAAAAAACCAGGGTCACCCCTGAGTTTGAAGAAGTTTTTCATGAGCATCAATTATTTATTACCCAAATAATGTTTGAAACTCATGAAACTCAGGAACATCAATACCCAGGTGGATTATATGTGTAGCTGGTGGTTTCAAACATTTTTTAATTTCCATAATATATGGATATATATGGGATAATCCTTCCCAACTGACGAACTCATATTTTTCAGAGGGGTAGCTATACCACCAACCAATTATAGTATATATATATATATATTATATATATATATATATCACAATTTCCCCACATTTTCCTATGATTCCCCATTGTTTCTCTAGGGGATATTCAACATATCCATTATCATTACATCCAGATCCCCTGCGAGGAATGGGCTGTGAACCGGTGGGGGATCCCAGCGGACATCTGAACAGGGGGTTTCCTAAGTCACGGAGGTATCCCCAATAGCTGGATGGTTTATAATACAATCCCTATGGATCCAAACACTGTCTGAGAAGGTACTTAACCCTCCAAATTATAGTCAATTATACCCCAAACACTTCCTAAGAAGATACTTGGATCCTATTGGGAATGGACAATCATTTTTTTTAATGGATGATAACTGGGGGTACCCCCCATTTTAGGAAATCTCCAAGCGATCCAGATATCTCAACTTGGCATCTTGCAGGAGTTTTACTTGCGGCCAGCTGCTTTTTGTAGTCGGTGTTGCACGATGAATGCCAACATCTGCGGCTTGCCACAAAATTGCTGGTTTGTGCTGGTTTGTGCTTGTGATGATTGAAAAACAACGTGATTTGGTGATTCATGTGATTCACCAATATTCACCACTCCCCTATGGAAAGACATGCCCACGGCCCCAAGTGACTTGCAAAACAGAGACCCAATTGTCTGTCGCAGCCAGGGTTGGAAGCATTTTGTTCTTCTCGCATATTGACGATGTTGGTAGGCTGGGGGCTGTGGTGGGCAGGAGTGGCGAGAACTGATTGGGACTTCTCAAGGGAGTGACTGGAAGACCTGAAAGTCATTTTGTTGTCGAGAGTTACAAAGTCAGAACCACATCAAGTTCAGGATGTGCTTTTCGGCGACCTGACAAAGGCGGAGCTTAATATTTTTAGGGTTCCAGAACCCCAGCATGCCCAACATGGACTTTTCAGTCAGGTCATTGTTCGGAAACCCTCCCAATCCGAAGACTCCTTGTGAATCGTACTTGGAGCTATGCTATGTCCACCGTGTCATTGACTATGTCATCATTGTGTTGCCGTGGTCTGTTTCTGTTGAATGCGCAACTATTTCCATTCCCACAAATATTCGACGAACCTCAAGAGACACCGGTTCAGTAATTAGTGAATATAAGTGGATATATATTTTTTGATATAATTATAGTCACGAACTGAAACTTAGAATGACGTTTTGGAAAATTAACCACACGGATTAACACTTAGAATGCTACAAAAAAGGTTACACATAGAATGCGTCCAAGGGTTTTGGGGGCACGTGTTTCATGATTTCTGCTGACTTCCACGTGAATTATGCTTTCCTTGACGATTTTTGTCCCTCCCTGCTGCATTTGTAACACTTAGAATGCACACCAAACCTTTCCTCTTTCCTTCCCTCTTTCCTTTCCTTTCTCCTTTCCTTTCTCCTTTCCTTTCTCCTTTCCTTTCCCCTTTCCTTTCTCCTTTCCTTTCTCCTTTCGTTTTTCCTTTCCTTTCTCCTTTCCTTTTTCCTTTCCTTTTTCCTTTTCTTTTTCCTTGCCTTTTTTCTTGCCTTTTTCCTTGCCTTTTTCCTTGCCTTTTTCCTTTCATTTTTCCTTGCCTTTTTCCTTTCATTTTTCCTTTCCTTTGTCCTCTCCTTTCTCCTTTCCTTTCTCCTTTCCTTTCTCCTTTCCGTTCTCCTTTCCTTTCTCCTTTCCTTTCTCCTTTCCTTT
>Ga0126342_10013127_pt1 | contig 14716 bp, 11 predicted proteins | sample Cyp1metagenome_FD_92528 | JGI IMG/M metagenome (GOLD analysis project Ga0126342, IMG submission 92528) | Coral microbial communities from Lord Howe Island, Old Settlement Bay, Australia - Cyphastrea 1 metagenome | ecosystem: Host-associated > Invertebrates > Cnidaria > Coral ... | reverse complement strand
TCAAAATTCGCCACCTCCTCAGAACAATATGTTGATTGGGGAAATAACATCAACTTTATCTTCATGAGGGATCAAAATTAGCCACCCCCTCTGAACAATACGTTGATTGCGGGACATCAACTCTGGGCAAACGTCCAGGTTGCAGCGAACATGTTTTGAAGTCACAAAAGACTGGACAACTTGAAATTCCTGGAAGTACCAAGAAATGGTTTTGGGGAGCTGTGCCATGGTCAAATTGCATATGGGATATGGTCTATATTATTGGAAACCCTTATAATGGCTATACAAGTACCTCTGAACGGATCTTTATGGATTATATGGATTGATGAAGGTCCCCCCAGGAACAGGGCGTAATCAAACATGGCATTGGAGGAAAAAAAAACAACATCTACAAAGCCTCCATTTCACCTTGATTTCCCATAGAAGGTCCACGGCTGAGCAGCCCGGCATCGCTCAAGAAAGTTGTGCGTCCTTCCTGGCGACAGGAATTACCAGATGGGCCCGGCCCCATTGCAATGTTTGCCAAGTTACGGTTGCAGCCTAAATCACCAAATTCACCGCTATTCTAGTCGAATGTGGGAAACTCAATGTCATAAACCTACCATTTGGGGAAGGTTTATAACCACCCACATCAAATAATGGTTTAGGTTTTTTATTGAGTTTCCCACATTACATTATTAAACCCGTCAAATCGATTCTTGGGGTTGCTATCTTGGATCTATTGAGAACCATACAGATAGCAAAGTGTACTTGAAGGGCAAACGACACAAACATCTGCATCCCCTTTCTACCTGGGTGTGGGTCTGGCCCAAACATCACATGTCGGAATGGTAACTCGAAAAGGCAGGGGAACTGGCGTAAATATTTTTTAATTGTCAATTATGATTATTGTAAGACATGGACGTCGGGTCGAAATTGGGTGTGCTAAGAAATTAAACTTGATTTACCCCCCTCCTCTGGCACTTACAGCTCAGTGGTGGTACTTACATTGGATGCTGTACACATCTGTACCGGTGACATTGGATGAATTGGATGACTCCGGTGGAACATGTGTCCTGAAACAAAGTTGACCCAAAGTCATGGTCCATTGGGACCGTTAAGCAACTTGGAACTTCGCGATTGCAGTGCATACGAAAATTCCATGTGAAAATCACTGTTCTGATTCGTAATTCCCATTGCTAGCAATGAATCTGCTATGAATCATATAACAGCATAACATCATATCAGTCAGTACATCATATAACTACTATCACCCATGAATCATATAACATAATAATATATTGATTTATACATATCTATGCATCATATAACTACTACAATCTTCTACGCTATCCCCATTTCGATGTGTTTTTTTTCCCCAGACGGTCTGCACAACACCGCGGCCCCGCTGCGCCTCACGCACGCTGACACGTGAGGGGCGCAGACCCTGGCGTTCGTGGGATCGACGTTGGACCATTTCCCAGGGGTTTGAATGGGTTTTAATGGGTTAAATATCTATGGTTAATGATCAATATATATATATATGGTTAGTAATAATGGTTAAATATCTATGTTAAATATCTATGGTTAAATATCTATGGTTAATGATGGCTAATGATGGCTAATGATGGTTAGTAATAATGATCAATATCTTCAATTGGGAAATGGGATGACTTTGTAGTTTCAATTCAGGTTTAAACAATCCCCAAATGGCTGACAAAAACAAACTGAATCATCTTTTGAGAAAGCGCTTAGACACATAACGTTTGATTTGAAATTACTAGCCACTATCGATTGCTAACACCCAAGATACGCCTCCTTGATTTTCGGATGCCATAGGGTGAGCAGTTATAATGACATTTCCTACCCAAAACTCAAGCCAGAGCCTTTCAAACAGAGCCATACATTGTACAGAGTTTCTACCTTGAAGCTTGGCCCAAGAGAGAAGCAATTTTCCACATACTGTGGATGGTAGCGAAATCCTGCACCAGGCAGGGTAACTCTTTGTAACTGTGAAACACTGTCAATAATGGGATTATATTAGGGAAATTAAGGAGATCAACCACCAGCTGGTGCAGGATTTCGCAACCATCCACCGTATGGCTTTGTCTGGATATATTATATTATATAATTATAATATTATATATATAATATATATATATATATATTATATATTAAACTAGATTATATACTGTATATAAATAGATCTAGACATAGATATAGTTGTATCTCCCACATATCCAACGGTTCACCAAGTGAACTAAGCCAACAAAATTGGCACTGGGAATATCGCATCAAAGCGGATCGAAGTCACTACCAACAACAGAATGGTTTTAACAAAGGCGAACAAACACGTGACCACTGAACCAACCCAACTATTCAAACAGAATAGTATTCGAATCATTCATGATTATAAAATCCCCTTGAACAGTTGGTTCAACAGTTTCAATGATATGTGTTTAGAATTTTTTAGACATACTTCGCTCATTCAAGGATAATTCAATATTTTCACCAGTTTCCCTTACCCTTCGGTAATCAGCTCCATGGCTTGCTGGACAATCCACGATTTACTTCGATGATTTCTCGTAGCTATGTTGGCTATGATGGATTGGGAGAAGCATCATTAACCAATATCCCACTCACATTTCAACATGGATATTTAGATATTGATCAATGGGATACTAATATATCATACATATATCATCAATAATCATTAACCAATGTTAGCCATCATTAACCAATCCAACATCACAATATCCCCATGACCCAAAACGATGAATCTATGATACTTCCATGAAAAATAACCCATTGTTGCCCCGTGGTTTCCCTCGCCTCCGTCATGGCAGGATCTTCCTGGAAAATGAGGTGACGACCAATGGTGACGACTAATGGTGATTCAACGGAGATTTCATGAGATTTCATGAGATTTCATGAGATTTCCATGGGGATTTCATGGGGATTTATGGCCCAATGGTGATTTTATGGGAATTTAGTGGTGTCTCAATGGTGATTTTAATGTGATGTCGTGGAGATTTTCCATGGGATTCAAAACCATTTCATAGGGATATATTTTAGTGGGGATAACCAACATTGGACTTAACCAGCGAAATTAGGGAACATGGTGAATATCATGAGGAGATATGAGATAATGGGATATATAGAAGTCATTTGACAATATGATGTGGGTCTCTCCAAAAATCAGTCCTCCTGAAAATTGCCATTTGAGTCGGGAACCTGATTAAAATAATGAAAGAAAAACATGGCTTTGGGAGTTTCATCGAGTTAACATAGTTTTGGACGTACCATTGTTTACAACAATGTACTTTTAGGATCGATGAATGGTCTTTTTAATGGGTTCTCAGCAACGAAAATCACGTTCGGATTGGGTTGGCTGAAGTAATATATAATTAGGAAGAACCACAGTCAGGACTTTCCTGCAGCAATATCACCAGCAAATATGGGAGATTGTCTCAACAGAAATGGGATATATCTGGGCAAATTTATGATATTTCGGCAAATGATCATGCCAAGCAGTTTGAGAAGTGAATAGAGATATTTGAGGGGTTGTGTATGAATCTCCATGATGTTTTGATATAGAATTGTGTATGATGATTCGGCCCAATAAGTCTGAAGGGCTATCGCCAGTGTCCCCTGCTGCAGCCAGGTGCACAGTTACAATGTGGACGGATATCCTAAGACCTAAGATGTATGATGTTGTGGTATATCATGATGTATCATCGAAAATAAGCATGGTATATTATTATATTATGATGTCCAGCTAGAATCAACAGTGTGATGAATGTGACCATGATTTCAACATAAACAAAATAAACATACCCAGACGCTCCATGTATGGACAATTTACCTACATTTGGGCCATGTTTGTGGTAAATGCAGCTAAATATTCCAGCACCATGGAGCTGCCCCATGGCCCAGCCCCCACGCCTGGGGTCAAGTTTCATGGGACACCCAAGCGGATTCCACAAGCGGAGTCTCGTCTACTCATCTCTCAACGCGGGCGTAAAGTGTGCTATATGTGGGAATATGTGGGATATTGGCGGGATCACTTCACAAATGACAAACAACTGTATGCCATAGATTGCCATAGATAAAACGTCTGAGCCCTGTTGGTTGTAGAGCTGCTCATACCAAACGAAACTTCCGTGCTCAATTGTGGTCTATGGATGGTAACACGTGTGGACCACGTTCATTTGCTGAAAACCATATCTTGATACAATAATATAGTATATTAATACATACAAGGCTGTATACAACTACACAATAATTAATGCCATTCACTAGAATAATTGGGAGGATTTTGATCCCTCTCTCATCCTCTCTTTATGTTGCCAGTTATGCTCAATGCGCCAAAACCAGCGGAATGGCGGTTTTCGGCGGTCCAGAATGAGATTTCCTGCTGGTGGTTCACGCAATTGCAAGCTGGATTGTGGGTTCAATCACGCTGAATCAACAAGTGAATCATTGGCGGTCATTATCCCATTTCTGATCCATTTCTATGCTTGAAGAATATTGCAGATAAAAAACCAGTTGACACCATCAGCCAGCAAGATATCTTTTTTCATTGAGTCAATTGAATCTGTCTCAAAGCCAAATGATTCGCTTTCACCAACATATGTTTTTTTTTTATGTCACACGTGTTGATTTGGCGCAATGTTCTTTAACCTTTGCTTAGGTTGTCACGCACCCAGGAGTTGGCTTCAACTCGTGGGAAAGCCTGGCCGCAAACCTATCCTTTGGGGATGGCTTTTCGCGGCCATTAGGATGGTGATTTTATGGTTAATGATGGGGTAAAAACACATTACCCTCTGGTAAACAAACATAACTTTCGAACAACACCATTTTTAATGGGAAAATCCACTATAAATGGCTATTTTCAATAGCTATGTTAAATTACCGGAGGGTATATAGTCAAGTTAAACTAGTTCTTTCCAACACATCCGCTCATCCCACCATCATTCAGAATCATAGGATTCCTTGCAATGGGTACATGAAAAACCCTGATTGATGACCCCCAAGGATTTGGCATATCATGGTATATCCTCCAACTGTTGATTCTACTTGGTTAAATATCCCAAATGATATCCACATTGCAGTTCTTGGTGGTAAATCCCAAGATCTCCAAGGTCCCCTGCGTCGGCCGCTACCTGATATGAAAGAAAAGAACTTGGGAGATCCTGATATCATGGGGTATCATGGGGTATCGTGGGATACAATGGGGTAAATGTATATGATATGTATAATGTATATATATATATACATACACATGTAACTATATACTTGTAAGCATATCTTGGATTCTGGCTTGCCATCAACCTTTTTCTAGAGGTTGGTTGGTGCCCCAAAAAAGGTTAAGTTTGTTGGTTTATGATATGTCTACCACAAACCCTAGTGAGGAGCACCATCTTGTGGCCGTGGCAACAGGAAACCTACAGCACCCTCTGGATGGTAATGTGAGCATTAACACAGTTGGTCAAGGGGTCTTCCCCATCTTGTTCGGTTAGCGTTCGCAAGACCATACATTTTCCATCACTGAAAGTACTCAGCATACATCAACTCTCACTTACATGTTATTTCCAAACAACTCTCACTTGGTTAGTTCAAATCTCAAACGAATCGACAAATCTGGTGGTTGGAGTCAGGTCGCTTGGAGCAGTTGAAAGCCCTCAGATGTTGCAGTGTCTCCGATGGTCTCAACTATGGATGAAAAAATGCGCCAACTCAACTGTTATAACCAATTATATATATATATATATATATCTAGTATGTTTTAGCTATAATTAGTGAATTTGTATGTAACTATAACTACAACCATAATAATAATATAGTTTAATCGATCAACACACTTAGTTGTTATCTGCAATTATACTTGATTTAGCTTTAATCATAACCATTTAGATATAAATGTAACTAAGATAGCTAGAATTGATCAAAACATTTAGTACTTATGTTTTTAGCTATATTTGGTTCCATTTCTGAACTCACTCCATACCTCTGACCGGTGACCCGCTGCTTCGCTCTTTTCAGGCGCCAAAGCGCCCTATTTGACGCGCTGCGCGTTTGCGCCGGAACCTGATGGAGGTTGGATTGGTCTAAGGGAGCATGTTTTTGTTACCATGAATTTCTCGCATGTTCCTGTCTGGTTGGTGGTTTCAACCCCTCTGCAAAATATTAGTCAATGGGAAGGATTATTTTCATTTCATTTCCAAATGCTGCAAGAGTCCTTGCTCGGTTGATGCGTGCATGTACATGGACCAACTGGCTACTCTGTACATCAAATGGGTTATCAGCCATAGCAATCTGGCTGAATCACTTCCTCTGAAACAAAATCATTCGTGGGAAGGATTATCCCATATATATGATGGAAAAAAAAATGTTTGAAACCACCAACCAGCTGTTGAATATTGGGACAGATCTGAAAATGGGGGATTCACCTCCGGCATATTAAAGGGATCCATATTACATAACAATCATGTTGCTGCTGCTGTTGCTCATGATAACCATTCTTACCATTGCTATCATCAATACTACTATATAATATCAAAATATCATTTATTAGTGTTATGTTATTTAAAAAAAGAACAAACTAATAATACATTGCTAATATGTATATATATATATATATATGATTTTTTATATGTATATAAATATATAAATAAATGTATAGTGCATCCTTAATTGCATTCAAATCAGTATTGTTATCTCATACTATCAATACGATCACGGCAGCGACACCGTGGCCTCACCACAAAGCGCCACACCTACAGCGACCGTAGCAACTACGGTTGGGTTTGTTAACCAACTTGTAACTGGGGGGCCACCTTGTAGCAATGCTGGGTGGCACATGTATATACATAATATATATGATATATATATATATATCATATATATATATATCATATATGACATATATATATATATCATATATATCTATTGTATATCTTTCTCCATTTGTGGCAAAACATGAAACATGCATTGTCAAAGTATCCTACTATAAGGTGTGTCTAGTTTATATCTTCCAGGAAGAAACATGTGTCCAACCACGATCCCCACGAGCCATCTGGGAATGCTTTCCCTTCATCTTGACTCTGTTCGGAGGTTTACTGTATGTAATGCGGAAGAAACATATGGAACTTGAAGGAAATTGCGAAGGCAGTCAAAGCAGCAAACATGCAGCACCGGATCTGGTAGAGACGGATGACCCAGAATTGAGAGAAGCTGTGAATTCAACGTGGAACAGGTCACACAGTTCTTTTATATCAACATTACCATTGCCAGTCCTATTATATCCCAATGAATATTCCATTAATCATCCCATCTATCAATTATATCACATGATCTCACATGCAAATCTCTTGCTGTCACCGCCTGTCAGCTTTGAACAGGTCAGCCGATTGCTTGAAGCCGACGCTTTTACCGCCGCTCATACTGGGAGGCCTGGCTGCTCAGCGAAGGTCGCTTGGCATATCGGCATATTTCACAAACCACGAGTGTGTGTGTGTGTGTGTGTCTGTGTGTCCGGACGTGTGAAGGAAAACAGGAAAAAGGATGTTGAACCCCACTATACAGATATCGACAAGTATCTGAGCATCTATGATAATTGGTGATACTACGTGATTCTTCAACAACAAAAACTCAGTAAGCCTGGATACCCACTCAAATTCCATGAAATCAAGTTACTTTCTCTAAGACTCTAAGACATTATCTCAGATTCTCCCAGAACAGCAGTGGGGGATATGGAAACTTTGGTGGAAACAGGACGCTAGCCACGATGTGACAAGGCGTGGCTGCCACCGGTGCAGGACTTGCCATTTGCCAAAATGTTGTTTTTTTTCCCTGTTGGTTATGTTAAATTTGTTGCCTGGGGGCAAAGCCCACAGGACAATTTGACAATCGCAAAAAATGTCGGCAGAATTTCGGCCACAGCGTGGAATTGCAGCATTTTGCAGCTGAAGGACTTCCAAGTTCCGCTGTCTATGGTGCTCTCGAAGGAATTGTCATCATGCGAGAGCTTGCCTGGTGGCTGCAGCCACTGGATGGCTGGAGGCATCATGGGAAACAACATCCGCCAACACGACCAACACCCACCGAGTTGGCAAATCGCGGTCAATGGATATCAACAGCATCATTCCAAACATCATGTCAAAAGTCTCCATAGGGAGGCCCATGGTTTTATGGTTGAACATCTGCCCGCAGCCCTTGTTTCCTTGTTGACTGGTATCCATTTGATCCCACCGGTGGCCAGGTGGCCAACCATCCCGTATAGCATCAGCAAACATGTCGTACGTGGGCCCTGAAGATGCAATTATACACGTTTGGTTGTGATTGTGAACCTACATGAACCACTTTGGACGGAGCGGTTGGATAGTTGCAGTGCTGAACCAACTGTCAGCTTAGTGTTGCTTGATATTCCCCGTTCATAGATCGTATATAATAATTCAAATATATTGGATAGAACAGCCCCGCAACTAATCATCAACCAACATGCACCAACTATCACATCAGCCGAGATGACATCTTTGCCAAGCCACATTTCGGTCCCCACTTACACTGCCCACGCCTCGCCGCAGGCTGCAGGCACTGAAAGTTGCTTGCTGTGATGATCAAAGGAGGGGTACATAGAGATATCAGTGAGGGACTCTCACTCACAAAAATGGTGGTATTCAAAAATATACGATCATCATTAGTCAAGTACTTGGTAGTTTCAAACCATCCCAGAAAATTCCAACAAAAAATGCCATATAAATTCACTCATGGGGATCATCCCAAACATTAAAAAAACATGACCCAGTCAGCCATCAGCCATCAGTCAGCCAGTGATGGAGATCCCAGTGGCACCGACTCATGGGATCGGCCGAGGTGCCAAAACATGGGGCAGGCGGCACGCCGGTCGCTCCCCCCACTCCTGTGCAGTATTACAGTAGCGTGCGTCAACGTGTCTGAATCTGACAGAGAAACCGCCACTGTGAATATCTTTGGATCTGAGAGTGCGGGAATTACACCCCAGATAAGAATTTTAATGATGAAAATGATGAGGGACCACTGGATCTTTGTGGTATACAATGGTATACATCCTGCTTGAGACAAACTCATATCATGTCATACGGGATGGTGCCCCCAGTTATAAGTTGGTTTATAATTAAACCCCATTAGCTATCCTGGGGGGCCCATCCTGTATCATCTCATATCATCTCATATCTGTGCCACAGTGACATGTATCGGTAAACTTCAAGGTGTCCTCTGACTCAAGGCCTTTTGGAAATCCTCCGAAGGCGTGTGTTTGACCTCAACTGCCGGTTTTATGACTACCTCGCTTTGCAAATCCTTCAAAGAATTATATTTTGATATGTATATATATATCCAATAATCATAATTATAATATATATTGTGCGCGTTCTTCACGGAACTACTCAGCAATTAAATTCGAGGTCTATACCCAAGATTTGCATCCAGACTCAAACAGATACTTTCCCCAAGGATTCCAAAATATAAACATGAATGATTTCCACACCCGAACCAAGCAAAGAAGGGAATCTATGGGGCAACCACTGAGATATAAACATATAGTAGATAACACAATTGCAAATTGACGTGTACTTCCATGCGCATCTTGCCGTTGCATAACAGTCACTATACTCAATGACCATACAGTTGGCAATGTTACAATAACTCCAGTTAACTAGTCTCAAGGCATAGATGTTGGTAACCATAGATCCAACCATGCTTATAGTGAACTATAGAATTACATAATACTGTGGTATTTCTATAGCTTGGTTATACATCTTATACCATAGTATAACCATAGTTTCTAACATTTAATACTATGGTATAATATGGTATAATCATGGTTATACATCTTATAACTGTAATTAGTATACCATGAGTATAACGCAGTTGTAGCCAGTTGATAGGTACGGAAAAAACTCACCCCGCCAAGTGACGCGGCGCAACGTACTTTCCAACTTCTGGCGCAAGGCCTGGCCAAGGTGTCTCAGCCCATATGAACTTACACATTTGATATGAAATGATGTCCCCATATGTATTACATATGTATATGTCTTATTCATTCTTATTCATTCTTATTCAGTCTTATTCAGTCTTATTCATTCTTATTCATTCTTATTCATTCTTATTCATTCTTATTCATTCTTATTCATTCTTATTCATTCTTATTCATTCTTATTCATTCTGATTCATTCTGATTCATTCTTATTCATTTTTATTCATTTTTATTCATTATGATTCATTCTTATTCATTATTATTCATTCTTATTCATTCTTATTTATTGTAAATTTCGGTGTTTTTTTTTCTGCTGTTTGGGTCTGTCTGAAAATGGCGGATATAGAATCGACATTGACGAATGGAAAGTGATTTTCTGACCCATGGGATGTTGGGGAACAGACTTTTAAATACTTTTGAGACATACCCCAGTACCCATCTGTCAAAACTTTGAAATTTCAGTCGCCATTTTTTGTTGGCTGAAATAGATTAAACTCCATCCCAACATATTAATTATAATAGGTTGTGGAACGAATTCGATCCCTCAAATCCTACTTAACATTGTAGAAACTCGCTCAAACCACAAAAACAACATACATAAGTATACATAAGTATAGTATAGTGATGTCCTGTTTTTTTTTTGTAAAACTATTTAATCATTAATAGTACTAATCATTATTATAGTGATGTACCTTTTTTTTTGGCGAGGACTCCTACCGTCTTCGGTCTTCCGATGGCTCTGGCCTCCGGAAGTCGACTCAGTTCACGCCCCAAGGCATCACAGGCTGCCTGGATGGTTGAAGATCCAGTGATTTAGTGGCGCTATAAATGGTGATTGAACAGGGATTCAAAGGATATGTGAAATGGATTTAATTAATGGGAACTTCATGATATGGGTGCTAAGTTTGTGGTGGGGGATGACGATTTTACTGACAACAAATATGGGGACTGAACCAACCATGACATGGTTGTTTTTTAATGAACAAAAAAAACACTTATTTGTCTATACTGGCGATGGAACAAACAAAACTAGGGGAACCAATAGAATATAATAGAATGGAATGCTTCCAATGAATCCACACAATTTGTCCTTGTTGAGCCTTATTGAGCTCTTTAGGAGGGTCAATGATAGAGTTCACATTTTTTTGGTCTCCCTATGTCTCCCTGCTACAAGGCAATAGGGTCGCGTGATTGCGGTCCGATGACCATTTCAACCGACAATAGTTCATCTAGTCTGTACATGATCCCTCAGAAATGGAAAGATTTTTCCCTTACCCAACACCTCAACCCGCAACCTGATCCATCGTTTGTGTGTGTGTGCCATAGTCAAAACACTATATCAATAAACATATATAAATATAACAAAAAATGACTTGGTTATATATTTTAATCTGGTTTCTGGGGTCAACCCTGATAAGAATCCCTACCTACGTTGGTCATTATAGGACAGATCAGAACAAACTTTGATGCCTCTGTGGATTTTCAATGGGCGCCCTCCCACTGCTGGGCATAGCTTCGCACCTCAAAGACGCGCTGGTTGTAGGCGTTGAGGTCCCCCAGCTGAGCGATGGTGGTAATGATCTCGCTGGGACCTCGGCGGCGCCTGTAGTGTGGATGTGTTGGAAGGTCAGTTTTCCTATGATTTCTTGTGTAAATTTCTCTGGAAGCTCGGTTTGCTCGGTTTTCTTCATCAAACTTTCCTGTTGCATCAGTTGGATCTGTCATATTGGCCCCCACACCCAGCGACCGCCGATTGAACCTTAGGCAAGAGCACCGCGGGACAACGTCAACTGACTCCTCGGTGGACTGGATGCTTGCGGGCTTCAGCACTGTAGACCTTAACAAAATCCGAAACACTTAAAACACCAAAAGATAGAACAAAAACATACTTTCGGGATCTTTCAGTCATCCCTTAACCTGTTTCTACCACCTCAACGCCATTTCTATACCTTTCACCCACCGCTTCCTTAGGCTCCCCGGCGCGCGGCGAAGTTCGTTCGCCAAGATCTCAAAAAGATCACCTGATGGATGTATAGGATACCAATCTATGTTTTGTTTTTGGTTTAATGTGTTTGTAACAATATATGGTGATGTCACCATCAGTTTTATCATCCTTTTGTTGTTTGAAAAACAATGTTTGCTGACTGTCCCAAAAATTCCGCAACAACTGATGTCGGCTGTTTGTTTTAATTATCCTCCTGGGACCCTTCCCCCATTGGATCCAGTTGAAGGACTGCAAAAATACTTCATTTTCTCACCTCATTGTACTACTGTAGCTGGTTGAAAACCTTTTTCCCTACTACTTGGTAAGGGTGAGCTCATAATCCCGAACGAATTGTAAACTATGCAGTATAAGTCCATAGTTCTTAACAAATCAACTATCATTGATAAGTTAATTCACCATGTGTTAATGTTTCAACCACTATAATCGCTATAAATGATCGGTTTTGTTGGATTAATCACCTAACCCATCAACAATCATGTATCATGTATTAATGATATCCCCATAGTTTTGATGCTTTAACTTTAAACCCCATAAAACATCCATCATGGATGATTCTTAACCACTAAATCATCATAGCTCAGTTCTAAATCGATCATCAATCACAATGATCAAATGTTGCTGTCTCAAGGACTAAAATCATTCAAATCCCCATAAATCATGGATTTCAAGCTGGATTCATTTACCAGGCTATTTTTGTGGCTCAAAAGCTGCCCTGGTTGCCCCCGGTTGCCCCCGGTTGCGCCATCAAAGAATTTGGATCTCACCAGGGCGGCAACGACCTGGGGAACCAGGTCACCGAGTGGTTCCACCGAGGCGAGGCGAACTTCGGATGGGTTTTTGTCATGGGGAGATCATGGGGCATTGAGAGTACTGAGTACTGAGCTTATTTAATGGGTCATAGTTTTAATGAGGGGGATATGATGGGGATAAAATGCGATATGTAACCAGTCAAAGTTGGACTACATGTGTCATCAACCATGCCTGACTGGGATATCCCTGAACAACATGGAGGTTTATAATAGCTGAGATCTTCAAGAGAGCCATGTTTGATTGCCGGAGGGTAAATACAACAAGTGGGGCTTGAAACATCAACAACCAAATAAATTGACTTTTTAATATAGAAGTAGAAAACAAACATAAGAATTCATAAGAATAGGATGTTGAATGGGCATGCCCAGCCATCACAGCCTTTGTTCCCAGGTTCCAAAGTCTCAAAGCTCACCACGCTTGCTAGATACATCCTCATATCTGCTAGCAACATGTCGGGGGGTTGTTGAGTCAGCATTTGCATCCATTTGCAGGTCAGTACAAGGTCGGGACTAATGAGGCCCCACCTTGTACTGAAGTGATTTCATTGAGGCAATTTCTGGATAGCCTGCGATATCATTTGTAATGTATATAGTAAGGGGGGGACTGAAACACCAAACTATCCCCACGATTACTTGAAAATGCATTGCTTAAAACCATCCAAAAAATAGAGGTTATTTGAGTTATTTGAATTTAGAATTAATGTGATAAGTCTTATAATCCCCAAATGGTTGGTTTGTGGATCTGGTTTACTATTGGATTTCTATATTTTTTCTAAATGAACTCAATTTTTGTTGGTTCAATCCCCATAAAGTTGTTGGCTAATATGCCCATTCTATGGCTGTGCCTGACCATGGAATGTATCCAAACCATCGCCTAATCCAAATAGCTTGACCAGGGAACAAGATGTAGTCGCTTAGATATCCCATTTTATATACCCCAATCAAATCATATAAACTAATCTACAGTAAAGTCATATATACAACTCATATTATACCATCCCCATTATATCTCTTTATATCTCATAAAATAGTCGGTTTCAATCCATAATATGAACTGGATGAAATCACCACAATTCACGAAGGTGAACATAGCTATTTCACAAACAGCCCTGGCGCTGCGCCTCGCACAACTCTTTGGCACGTAGGTCGCCACGCTTCAGACGTTTCTGTAAACTGGGCCTTGGGGGAGGGATCCACGTTGGTTGAAACAACCTTTACCCTTTGGTAAACTGTCCCATAACTATGGAAAATCACCATTTTTAAGAGGTAAGTCAACTATTTCTGCCATGCTCAATAGATATTTTGACATAGAGGGTATCAGCCTTTTGAGTTGATGCTGGCTATGTAAAAACTAGTTCATGGGGACAACATAAACCAACTTAGTCTGGAAGGGCACTATTTCAGAGTTGCAAACCAACAAATTGAAGTGGATGGTTGGAAATCAGGACCCCAATGAATAATGATTCATGATAGAACTGTGAATGGTTATTAATAGATCATTCAACCTGGATTATAAACCATGCATTAAGAATAGTTATAGCTATTAATAGCCATTCTTCATATTATATTATGCCATAATAGATACAGCTACTTCCAATAAATACGGTAGTGATTTTAAACCTGGAAGCAGTTGGGAACTTACCGAACAAATCGACCAAATGAAAGAACATCTTACGCACATACAGTAGACGGCATGGATTATCACTATCAATATCAATGGCAGATTTTGCGGTCCAAGTCTCTCTGCCCCAAAGGGAGGAGGCCTAACACCTGCCGGTGTATCGACTAGGAAATGAAGAACATATGTTGAACCGCATCCGATAAAGGTGGGCAGAACCAATCAACCAATCCAAGAATAAGCAACAAAAAACATACAAAAACACATTGCCATTTTATTTTGGATGC
>Ga0126342_10013126_pt1 | contig 14717 bp, 16 predicted proteins | sample Cyp1metagenome_FD_92528 | JGI IMG/M metagenome (GOLD analysis project Ga0126342, IMG submission 92528) | Coral microbial communities from Lord Howe Island, Old Settlement Bay, Australia - Cyphastrea 1 metagenome | ecosystem: Host-associated > Invertebrates > Cnidaria > Coral ... | reverse complement strand
TGTGGGAACCGCGTTTGCGCAAACTTCGCTGTGCGTAGGTTGTAGGAACTGCATCTAGGTGTAGGTCCTGGGATTTACGTAGAAAGGATTTTTGAACCAACTTGGGTTTGAATTTTCCGCAAAATTCGACATAAGCAAGCACAACCCACCGGGAAAAGACTCGAGAAAAGCACATTGGCTGCCAGTACTCTAGCATACTGTGTTTTTGTATGTACAAACCCAAACAACGGAATAAGCGTCCAATCAGGCAGTTTACAATGGACAAACCTCAAGCAAATCTGGTTCAAATCGAATCTATCGGCCGGAGTATGGCATCAGGTGCGACAGGATGTAAATGAAAGTTTACTGTCGAGGTACGCCTGCATCACCGCAAAAAGTGCTAGTTTGAGGATGTCCTGGTTTAAAACCTCATTTTGCTCCATCTTGCGCCCGCTTCTTGCCACTTTATTGCCGTCTTAGTTGGCGAAGTTCGCTGCAAAAATCATTACATTGGAAGATGCAAAATGGGAAATTGTCGGTTTGTTCAACATCTGCGGGCTGCATATGTTCAAACCGTGAGAAATTTGCTCAGCAGGCCAGTGAAACAGGCTCAGTTAGTTCTTCATCTGCAAGAGAGGAAGCAGAGCACACTCTGAGCACACAAGAATCTTCCTACACGTGCCCTCTACATTGCCAAGCTGCAAGCGGTTGGTTGTTCGCTGTAGTAACTAGGTTTTGTTGTTGTCTTGCATCGATATCGCTTATGTGGCTCTTGGACGTGTCCTGGTCAGTTATTGGCAGACATCGCATTTGGGCCTTGCCGTCAGCCTGATGATAACTTTTTTGCTTTTGGTTTGTTTTTGATGGGACTGCTCACTGGATTGTGTATTGGTCCATTACCAGCGCTTTTGAGGCTATCGACGTGTAGACGGCCTTGCATGATAATTTACAATTCATCTTTTTGCTGCGGTTGAACGTGTGTAACGACCCCATGAAGGCGTTGGACGGAAAAAATGCCGTCAGCCTGATGATAGAAAACTTCTCTATCAGGAGTAGGCGATAGGTAGTCCTGGAAGAAGCTTTTGATGTTTCGCGACACGCAAATTGCCAACGTTTCGCTCGCGGTTTTAGCTGTCTGTGAAATTTACAGTGTTCGGACAGTTTTGCTGGTCATTTTGAATGAGGTAGAGACTTTTCCACTATTTAGCGTCGTGTGCGTTTTGTCATAAAGAACATAGACGCAACATACACGCAACATAGCGGTTGCGCGGCCACGCACGGCTGTAATTTACGATGCCCTTTTACGTCCTGTGATTGCAAGAATATTGGGACATGCAACGTTGCCTGGTCGCGCAACACGCTATCTTGTGTGCGTGTTGCGTATGTGTAGCGCATAACAAAACCCACGCAACGCTGTAAGAGGTGTAAAAAATTGACATGTCTATGGACAGCGTCACATTTTCTCTTGGTCGACGCTTAACAAAAGGCAGATCGCCATAACGGCTCCCTTTATACTTTCTATACGCTCGCATCCCTGTATCAATGCGACTCAGCCAGCAACTATGGTCAACCGACCGTACCGAAGACAATTGACTGCAGCGCATACATTTGTTGACCACTGAAGGAGCTCCACGCTTGCAAGCCTGCATCAATGCTGTCGAGCTAGCGATCATCGCTAACTCGATCGCATTGGATACAGTTTTGAAAGCTGCATGCACTGCAAGGGTGCTCTACAGCTCCCAATGATAATGGTGCTCGGAAAAGAACTACTGAGCGGACTCTGAGTGCGCCCTGACTGCCGTAGCTACTGCTGTCTCTTCTCACAATAGATCATGTTTCACCTCCTGTTTCACCGTTTTTTCGTTTTTCACCACTCTCGTTGCGACCCGGCGTTGTCGGTGTTTGCTTCGAAGTGCCAGGGTGTATGTTATGCCTGAACGGCTGCTCTCTGTGATCTCGGGGATCCTGGCCGGGGGGATCCCTGGTTTCCGCTTTGAGCTGTGCTGCTTTTCGCCCTCTTACCTGACCCTTTTTTGTGTTTCTGTGTTTTCTCTGTTTTGCTTCTCATCGGTGGCCATTCTCAATGACACACAAGATGTCATCATGCATGTAGGTCCCATTGCTGGTTGCGATCCCACTCCTCTGTTTCAGTTTGGTTTGTTTTGGTTGTGGTTGTGTGTTTTTTTGTTTGTTTGTTTGCTTCTTTTTTGGTTTGGTTCGTTTTTGATGGGATTGCTCACTGGACTTTGTATCGGTCCATTACCAGCTCTTTTGAGGCTGCCGACGAATTGACGGCCTTGCATGCTAATTTACAATTCAGTTTTTTTGCTGCGGTTGAACGTGTGTAACGACCTGGCGAAAGCCATAAAGGCGTTGGACGGAAAAAAAATCCCTTTATACTTTCTATAATGGCGCAGGACCTTTTTCTTTTTGCAAGGATTGCAGCTTGGTTCGAGTAACCGTTTCAGTGCGATCTGTGTCAATCCGGTATCCTTTGTCTTCGGTGTCAACGCCATGATTCTTATTAATCGTAGCTTTAGGATGGACGCAGAATGATTGATATGTGTTTATATGATCTCCGTGCACTCTATGTTCCTTGGCCGTGTCTTTCTCGTCGCTTCTTCTTCTGATTCTGTGCTGGCTTTAAAAACCAGCACGGGAGCGGCACTGTTGCTTGTAAATTATGGCTCTTGTGGCATATTGACGTGCATTTCAACTGCGCAGGCTCGCACCAAGTTTGCGCCTCGGTTCTGTGCCGCAGCCTTTTCCGTGTAAATTTCCATTTGAAATGGCTCTTGTGCATGTTGACATGCATGTGGACTGCGCACGCTCGCAGAAAACGTGCGGCGCGGTCTTGGATCTGTCCTGCATCCTCAATATCATCATCTTCCTTCTCCTCCATCATCATTCTCAATATCATATTCTTGTGCCCCCTTGACATCATCATCCTCATCATCATCCTCCACCTCATCATCCTCAACATCATCACCCTGCACCTCATCAGCCTCCAAATTTTCTGCCTCAACCCTCAACATCATCATCTTGCGCCTCCTCAACATCATCATTCTCAACGTCATCATCTTCTTCCCCCTTGACATAATCCTCCTCCTCCTCCTCCTCCTCCTCCTCCTTCTCCCCCTCATCTTCCGCAACATCATCATCCTCCACCTCATCTTCCGCAACATTATCATCCTTTTCATCTTAATTTTCAACATTATCCTCCTCAACATCATCTTCCTTCTTCTTCACATCATCACCTTCGACCTTATCATCCTCCACTTCATCTTCTGCATTATCGCCTTCACCCCCATCCTCCTCAACATCTCCTCAACATCATCATCATCCTCCACATCATCATCAACATAATCATGATCATCACCATCATCATCATCATCATCATCATCCACCTCATCTTCCACAACATCATCCTCTTCCACCTCATCTTCCGCAACATTATCATCCTCAACATCATCGCGTGCAAAAAAAATATCTTCATCATCTTCATCATCTTCATCATCGCCATTCATCACCATCATCATCATCATCATCATCATCACCATCCATCCACATTATCATACATTATCTCTCGCTCCCCCACACTGTTTTGGGTTTCTTGCCATGATAATTTTTTAAATGTCTGTAATGTTTTTGATAAAAGGTGTTAAGCGCAAAAACCTTGAAAAACAAATGCACGTACAGAAATCTGCGGGCAATTGCTCTCGATCCATAGTGGGTGGCACGCAAGAATTGGATTTCGCTTAGCGTCATTGAAAGAAATTGCGTCCTTAGAGTTTTCAACAAGAGTGGAATTCCAAAGTGAGTGTAATGCGCTGTAATTACGCATGCCTACTCCTCCATGTGGTTGCACAATGCGAACTGTGAAAACCGTTTGACTTTAAAGAACTGAAATGACATCCTCTGGCGCTGATGTTGTAGAAAGGGTTGCTGCAACTGCTGAAACGGTTCAGTCACTAAAACGCTGAATTTCCTGTTTTTTGCACATTCAATCAAAGAGAGACTTGCGCCATAGTTAATTACATATTAATTTTCACTGTAAAGTCATGCGCCTGGCATCGAAACAGAAACAAAAAAATCATGCCCAAAATCAAAAATGCCATAAATATTGCGTTTCTATCGAAATGACAAAGTACAACTCAAATTGAAATCGACAACCCTTCACAAATAAATCGTTATTGTTTTTGCGTTTGCGGAGATGCAAAAATTGAAAAAAACACACGCGGATTTAAACTCAGTTTTTTTTGTGCGTTCCTGGGAACCGTTAAGCTGCAAACATGATATGCATATGATATGGTAGTGGTTTCGTTCCAACTTGTTGGTTCAAGGTGCGTATTGCCACCCGATATGGTTATGTCCATGTTCCTTGTGATCAAACAACGCATGGGAAGAATTGTTGACAATTTTGAACCATTTTCTGTCACATCAACAGTCAACAAACGTGAAACTAAGGTAGTTTCAATTATTTTACCCTGAAATTTCAGCAAACGATGCCACCACAGAGATGTGTGCTCACATTTTCACGACTTCTGAATTGATTTCACACCTGAACAGCGAAAAAACATGAGTACACTTGAGACGACCAAAGAATGGATGGCCAGGGCAACCCAACGGTTCTCCATGCTGCAAATTGCGATCATATGGTCACGCTGGTGTGTGTTCTTGTTGTGTGTAATCAACACAATGGTTGTTCCGTCCAAATTTTCCTTGTTTTCGGTTGCTGAGGAGCAAAGGCTGAAACAACTCCATTCCAGATGTCGTGACATGCAGGCGCACATTAGATGGATGCAAAACATCTGACTACCAACAGTCTCTCAAAAATCGCTGGCAGTGCTTAAAATACCGACATGGGGACATGGGTTGTTTTTCAACCAATTTTGCATTTTGTACAGTCTGAGAGAAGGATGAACAATAACTAATTCAATGATTGCATTTTGTTTAGAATTTGGATAGGATTGTGGTGTCCAACCATCACCGGCAAAAATACATGTCATGTGAACAAAAATTATACACTCCGAATCAAAAATTTGGCCAAGGTTTGCCCGCATGTTTACGTTGGCAGTGCGATGCAGGCCAAAGTAGAGAAGCAAAACCAAGAATTAGGCGGGCAACATGGCACTGTGGCAGTGGTGATTGCCAGCCACATCGACTGTTCAATGGTTCCCGCCAAAAAGGTGCGGCCCAGGAGACCGCTCTGCAGTTCCGCAGGGCGCAAGAAACCATACAGGTGCGGGCCGGGTGTCGAAAGGGATGGAACATCAAACGGGGGAGTGGGGTAGGTGTACCAACAAAAACAAATTGGGGGCTGAAAATTTCAACCATGGATCATGAGGATTTTTCATTGGATGTGATATATTTCACCCAAAATGTGGAATTTGGATTTGTATCAAAATGGCGGAATTTACCATCATTTTATGCCGCTTGAACATGGGGAAAACAAGGTTTTTAACTTTAAACCATGAGATGGAATGGTCTATTATCCGGTCAAGGATATCAAACCGCAACAGAGTGTTGGGACACATGGGGTGGGTGATATCTGGCACAAGAGTGCCCTCGTTGCTGGATTTGTCAATCGGTAGGAGACAAGTCTCATACTGGGTTTGGGGTACTGTGAGGGTCCAGCAATGAGGATCAACAAAAACAACCAAATGAAGGGAGAAAACGAACAGACACACCACATTCATACTGCCTGCACATTGGGCCCCAGTCCCTGCCTTCCCTATGACCCAATGACTGTGCACCGACCCCTTCCCACAGCGAGGCTGACATAGCAGAGGAGAAACACCAAAGCTCCGTCGCACAGCGGCGACAGATGGAGGAACGATTTTGAAAGGGCTTGCAGTCTATCTTGTCTCTGGTACATTTGGGTTTTGTTTTTTTTCCCCCCAAAATGGCAATTCTATGTAATTCTTATAGAGAAAGTCATGACACAGCATCAAAATTTTTAGGGTACCCTATTTTGAGGCAAATCCACTTGCGAAAAACAAACTACACCTTCAACTGCTTTCACAAGCCCAGGAGTTTAAGGCGCTTCACAGCGCCAGAAACCGAGAAGAGCAGTTGAAGAGCGAGAAACGACAGATTTGCCAGGAGATGGAGGTCAGGGGTTGCGTGGTTTTTGATCCCATTTTGGTTGCTGAGTTGTCCTATTTTTTTGCGGGTAAAAAACGATTCTTTTTTTCAATGCTGAAATCCCAATGTTTGCTGGCCAGCCTCCCCTTTCTTTTTGTGAAAAATATGTTGATCATTGGTGACAGCCATCCTGGCTGCAGTTGACCGAAATGCAAGGTGGCCAAGCAGCAGATTCAAGAGGAGATGGCCGAGGCTGGGGATATCATCATTTTATGGCCATTTTCATAAGGAACATTGTAATTCACCACCGGATTTTCGGGTAGCCTATCTGATATTTACATTTGTTTTGAGAGTGATGCCATCACTTGATTTTTTTTCGCGGGAAATCGTTCTTGACCCGAGGGAAGGTGATGTTTATGGAGACTATGTGTTAAAAGATCCTGTTGTTTGTTGGGATGATCTCTGAACCATTATGACACAATAGTTAAAAATGGATGTCTCTATAAGTGGATGTTTCTTATCCATGATCACAATTTCCTTTTGGTGCATGATTGCTGTACAACTGTTAATCCCTACCGAATAACGATCCATCTCCTTTCTTAGCGGATGATGACAGCTCCTTATGAGAATCATTACAATCCCTTTAGTTCGTGGATGCTTTTGACTATATAGATAGTAACTTACAAGAGCTTATTCCAGACTACGATTTCCCTTAGGATAGATCCTGCACTTATTTGCCACTGAAATCACAATTTTGTCATCATCCAACGCTCATCATCTGGGGCCTCCAAAACAGATTAAATGCCTACTATCTTGGGTTTACACAAAATAATGCTATAACTTCACAATGGATGGTATACATATATATATATACATATCTACATATATATATATATACATATCTGCATATATATATACATATCTACATATATATATATATACATATCTACATATATATATATAATTATATATATAATTATATATATAATTATATATATATAAATGTATATATATATATACATACACACATACACATCATATATTTGTCCCCCCAAGACACAAAATCCCTTAGGATTCGCCAGGTTCGCCTCTGCCAGGCTGAACGCCTCGAGCGACAGCAGGAAGAGCAGCGCAGAACTCTGCGGAGGCAGCGCCAGGCGCTGCGGGAGCAGGTGCGACACGTCGCGGCGCGCCGGTCGCGGCGCAATGCGGGTGGTGGAAAAAGCGACAGGGGTTGGTATTTTTTGGGGACATTGGCGAGATTTTTGTGATATTTCCATGATATTTCTATGTTTTATTGAAAAAGTAAATTTGATCACTAGGTCACCATTGGTTTTGGTCGAAAATATACCACGAGAATGGGGCAAATGTGGGTAGAGTATGATATATGGGTCATTTGGGTCATTCCCGGCTTATTTTTGAGCAACATGTTGGGTGTTTAGATCTTCCGATTGATAGTTGCTAATGTAACCCCAGTGTGCCCATCACATGGAAAACCAAAAACAAGTTGGTTTGTACGCGTCCAAGGTATGAAATCAAGAATTACACTGTTAATCATTTCAATTGAACCAAGTCACGACAAGAGAACTTGTCACGCATATCTTGGCCATTGAAGAGCCCATCAATGACCCATAAATGACACCTGTTTTCATCCATATATCATAGTTTACGATATTTTTTTCATGGGTTGACAGGCATCTCTTGGTTCTTCGGTTTTCAGCATGGCTGGATTCACAGTGTCCCCCCCCCCACGTCCAGGAGAAATATTTGGAAGAGTTGGAAGCCGTTAAGGTGCCAATGTTTGGCGTTTTGACGACATGTTTTCCAAGTCGCCTCCAAGAGTCGCGCCTTGGGAGGTGAAGTTTCTGCAAGAGGCCAAGGAAGAGAAGACTCGGTCCGGAAGACCTGGTCTGGGCAGGTCTGGGCAGGTCTGGGCAGGTAGGATTGGTAGAATTTGAAGATTTTCTGGTGCGACAGTAAGAAAACTAAACATCTGTGGGTCTATGTAGTATTTTTCAACTGCATTTTTGGAGTACCTGTGTGCCCATTGTAGCGTGGCTTGCGTAAGATTGGTTGCTTGCTGAGTACTGCAGTGGTTTTGATTCCTGCAAGACAGGATCCCACCAAGAGGATTGCCAGACATGAAAACCATTAGACTGCAATCTACTGTATTCGAGTTATGTACCTGTTGCCCACGCACTTTTTGTTGATGAATCCTCTCAAAAAGAGTGACAGTCAACCCAGCATGCCCATTTGTGTTAATTCAAATCCAATTGATTCTGCATTAATAGACATTTGGCTATGGATCAATACCTATTAATACCATTTTTAGGGGGATGAACATCCATTTACCAGCTATTTTGATGTTCACCAGGGGTACAAGGTTTTGACACACTGCCATTTAACTATTTGTACTGTTTACCGCATAACTCGCAATGTGCTTATCTCATGTGTGTTGCCGGAAGTCCATCCAATTCAGGCATGTTGGTTTCACTTGTTTACTCGCCAAATCCGTCCGTAAATCATGGCAATCAAGCTTCAACGCCGCGTAGATGATTTGTAGAACATGTTTTCATTTGATTACAGGAACATATCATTCAGTATCCTCCAATTTGTCCTAGTTAAATCACTATTCTTGCTGGTCAAGTCCCTCGTTTTGCTGGCTAGACCCCCGATTCGGCTGGTTAAATCTCAATTTTTGCAAGTTAAGCAAGCAGTAGGTAAAGTCTCCAGTTTTACTCGTTGAAGCCACCTTTTTGCTGACTGAATCTTGAATCCAAGTTTTGCTGCATAGATCTGATTTTGCTGTTGGCAAAGTCCCGAGTTTTACTGGTTAAATCTCAATGTTTGCTGCTTCAACTCCTGCTAATTGGACCGTCTATGGCCCTGTCCCTAAGGCGACAAGAGCTCAGAGAGAAGATGCGCGCCTGGTTGCAACGAGAGGAAAGTGTGTCAACCGATGGGGGTTTAACCAACAAAACATGGTGAACATACCATCAAAAATAGGTGTAAACCAATTGATAATGGGTAGTTTGGTCCTAATTAACTACTCTTTTGCCTTTTAATTGGGCCTAACCTAACCAGCTATTTGATTGGTATAGAAGGCAAAGCAAGTTTAGGAAAGAACATGATAGCTAACAAGGTATATTTTTAGTGGAAACATGCAATTGAATCGGTGCCGCCTTCGATAAGGCTCGCTGCTTTCAGATTCACCCCTTTCACCAGCTTGTAAGTTGCGCATCCTCAAGTCTTGTGGGTGTCTTTAGACAGATTTCAAAAGTGGTTTTATCTGCAATTCCATCTTACTTATCAGGTTCTTTGAAAAACATGGATGACATCCACAATGGTAAATGATGGTAAATGCACGCAGTTCACTTAATACATGTGACCCAGGAGATTGGTAATTTAGAATTTTACTTGTGTTGGTTGAATCATTTTTTGTTGGTTCCAATCACATTTTTGTTCCCTAAATCCAGAGTTAGTTGGTTCAATCAGTTCAATCCAATTTTTGTTGATGAAATCCCAGTTTTTGTGGGTGAAAACAATTTCGCTCTGGTTCAATCAACAGTTTTGCTGGTTCAATCCACACTTGAGTTGGTGAAATCAGTTTTTTATCCATGCTAAAATGCTGGCCACATTAAAAAAATGTTTTTGGTTTGTCACGACATGTTGGTTCAATCCACATAAATTGGTTGCTAAGAATAGCCACATTTTTGTGCGGCACGGAGCACCTTTTTGTGGTCAGGAGATGGAGATTGAGGAGCTGAAAGAAAAGCTGAGCAGCGGCATTCCACGCGAGATGGCCGTGCTGGAAGAGCGCTTGGAGGCGACAGGGACGGGACGGCGGATGTCATGAGGCTTTTGAGCATTTTTTTCAAAATATGATCAAGAATTGTTTTTTTTTTTTGGGGAACCCACAAGCCCATAACCTTTGTTTGGGAGCATTCAAACTCTTGCAGTTTGAAAAAAAACCTGTTGATGCCAATGCTCGTTCAATTTCACGAACATCTCTATGACTAGCATCACAAGGGGGCCTCTTTCTTTTTTCAGAAGGGTTCGCCAACGGCAGGTGATTGACAAGGTATCTATGGTATCTCAGGTTGGGAGTTCCGAACGTTACATCTGAGGCTTCTCGGCAAGAAGCTGTGGAAGCTGACTTGGAGGCTGAGAGGCTGATGCAAAAGACCGAGGATTTCCGGGAGTTAATCCCTGTCTACACAGAGCAAAGACGAGTGCGGCCCTTGGTTTCTGCCAATGATGGCAAAAGAAAAGAGTGAAAACTGTGGGTTTTGCTCTTTGTTGATATAGTATCAAGACGTATTTTCTTAAAGAGTTTGTTGTTTCTTTCGTTTTTTGTGAGTATTGCTTCTTATTTTTATCATTGATATCACCATTATTACTATTTAGTATTCTTGATAATATTCCTACTGCTATTCCTAAATTCTGAATTTTCGAGGGCTATTTCATCATAAAATCATGATCACTTATTATCATCGTTATCATTATTGGATATTAAGACAGTTCCTTCCATTCATGTAATTATCATTGACATTCCTGACATTATCATTATTATCAGGATTATCATCATTGTGAATATGGAATTATTTCATCATGACCATGGCTATCATGATTGCTATCATTTGATTGTCCTGATAACCATGATTAATAATTGTCATTATATATCTATTATTCTATCATGATTATAGTATTACGGCCAGGCGCTGCGTGTTGCCCGGAAAGTTCAAATGGCATATTAAACATTATCCTTCAACATGCTCAAACACCTGCGCAGGGCCAGTCTGTTGAGATTTCCCAAACAACGAACATAAAACTGTAAACCCTAAAACCCTAAACCCTACAACCCTAAAACCCAAAAACCTTAGACCCTAAAAACTAAACCCTGAAAACTTTGAATCCTAAACCAGAAACACTGCGTATATGCAGTATTTTTCTGCTATCTCTCCTATCATATTCGACAACACGACATCCTCAATGTTACTGTCCGGGCAACACGCGGCGTCTGTGGGTAGTATTACCATAGTCTATTATCATTTATCTCACTATCCTATTATAGATAATGGTAATAGTGAAGAATTGAAGAATTATACTACTATCTATTATCCATTATCTATATTACTCCCCAAGATATTATTACCACTATAAATTATTACTATATATTATACTTATCCTATCTATTATGATTCCTTCCAGCTGCAGAGTGGTTGCCTTGCGGCTGCAGAAGCGCCCATTAGGAGCTGCTGGAACAGATTCGAGACATGACAGAAGAGGAGCCGCTTTTTGGGTGGCATTGGAGTGGTATCCGTACTGTGTATGTATGTATATATGCGAATATACATAGATACATACATAGATAGATAGATAGATAGATAGATAGATACATACATACATACATACATACATACACACATACACACATACACACATTGGTACGTACGTACGTACACACACACACATATATATATATACATACATGTTACATATATATATATATATAATAAACATGGGTTTCCTAAAAGGAGGGATCCCCAAGGCACCATGGGTTTCAATACTAAAATTGTCCAATGATTTGGATGATTTTGGGGTACCCCCATTCTAGGAAACCTCCATATTGTTCAAGGCTTCTCATTTTGAATGATTTTTTTTCAACACCGGTTACAATTGCCAATGGTTCTCGTTTCCACCTTGTTTGGGGCCCCTAGAAGTTCTCTCATGAGCTAGGCTTCTAGGCCTGCTAGAGAAGGAGACTGTATCACAAGTTGGCGATTTTTTCCCTTCCTTTGAGGTCATGACATTCGACTGCCCTATCCGAAACACTGCCAGTGGGATAATGGGAACAATCCGACTGTTTTTCTTCAATTTGATGGCAACTTGTGTCAGTACATCAGGTGTGGACAGACTCCAACTGACGCCACCTAGTACACTTTGAACAACAATGGCCACTTCCTGTGCATTTGGTGTTGTTTGGTCAAGGTGCTAGAGCCACAAGAGTTGTCAACCCCCGTTACAATAACACTAGTTTGGGCAATTGTGGAGGGGAACAGATGCAAATGTGCCAATGCACTAGTACTGTCTTGCTGAATTTACTAATCACATCACCAGGCCCCAGTCCCAGCGCCAACCCTTTCGGTGCGGAGGATGCGAGAAATCGCGACGAGCTTCTCAGGGCCAGGAGCCAAGTCTCAAGGCATGGCCAGTGCCAAGTGGCCAAGTACCATACCCAGCTGAGGGCCAAAGTCTGCTGCTGGAGAAGCAAGTAAAGGCGCCATCTGCGAGCCATCAAAATGCGACCCATCAGTGTGAGATGTTTTGGAGAAGATTGGATAAGCGATCTCTTTTTGGAGCCAAAAAGAAACCTCCAGCAAACCTATCATAGCTATGGAACATTGACCAGTTACAGATGTTTTGCCAATCAAGCATGGAGATTTCCATAGCTATGTTAGTTTACTGGAGGATAACCCAAGACTGGGGAGGAAGGAACCGGCCATAGCCGGCCATAGCCCATCCCTGCTAGCGAAGGCACAGGAGCGGGCTCGACGCCTTGCTGCTGGAGGGAGCTGAGATGGGCCCTAGATGTGGTTCCCGCTGTTTCCACCGGTCAAAATATGTCGAAACTATCAATTGATCCCCCCAAAATGGATGGTTCAATACAAAATTTACCCATCCCCCATTAATTTCCTCGATGATTGAAGACATTCATCTGTGTTGCCTGCTCCATGGAAGTTTTTTAGAGTCCCTTGGCACTGGGCTGCGTGCACGTGTAATTCATGAGCACATCTGTGGATCTCGAGTTGATAAAAGGTGAAACTGGGATTGTGGGTTCAATGGAGCTCTTGCAGTGTAGAGACTCTCTTTTCCAACAGGGCAAGAGGAGATCGGCACAAACTTTTCCAGCTGACCTGGTGGCCTTATAGTAGCAGCAGCACTTGCTTTGGTTCGAAAATTAGGATGGAAGCAAACTAGGCGGAATAAGGACACCTCTCAGGCAAAAAAAACATGAGATATGATTTTTGTTGTTTTCATGGATGTTTTTTTTGGGCATGTTGGAAACGAGGGAAAGGAAATGCACAGGCAACCATTTACATGATGTTGAAACAGATGCTGGTTCTGTTTGGAAATAAACAAAACCTGTCTTAATGTTTCCACAAGTGTATATTTCCACAAGTGTATATAAAATAAAACTAGAGATTCTTCTGGCCGAAAACAAACCCAACCAATGGTCCCCGATCAATCGAAACATCAACTGTATCTTTTTAAATATCAAAAGAGCCATGGCACGACAGAAGCGATCCAAAGGATCAAATTGTTCCAATGCCTGGTGGATTTGCTGCCATGAACACCTTTGTGCGTGAGACAATTTGCCATGCCCTGCAAGCATCTAACGTTCATTACGAGAAAACGTTCCAGGGTCTGGTGGCTGAGCTGACGGCAAGCATTGCTCGAGATAAAGAAACTGAGTGCAGTGGCCTTCCGACACTTCTCACCAGTGTAAGGGAGGAACATGCAAAATCCAAAAAGGAAAGGCTCTAATTAGATCTATACAGATTTTAATTAGTTGCGGGGCCAAAAGGAGCTCCCAGGTGAGCAAAGACTCTGAGGTGCCACAAGAAGCTCCGCTGGAAAAGATGTCGCTCGGACACGGTCACCTTGATACGGGTACGGCAGAACTAGCCTGTATAGAAAACACTCCAAGTCCAAGTCTTGAAATATTGGGACATTGGAATGAATTTAGACATATTTAGAATATTTAGACCACAAGGGCAACGTTTCAAGAGCTTTTGCGAATTACCCCAAGTGCTAGAAGAGAATTCTTGCTTTCAAGGAGCAGAAGAGATGCCCACAATCCAGCTATTTACATCCGTTTCTTCCAGCTATTTGTTGGAGCCTTGCTCCGCCTGGCTCCGCCTGTACAATTCACAAGCAACTTTGTGGCTGTCTTGATATGTGCCATTCCAAGCGCAAAGGTGGAGCCGGGATTGTGTAGAGAGAGTCTTTTCTCTAAATTCATAGCAATACACACTTTGGAATTTGGACCGGATCTACATCTCTGTGGTAGAAGTTCGGCATTCTTTGAAATATGTCTCCCTTCCCGCCGGCTCCGAGTTGTGTTTTTGGATGACTTGCCAAACAAATTGTGGAAGATATGTTGCCAGATGTTTCTCGTGATAGATCCTGGAGCAGGACAACACGATCAACACGTTCCGAACATTCTCCTGTGCCTGTGACGCAGAGTCGAGGTTCAACTCGTGCTTCGGTTAGGTGAATCCAGAAGGGCGACTTCCAACGTAGGTCTTTGAGGGATTTTCAGACAGCTTCACCAGATAAATAAAGAGCCTATTGGAGGAGTTTAATCCAAGCACTCAAACAACACATCTAGACTATCAACAGCCACGTGCCCAAAGTTTCGGAGCGAGAAGAGCGTTGAACTTTGTTTCGCGGGCGTCTCTGTAGAGCCACGCTGTCGGGTCTAGGCTGGTGGAAGGCATTCTCAGGAACTGTGACATAGTGTCATATGTTCTACTTGTTGCATGAGTTTCATAATTGGCAGTTAGGGTTGTGGATCAGACCAAAATAACAAGGAGTCTGCAATTCTCTGAAATCCAAGATGTCCTGGCTGTGGTTGGTTCAGATCC
>Ga0126342_10013125_pt1 | contig 14718 bp, 13 predicted proteins | sample Cyp1metagenome_FD_92528 | JGI IMG/M metagenome (GOLD analysis project Ga0126342, IMG submission 92528) | Coral microbial communities from Lord Howe Island, Old Settlement Bay, Australia - Cyphastrea 1 metagenome | ecosystem: Host-associated > Invertebrates > Cnidaria > Coral ... | reverse complement strand
TGTCGGCCAAGAAGTCCGTGATCATTGTGTTCCTGATTGGTACCGGCAGCCAACAAAACCCCAACTGTGTCAACCTGCATGTCAATTGGTGTCAGTACCTCGTCGACTTCATCTTTAGAAATCTCACCTACCTCCAACATCTCACACAAGAACCTGTGTCACCGACCTGATGATTCAACTGACAGGCATCTGAACCACCTGAGACATCGGCCGCACCATGACCAATCACCCCATCCCGTCCGTCCTCGTCAAAGCACCCAGCAGCCTGCAGTGAACCGAGAGGCGTACACGAACCGACCAACCCAGCTGGAACACTCAATGAGGGGGTGGAAACCGCGGGAGAAATGGGGTCATCAGCACCGGTATATGCTCGCGCTCCGCGGTCACGAGGTGAGACAGAAACCCTACGCCGGAAGAGCTGACCCCCCTCAGTACACGAACTTGTCGGCTTTGGCGCGCCGCAGACAGGGCAGTTCATCCTGCGCGCAAACACATTCCTCCTGTGATTGACGCATGCCACCGTCGGACATTGCCAGTCAACCGGGTAAATGCGAAGCTCCGTGCAACCATCATCTCGTCCTTCACGAGGCTCCCCAACAGCCCTTCTGCGAATCTCCTCCCTTTGGCGAGGGTCAAGTGAGCGACTTGGAGATCGCGGCATCTGCTTGGCTCTGTGCCCATGATTCGAGCTGGCCTCCGTGCCATCAGCCGCTACCTCAGTCGCGGCCTTGGGGCGCGCTTTGGACTTGGCCGCCAGGTGCACCACCTTGGGGCCGTGCACGGGCTGTGCAACTTCTGAATCTTTTGTCTCGGCTTGGGCACGCTGGCTCTTGTAGTCTGAGTCCTCGGGCTTGTACTCTGGGTCCTCAGGGCCATCAGCCTTGCCTTTTTTTTTCCTTTTTTTCTTCTTGGAGTGATCAGCCACAGCCTCATAGCCCTCTTCGATACCGACCTCTGACTCCTTTTGTTGGGCCTTGTAGTCATACTCCTCGATCTCAGGCAGCGCCAAAGACCGAAAAAAACGCCATGGCGTGTCACTTGAGACCACTGTCGGCCAAGTGATCTGAGCCTCTTTGGACTCGTAGTAGAAGGTCCACCCTCCGACGACCGGAACCTCTGTCTTCACCACACAATTCGCGACCATGCTCGGTGACGGGACAAAAATTTCAGGGCAGGCAGGCAGTGAAACCTCCAAGCCTTCATGTTCCCAAGTCGCACAACCCGAAGGCAAGAAACGCAACACGGATGCGTTGACCAGCTGTTTCAGTTTGCTCACATGAGCGATGGCACAGATCCAAGAGGGCATGGCTTGCACATCACCATACAACACGGCCAGTGGAACCCACGTAAGGTCATTTGCGGCTTTCATTAACTCAGCCTTAGGTGGCACCAAATCAGCACACCAAAGCGGTATGCCATCAGGATTCAGGGGAACACCGGCTTCCCCCCCACCGACCTTTGCTCCGTGTTGAAGACCGACCTGATTTGGGACCAAACAACAAATCCCTCAACTGAGTCGTAGAGAGGGGGACACCACCTTCAGAGGATACCTCTCCCTTAGGAAGGGTCGGCATCTCCAATCCGTCCATCCAAATCTCGGAGGCCGTGCGTTCGGCCCTCAAAACATCAGCCAAGTTCTGAATTGGTTCCACCGCAGGATCACGTTTCCACAACGCATCCAAGACCGACCTGTCAACCCGACGCTCTGGCTCCTCATCCGAAATCACCAGAAAACGCAAGATGTCACGATCTGCGTCTCCAGCTTCTCTCCAACGTCTTCGAAGAAGTACCATCAATGGATCACCGGACAATTCCCGAACACGATCCGGGTCAACTGTCGCCCCAGTATGCCCTGCAAGGAAACCAAAACCTGGCCCGTTGTTGAGCCCAGCCAAAAGACGCAACAACCTGCTGTAGCCAGCGACAATGCCATCACCAGCTGGGGCACGCAGCAACGCCGAACCCCAGTCCATCACATACCAACCGTCTCTACCCCTGGTAGGTGGCTCGAGCCAGAAACTCTATATATATACCCAATTATATTTATGTGGTTGCTGATATCATGATATATGATCATGATCACGGTAACCATGATAATTATGCTCATGGCAAAGAAGAAGAATCATCATCATCAACAACAACAACAACAAAGAAAAAGAAGATGATGATCGGGATCATGGTGATGATGATGATGATGATGATGACGATGATGGTGAAACTGATGATGATGATGATGGTGATGATGATGATGATGATGATGCTGATGATGATGCTGATGATGATGATGATGAGAATGATGATGATGTTGATGGTAACGATAATGTTGTTGATGAAGATGATGATTTCAATGACTTCATATATGTGGTTGTTGATGGTGATATCCCCCCTTTTAAGGAGGTAGGGTAGGTACGCATTGAAATATTTCAAATTTGGGTGTGTTTTCTTATACCTCGAACTATTTCAGCTAGAAATTTCTGACTTGTCCCAAAAAAAAATGTATATACGGTAAAATAAGGCAATTGGACAATTTTGACGCTGTCAAGTTGTGCATCAACGGGCACCTATGGATGTGGTCAAGTACGTGCAAACCGGCTGGTGCACGCATTTTCATATTTTTTTGTCTCCCCAAGTCTTGCTTGTGAATTTTTGAAACGGGGAGCTGCAAAGCCATTGTGTTTCACAGCTCTAGAAACACATTGCGGGCGTACGATTCTGTTTCTTCATATCTTCAAAGGCCAGGGGCAGAAGTTCGCAGAGGTCATGCGCGGTTTGTTTTTTGATCTATGTGTATCCAGTTGACATATCTAGGCTAAAGTCGGGCATCCGGAGGACACACCCCCACCCTTTTTGGAAACCCACAAAACACGTGGAGGAGTTGATATTTCACGTGGTCAGGCAAAATACTCTCCAGATTTGTTTTGCCTTCCCCCCGAAATATTCCAGGGTTAAAGGGGGGGGATATGGTGATGATGATCATAGTGATCAGGCGCGTTCCAAAGCGATGCGTTTAGGTGTGATCCAAATCCAAAGCGAGAACATTACCCGCACGTTCGCTCAAAACGGTTGTCGCGGTGTTGGTCTGCTGCATTGAAGATTGTCGCATGAAATTGCCGGTGTGTCATGTCCATGTGCCTTCCGACTGCGCAGGTTCGCACAAAGCGTGGGTCGCAGTCTTATCATGGCCTTGGGGCGCGGCATTTTACTTCAGAATTCTACCGTGAAATTGCCCTTCAAAGATGTCCATGCCGATTTCAACCGCGCAGGCTCGCACAAAGTGTGGGTCGTTGTCTCATCATGATCTTGGGGCCGGCTGGGCGCGGCATTTTCCGTGATATTTTTTCGTATAAAATTGCTCTTGTGACATGTCCATGTCCGATCCTTACGTGACGATCTTGTGGAAATCCTGGCGCAATCCTCTACGAGGTCCTTGCGTGCTCTTGCACAGTTTCTCATGAAAAGTTTTGTAGGGACCCGGGTGAAATATCCCCCTGTGCTTTCTGGGGGTGAAGATGTGCCAAGCAGTTTTTTCACTATAGAATGGTCCCAGCACAACCCTAAAAATTGTAAATTTTCTCACTATAGAATGGCGCCGTTTTTCCAAGCACGACTGCGCATAAGATTACATAAGCCCGCTTTAAACGAGGTGCACGACTATATTAAAATAGCCAACTTAATTGCAACATCCGAGCACAGGTGGAACACAAGTACTCCCATAGGACAACAGGACAGGCAGTACAAAATGCAGTAGCACAACAGCAATTTTTTCTGTAATACTTCCACTATAAAATGTAGAGCCTATAGAATTGTTAGCACAACCCTCATATAGGTGCGTAGGCACCCTATAGAATTGTTGGCATAAGTCTAATATAGGTGGCGTATGCTCACTATAGAATTGTTTCACAGGGATCCCCCATAAAAAAACCGAGCACGAGAACACTTTTCTATATAAAAACACCCCTGTGCCAACCGAATTAAGGCAAGCACAAGTTCACCCTTTTTATAGTGGAAATTCACACAGGGATGGTGAAATCAGCTAGGAGGTCGTTGCAAAAGAATTGCACGATCGTGTACAAGTCCCCAGGATCGGGTGTAAATCTGGAGAAAAAATTGTCTTGCATGATCTTTCACACGCCCTCGCGAGAACATTTTGAAGTGAAATCCTTCTTGGGTATCCTAGCATGACTGGTACAGGTCCTTGTGACAAGACCTTGTTGAGATCCTGTTCAAAATCGTCCTCAAAAGTCCCTGCGTTATGATCTAGGATGTTTGCATGTAGAAATGCCTTTTCTTAATTTTTTTTTAAGATGTTCATAAAAAGTTTTGGTACGAAAATCTTCTAAAATCTTGATATAGGAGGTCCTTCTCGATTTTGGTATATGCTGTGAAATGTCTTTGGTATGAATTTTGGTCTGAAATCCTACACATGAAGATATTTATATTTCGAGCCTTCTGCCCCGCACTGTTTGGGGCCTCTTGCCGACGTTTTTCTTGTAAATTTTCGCGTAAAATGGTTCTTGTGACATGTCCATGTGCATTTCCACTGCGCAGGCACGCACAAAATCTGCGCCGCGGATTTTGTTTGATCTTGGTTTGCCGTATTTGACATGAAAATTCGATATCCACATTCATTTCGACTGCGCAGGCTCGCACAAACCGTTGTCCCGGTCTTGGTTTGCGACATTTTACCCTGCACATTCTCGCATTCACTAGTTCTTGTGACCTGTCCATGTGCATTCCGACTGCGCAGGCTCGCAGAAAACGGTTGTCGCGGTCTTGGCCTGCGGCATTTTACCGGGTTTTTTTGCCCTGAATTGTTATTTTTATAATGTCCATGTGCATGTCAACTGCGCAGGCTGCCAGCAAAGAGTTGTCCCGCTCTTGGCCCTTTTCATTACGATTTTGCCGAAGTTTCCGGCTGCACTCTTGGAGGGCAGTGATATGTGAAGATTTTGACCGAGGTCTCACTGAGATCCTTGTAGGAGGATGTTGTGCACATCCTGATGACATCCTGTCACTGGTCCTTGCATGATCTTGTACATGATACGCACGGCATATTTTATGCGTAGACATGGGGCAGAGTAGCGCAAAAACACCCATGTTGACTCGCACATTCACTTGGTGACAATGATTCACACTAGGTGGTTCACATTCAAGATGCCCCTGTAAAAATTTTCCTGCCCTCAATGGGCCCCGTTTCGGAATTTAAATTTAAGCGGCTGGGGCATCCCCATCTACAAAACGAAGTGCAAAACGAAGTCCTATAGCCCGAACTCAGGGCCCAGTACAAAATGTGAGCCTTCAGGGGCCCAGCGGAGGGGGACTTCACCGAAGTTGACCTACAAAATGAAGGCCCCTGCCTTTTGTTGGATCCCTAATGTTGATTTTGCTGGAAAAGGTAAAATTTTCTAAAGTGGTAAGCTGAATATAGTTTATAAGTATGGAGTCTTCATTTTGTAGGGAATCACCTCCTACATTGGCTAAGGGCCATCCTCATTTTTATGGCAAAACTGTTTGCACATGTTTTTTCCTCAACTGCAACCGCAACCGATATCAACCGACCACGCATGGTCAGGGATATACCCCAAACATTTTGTTTACAATAACAACGACCTATCCCCCTTCACGAACGACCTAAATACCTAGAACCGAAAAAAAAAAAATGTTTTAAATGATGGACCATATTGGTGTTTTTGGCCTAAAACATGCTTGCAGGGACTTGTTTAAAATTCCTGAATTTGAAGACACGAACGATAAGCGTCCTTATTTCCTACAATAATTCACTAGAGATTGGGCGCGGTCGGGAATCCACGTTTATGTGGATGATCAAACGCAGGGCGTGCTTGATGCTACCCCAGACCCAGTTTATGCTAGCAATAAAGTGGGGTGCTGTAAACAATTTTTGTTCCCATGCGTATATTTTTATGGCAGTAAGAAAACCGTCCAGATAAGACAAACTCTTTGACGGAACGTAACTAAAACAACAAAACGAACGTCCGCCAAAACAAAAAAAATATTGGAAGGAAAAGCGGGACCAAAAATTATGCAATTACGTTTTTTGCACCGAAAATTGCCGTTTATTGCCGGAAAAAATTCTGAAGGTGATTTTGGGTTCTGATTCGTCTCATTAAGGATTACCGTAACAACCACCTTGCGAATTTACGGTTGGAGACGGGGGATGGGTTCCAACACGAAAGTCCCTCTAATGATCAAGTTGTTTGCAACTCACTCATGTAACACATGTACAAGAAAGTGTCCATTTTTGTTGTCTCTCTGGTTTCCGAACGGTCGGGTGGGCGAGAAAAAAAAAACAAAACACCAACAATTGGAGAAGGTGGCGGCTGACACAACCATGGTCAACCGAGGTCCGGATCGAGAACTGGCACAGCATTCTACTGTAAACAACATTCCCGGAGAGCACATTGCAAAGAAACAAACTGGTGCAACTTGTTGATTGTTTAAGAAATTGTGTTATCAATCAAGCCACCACCACCACCTCTACCCGAAATGAGGTGACGCAAGACCGTTTCATTGTCGAGGAATACCATTTTCCGGTCGGTAGGCAGAACCCCTTCGGGAAGGAACAAATGAATAGCACCAACATCACCGCCAGAGTTTCGAACTTGTAACTGTCCCTGTTGTAAAGGAAGGGGGGAAAAACCAGAGAGACAACCGCCCCCTGAAGAGAGAGCGGCAGTTGTCTGTTGTACATATGTGGCATGCGTCGGTTGCATGCAATTTGACCAACAAGAGTTTCCACGGAGGGTAGGAAAAACACTGCTGAGAGCACACACGTCAACACACAAATGTTGATTGCATTGTGTTTCGAAGTTTCGGCTGAAATCATCAGGCACAAGACTTGCGAAAACACCGTCGCCCACAACGCATGCGTTTTTTGATATTCGCAAGATGTCCATGATCATGTCGCTGTACAATAAATGGCCCTGGTCCCAATTGACCACCAACCCCCCTTGCAGCAAACATTTTCCGGTGCTGCCTGCAGACCGACTGCTCGGTGAATCCTATACCTGTTTTCATGAAGTGAGTGACGTGGAAAACCATACTGTGGAATTTAGTGCTAACGTTGCGATTGTGCAGCTACAGCAGTCCAAGTCGCCGATCGATGACTAATTTCGGAATCGCTGGTCAACTCGACGAATCCCTGCGATGAAACAATCCTACCAATGGGCCAATGGGTATCGATATGCTCCTGGCGGCGCTTGCGTTAAGATTCAGACTTTGGCGACCTGAGATTCGGGATGGCAAGGCCATCAACTTTAGAAGAACTTACCGGTGTGTGAAAAAATGCTGAGTGATGCCCACCGCTCCTGAGCTGTGTGTTGCTTGCCAACGGGATAGAACCAAGAGCATGGCAGACCCGAATATTGCTCATTGGTGTAAGAACAGCAGCAATGGGATTCTGGGTATCCTGCGCAATGTGGCAGATAGGCGTGCTGGTTTCCAAACTTCACTGGAAGGTGTTCTTTGCTGACTTCTACCTGCGAAGATGCACTCAACAATCTACGCGTGTCACGTCCACGCAATTCCGTTCTTTCCCGCCACTATCAAAAGCCGACCTAACCCTCGGTGTCATCATATTTCATCGAGAGATTGAAGCGCTCCACCACGGCAAAAATTGCAGACATGGGCAGGGGGCATAACATGCTGGAGGCACTGGCACATTTTTGAGGCATTTATACCGCAAAACAGTGATGTCCAGGTTTTCAGACGAATAATGACCGCAAATTCACGCATCACAGGTTTGAGTTTCTTTCCACGAGGCGGAAGATTCGTGGCAGCACGGCTAGTTTCAATCAACGGCATTCATGTGTATTGGTGAAATTGTTGGGGCACATCAACTGCACCATGTTGCTACAAAGCGCGGTGGCAAATTTGAGCATGAGTTTGGCACATCATGTGTGGATATTCTGTTTCCATCCTTGTTGCCCAGCGTTGGCAATTCCGTCCCCAAGGTTCGTGGTCATGAAACACAATCAATACATTCATGCGGGGTGCACTTACCCCATGTTGGTAATGTGCCGCTGTCATGTGTTCATGGTTATTGTGATCCGCAGAGAGGCCCAGGAAAAAAATATGTTACTTTTGGCTGGGTTTTCTTGGGTGTTCATGCAGGCACAGCTAATGAATTCTAATGAAATCATTGTGCTGCAGTTATACCGTAGGACATCAATCATGCCGATTGACCCTTGGATCCATTTTGTTTCATCAACTCGCATCTGTTCAGAGTTGTTTCCATGCTGGGTTCTGCAGCAGTATATGTCGCCCGTGCGCTGGACACCCTTTGAGTGATGCCGCACTCCGATGGCAGGGACAATGCATGTCATGTCTGTCGAAGCTGGCATGTGCCCTGGCCACTCCAAGCGCCTCACCCGCTGATGACACCTTCTGGGGCCGTCTGAAAAATGATTCGTGGCCCTGATCAAGTAACTGTCGGTCAATTGGTTTCCTTTCGACGGCTCATGTTTGATGCACAGACATTTTCAGCTGCACAGGTTAAGCACGTGCTGTCAGGCAGTGAGGCAGCAAAGAAGGCAGAGTTTGTCCCAGCAGAGCAGGCGCAGCGAATTCAAGCACAGAAGCAACAGTTGGTTGGAACGGAACTTACGGGGCCGCATGAGTGCAGCCATCCATCGTATGATTATGTCACCAACATGTTGGAGAACAATGTCGGTTCATATCCAGAACTTCACCGTTTTACGCATAAGTCTCACGTCAGAAGCAAATGAGGGAACTAGATTTACCCATCTCAATTGCCAATTGTTTCCTCGGTGAAAGTTTGCCATCATGTGATCCCACAGCGCCAGGAATATGACTTTTCTTCCGTGGTGAATCCTTGCGTTGCAACTGGCGTTTCTTCAGTAGAGACGCCCGGCTGGCCGAAGTGTCAAGCGCAAACATGAACACTGCAATGAACTTGAACATTACCTGTTGCAGAAAGTCAATGGTAAGTTCATCACTTGGGTCGGCCCACATGGAACGTTTGATGTCTGCGCATATCACCATACAAATCAAAACAATGCCGTGGCAGATCAAAACTGCAGTAGGGCAGTAAGGCACTTGGGTCCACTTTGCGGTACGAAGTGGGGGGGGTTTGGGACATCAGGAGGGCCCTTGGTCCAAACCCAAAACCCTTACGCTGTTCGAGACTTCCGGACGGCATGCCAAGTCATTTTGGAGCAACTGGAAGTGCATCGTCTGCCCTTTCTGGGCGATATTGTTCAGTGGTGCGCTTAAAAATTGGAAGCCTACGGTTCTTTGAGCACGCAGGTGTTCACATATTTGGGCAGTTTCGGATCTTACTCACCACCTCCAGCACCTATCTGGTTTGTGCGAAGTTTACAGACATCATGGCATGTTTGGTTCTACTAGGAAAAGTGGGCAAACATGTTTTGCAACCATGCCGAAGAGTACTGTGGTGATGTGGTTGGTAGACGTTTGTACTTTCTGTATGTTCTCGTATCATTTTGCTTGGAAACCGTAGCCTTATCACCCACGTTTCTCTTGCAGGTCGTTTACTTTTATAAACTGACTTCGACTCTTAGTGGAAGTCTCACGTCTGGAATCTGGAAGCATCTACTTGTCTGATCTTGTCTGTAGACCTTCTACATGTCTCTGGAGGTCCTTACCCTTTTCCAAATCGATCTTTGCTTCCCAAAAATTGGCATATGCCCAAAGTAACCTATATATATATACTGCCTCCCTTCATACTCCCTCTACAATCTCTAAACATAACAGCGCTCTGCACCTTGTCTCAGGAAACCTCGGTTTTACTTTGCTCTAGGGTTCGCAACTCCTCGAGAAAGTTTTCTTCCAGGTCCAACCATTACTGAACCAGTTCAACAAGCCTTCACTTTGGTTTCCCTGGGCTGTGACCAAATGGCGCAACACGTTGGAACAACCTGCGTGGGCCTTGGGAGTCATTCGGCCCGTTTCCATTGCTCCGTGACCATGCGAAGTTTGTTTTGCGACTCACTTTGCCTGTTTACTGCAATGTATACTGGAATGAGCAAAGCGTTTTATCATTTCTCAATTTGGGAGTGGCCTAGGATTATTTCGATCCGGTTGTTCATGGTGGGTTGGCGCAAATTCTATTGGAAAAGTGGTTTGGGATCTTTTTGAATTTGGATTATTGTTTATTTGGGGTTGGTTTCTGCTTTATTTAGCTTAAGTTTAGGGTCTATTTAATTTTGCGTCAATGTTATTATTTGCTGTGGACCGAGTACTTGTTTGGTTTGATTCAAGGTTGGCGAAGGCGTTTTTTTGGAATTAGGGTCAGCGTGGAAGCGGAAAGCAATGTTTGGTGCCGTGACACAGGTCGATGATTTGAGAGACGCGTACAGGGACGAAGTTTAAGTTTGTTTAAAATCACATTTGCGCATTTTAAACATCAGAAACTCATTCAAAGAATAGAGATGGCCTGCTACGAGATCAACCAGCACATTCAAAACGTATTGGACTGAACTTCTTGGTCGACTGCAGTTCCTTCAAATTGACTACTTGCACCAGTACCATCTGTCCACGGAGTTGGGATACAATGGTTGGATCTGAACACCAAGTAGTACAAGGTGAGACGCGGTGCAGCACATTAGATCCCAAATTGGATCTAACATGATCTGACATTAGATCCCAAATTGGATCCCAAATAGGATCTAAACAATTTATTAAAAAGTAGTTTCTTGGTGAAACTCGACGATGGCGAAAAACCATATTTGCAACCCATGGCTGCACCGACCTGTTGAGCACCTGTTGAGCACCGGAGGTTCCCAAATTCTTTGCAAAAATAGGTGTTAAATGGTGTTAAATACCAGGACCTGCCTGGGTATTTTAAAAAAAAAACATAAAAAGTCATCATGTGGCTGACTATTTTGTGTATGTGCTGCCATTTTTCTCACAGTTGCTTTGAGTGTCACACCGTGCACAAGCACTGAGTCGGTACATGGAGCACCCGGCATGTTCGGACCAGCCAACAAGGTTGGGTGCGGTTCAAACGGTTTATTTATGCGAAAAGGACTTTCTTTTCAAGCATGCAAAACATCCAGTGAAAACATGTTTTCATACCTGTCAGAAATGTTTTGCTTTTCCCCGTACATGGGACTTTCTACAAATTGAAGCGTTGGAGCCGGAGCGTACTTTCATTCGATCACAGGGACACTGCATCCAAGGATTTTGAATGTGGGACGTGCTTTAAATTGAAGGGTAAGTCTAAGATCCGTCGTCGACGCTCGGTTGGCTGACAGGATTCCACACCACGAGGATGTCGTTGTTGCGTGCGCTGTCCAGTTTGGTGCGGCGACTGTTGTGTGGACTTTTCCAAATGTCTGTTTCGTGCTCAGCACTATAGTAGCAAAATAGCACTGTACCATACGCTACCTACATGCTGATACCTGGTGAAACTGATCCTTTTCTCTCTGTGTCTTTCTCAGAGATGTCATAAATGGCTCTGCTCGAGAAATAGAGTGCTGCCATCCTGAGTGGGCCCTAGTTATGGTATTTATAGCTCCCGCATGCTTGCTGCTTCGCTGCTATGTTTCGGTGCTTTCCGCGTGCAGAACATGCATCGTTGCGAGCAGGAGGATCACCAGCGATTCGTAAGCGACTGGTCGTTTTTGCAGCGCCCTAACGAGTTACTGCCCTGTCGCAGTAGGTACACTTTCGTATTGCTCGCGGCCCCAGGGGTCGCTAGGGCTAGGGGGCCTAAAGCTGACTGAACACCAGAAGTTGTTTTCGCTCGCCGAGACACGCATAGGGTTTCAGGGCTTCTAATGTCTCCTGCAACTTTGGGTTGTCCCCCGCATCGGACACCGATTGAATGTATCGAGCAACCTGTTGGGCGGCGGGATTCATCAGAACCACATGGACTTAGAAAGGTCTCTTTACTCATGCAATAGACTGAACAGAGAATCGCAGGTACAAAAAGGAGGCATCTACTTGTCGAGGCTTTAACAATGTTTGCTCGCTGTGACGTGTTTCTCAGAACCACGATTTTCCGGAACTGATCTACGGTTCAACAAGTCAAATCTCTCACAATCCAACTCTCAGAGTCACTGTGCCATTCAGCTGTACTGGAGTGATTTAGTGCTATCTGAATCTATCGAATGCTGGCAGGAGCACCTTGGGATTTCGTGCCAAGCTTTGAAAAGGGTTCTCGAAGCCCTTCGGTAGCAAGGGTTGGCCCTTGGACCCCATCGCGAACTTTGCAAGGAATGGACTTGAGCCAAGACCTTCCAGGAAATGAACACTGGCAGTCTGGCCCTTCTTCAAATGGCTACAAAATCGACACAAGCATTGGCATAGAAAGCATATCCGTAAATCCCTGCTGATTTATAGAAGTAGATATCTTCCGCATAGATATAATTTCAGATAGCGTTTCCTTCTTTACCTGTTGGGGGACCACTATTGTATATATATATAATAGGTTCTGCCTTTGCATGTATGGCATGGTTCTGCAGAGAGCTTGTATTAGCAAGGTATTGCCAACAAGAAAAGCTCTGTCCCCAGACAAGTCCGTTTGACAAAAGTTGGTCCCTTTGAACGCGCATCTTCTTGAGTGCCTCTCTCTGCACAGGTTCCTGTGCACCGGTATATGTACACAGTCCATAGTCCATTGTCCTTGAACACATAGGGATTGCCTTTGGTCCCCCAGATCTAGATGAATCACTTGGAAGGCTTTCTGTCATTCCCGCAACTTTCCTCGGTCTCTGGGGCACCTGGTGAAACTTGGCAGCACTGCAGCTCTGGAAAATCAGTTTGGTCAATGGGCGGAACAAGTTGCGAGTAGAGAAACTTGACAGAATTCCAGCTTATTGACAATGGCTTGCTAAGCACTATCGTGATGACCCAACTGCTCAAATCGCTGCGACGTCCCCCTTTTGCCTGCATCCTCCAGGTATAGACCCATGTCTATCCATTTCTGGTATAGTCGGCATGTAAAACGCCTAATTCTCCAGATCTTCAGCTGAAATTTCTCATGCTTCAGGCTTCCAGTTGGCTATCTCTGCCGTTTCCATCAGGACTCATAGCCTGCCCAGCCCAGATGAAAAAACAGCAAGGGCAATGCAGTCAGCCCCACCATTTGTGACCAGGTTATTTTTGAGATATGAGATGGGAAAATTGATGATAACCCCAACTTATGGCCTTTTTGAGGGAAATGGACCGAAATAGATGATAACCAATGGAATGGTAAGTGTAGTATGCTAAATCCAATGCCATGAACCTCAGGCTTTGAATGGAATAACGAACCCATAATCTCATATAATCTCTATCTCATGACAACTCCATAACCATGCACATAAGCTGTCGAATTGCACCCTAGATGGCAGCAGTTGTGACACCGAATCTCCTTAAAGCTCGGCTCGTGAAGTTCGCAAGACCCTTATAATCGGATTGATCCTTCTTTTCCAGGTCTTTTACAACCTCCATATTTCCATCCATTTGACTTGGTTGCTTAGGATTGGTAGGAGATATATTACAGATATATGATATATATATATACCATCTGGTTATTTAACAGTTCGCCATGGAAAATCACCATGCTATTAATAGGTAAACCATCTATTTCTATGGGCCATCTATACCATGGCCATGTTAAATAACCAGAGGGTATATATATCCATTTAATCCCTTCCTCAAGAGAATGCCATGACTCCAACAGCTGCCTGCACCAGCTGTTCCGTTGCTACAGAGATGCAAGGCGCATCCAACAAGCTCCCTCCGTTCAGTAGGGCCTCGACGTCCTCATCAAATCCAAAGATGGGTAGACAAAGAAAAGGAACTCGGAATAGAAACATAACTATGGAAAATCACCATTTTTAATGGGAAAATCCACTATAAATGGCCATTTTCAATAGCTATGTTAAATTACCAGAGGGTAATGTTACTTCAAAATTAGGGAACCACAAAGGTTGATCATTGGCCATAAAGCCATGCTTTATCTTGCCGTAAACTGACCAGCACCAATCGATGATATTCGGTTGAAGTTACCATGTGATTGCTTCTTCACCTTCGCCTTGACTATCCAAACAGCTTCTCTCCTGATTCTTGGCAGCTGCTTGCACTGCCGAAGTAGAACCTTGCTTTTCCCAAGGACATGTTTCCAGCAGAATCTAAATTGTCTGTGTAAGTAAACTTGGAACCAAATCAGTTCTGCAAGATGTCTAGTGTTCTTTGCAAATCTCACTACATGCATAAGTTTATGCTAAACCCAAATGAAAGAAGCACGCCACAGATGCTGCCTCCGGAAGTAGGCACGCAATGGTAAAAGCAGAAGCGATTTGCTGATATTTTGCTGGCACCTCGGGAGCACTCTCGCGCCAATCATCATGGTCCCTTCAACATGGAGCAAAAAGTCAGCGAAACAAGGGCGAAAAATAAACCAGCGACAACCAGCAATGGTGAGTCACCTTTGGGGGAGTTGAATACTGCTTGTTTCTGCCCTTGTCTCTGCCCACAAGACTACTATGGTTACAATGGTTGGGAGACGTGATCCGGAGAGAGGTCTGCAGAGTTGGCTTCGACCAGCGAAACCCGAAACCCGAAACCCGAAACCCGAAACCGACTATTAAAGTTGGTTTCGAACTACGAAACCCGAAACCCGAAACCGACTCTGAAGACTTAACTTCCCCAGGACCGATCGAAACCCGAAACCCGAAACCCGAAACCGACTCTGAAGACTTACCTTCCCCCGGGCCGATCGAAACCCGA
>Ga0126342_10013124_pt1 | contig 14718 bp, 14 predicted proteins | sample Cyp1metagenome_FD_92528 | JGI IMG/M metagenome (GOLD analysis project Ga0126342, IMG submission 92528) | Coral microbial communities from Lord Howe Island, Old Settlement Bay, Australia - Cyphastrea 1 metagenome | ecosystem: Host-associated > Invertebrates > Cnidaria > Coral ... | reverse complement strand
GTTCCTCACCAAAACCTTCACGAAATGCACGAAGTGTCTGCTGGCATCTGGTCCATGAAATTGCAAATTCTTGGATGGTCTCTTCCATAATCCGTTGGAGAGATGCAACATCAAGCTCCGATCGGAGGCGATCCATCCAGAGATCAATGAGGTCAGTGTGTTCAGGATCAGGGTCGACCGGTGCACGGGCCGGTAGAACTGGTCCTTGAGCTTGTAGTGGCGGAACAAGGCCGTCATGCGCACGTTGCTCTTGCTGCTGTTCAATGGAGCCAATCCCAGCTTGAATATCACTCTGGAATCTCCTGGCATGTAGTGCTCCACGACAGGCACTGCAACGCTGCAGATGCTGCTGTAATTTGCTGCGTGTATGGTACTCTCGCAGGCAGTGGGCACATTGCGTGCCATGGCACAAATTCCTGACACTCGCAACAACTGCATGACACTTGAAAAAGTGAGCCCCTTCACCTCCACGGCTGGCACATCTCTTTTGGCAAAACATACATCCAAACTTCATGGGCGCATCAAAAGCCGCGGCATAGGAAGGAGCATCAGCACCAATACGTCCATGTTGCTGCAGGCTAGCAAAGAGATCTCGATGAATTTGGCCAACAATCTGGCGATTTCTACGCTGTTGAATCGCATGTGCAGTGGCCCGGTTCACCAGCCTCTTCCAGTATCGGGGATGATACCGCAGAATGTACTCCCATGCACCAAAATGACATCGAGGATCCTGAAGGCCACTGCTATGTTGAAGTTGCGTCCAAAGCCATCCACAATCATCTTCAACAAGACGCAGCCAGGCCGTGTCCTGATTGATGATGCCCCAGTCCATGGAGTCAGCACCATGGTACAAGGTGCCGAGGTATCGAAGACGAGCACGTCTCAGAACTTCAGTCGGGCTTGGTGTCATACTGCGCGTCAAAATCTCATCATCAGAAAGGTGCTGATCATGTGCAACGTTGAGAAGGCGTCTATACAGCCGAATGAGACCAGCATGCACAGCAGCTTTGCTCTGTTTGTCTGGAAGCACCCACGTTTCACTGCCATAGTTCAGCCCACTCATGACAAGAGAGTCAAAAAGCTGTCCACGTGTTCGTTGATCAATGTGCTTGTTGCAAAACAGCACCCGTCGATGACGTGTGAAAGTCTGATGTGCGGCAGCAATGCGTTGCTTGGCCTCAAACTTCAAATTTCCTGTGTGATGAACAACACCTCCGAGATGCTTGTATCTGCCAGTCACTCTCACGGAGAAACATTGGTGTTCACCGATGGCAGTGAACAAGTTGGAGCTGTTGGGCCCATGGAACTGTTGCTGCCAATAACGGGAGCGTGGCCCTCGAAGTGTGAGCATCACTTCTGTCTTGCCAACTATTTATATATATATATATATATATTATTTATATATATCTGTGTGTGTGTGTCATATATATATATCACATATGATACATATATATATATACATATGCTTCGAAAAATTTTTGGACAGCTTTGACCAATGCTTGCCCTGCACTTTTGATTGCCATCAAGGCACACATACTACATGGCGTGCGCCGCATGGACACAGCGAACATTGCATCGACTTTGTCACGGTCCCAGCTGTCTACAAGGACCAATGCACGTTGTCGAAGGTTGTTGAGGATTTTGACCTTCACAATGGGGACGGTGACCACTCTTTGGTCGCTTTGCAACTGGCATGGTCAATATTTTCCACCGCCACTACCACCGCAAGTGCTTTTCATGCAAAGATCAATTTTGATCGCAGCAAGATCAAGCGTGATTGCATTCTCGATGGTGTTGCGGCAGTTCCAGCACCCGCATGGCATACTGATGTTCATACCCATTTTCATGTTTATAACCAAGCCCTTCGAGATTGCTTGACCAAGCATTGCCCCAAGAGCCGCAGTAGCCCGAAAAAGTCCTTCATCACGAAGGAAATTTGGGACATTCGCAAGCGCAAACTGGCGTGCAAGAAGCAATTGCGAGCGCTTGGACGCAGAACCAAGCAGGAGACTTTGTCTGCATTTTTCCAAGCATGGGCAAGGGGTTTGAAGGAACAGGAAAATGACCATGCAGAAAGCTACCAACACTACATGGTCACCATTTCATGTTGGCGTCTCAAGCTTGGTATCAAAGCAATTCACTTGGCCGCCCATATGAAGCAGCAGCTCCAAACCGCCAGAAAGTATGCCCTTTCAGCATCATTGCAAGAGCTCCCAGACTCGGCATCAGCCAATTTGATCTTGCAGACAATCAAAGAGCACATTGGGCCCACCAACTTGCGTCACCTTAAACGCAAGACGCTTCCTATCATTGAAGATGAGGATGGAGAAAAGTGTGCCCTACCTGCTCAAGCTTTGGATCGCTGGATTCGATTTTTTGGTGACATGGAGGGGGGCACCCGCCTTGATGCGTCCACACAATGGCAGTTGTGGCGCGCAAACCTCCAGAATTTTGCTCGCTTACACATTGATCAGAATATCACTGACCTCCCAACTCTGACTGACCTTGAAATGGCGTTTCGCAGGGTCCCATGCAAGAAGGCCAGCGGTCTTGATCAATTGCCGTCAGAGCTATGTGGTGCCTGCCCAAGAGAGCTCGCTCGCCAGAACTATGGTGCTTTGCTCAAGCTCTTCCTGCACGGACAAGAAACCCTGTGGCATAAGGGCGGCATCCTCTATCCAGCGCACAAGGGTAAGGGACCTCTTTGTGACCCGAAAGCTTACCGAAGTCTCCTGGTGAGCTCACATGTGGGAAAAGCCTTACACAGGACAATCCGTCAGACACAAGCAGATTTGCTGGAGAAGTACATGATGAGATCCCAGCTTGGTGGCAAGCGGCATGTGCCGGTTACACTTGGCTTGCATGAGGCCCGCGCATACCTGAGAGCTGCTGCTGCAGATGGGCACTCTGCAGTCCTGCTGATGGTTGATCTGGTTGAAGCCTTTTATCGAGTCTTGCGGCCGTTGGCACTGGGCAATGAGTACAGTGATGAAGAGATCGCGAAACTTGCTCACAAGCTGCGTTTACCTGATGATGCCCTGCACCAGCTATATGCACATCTGGCGGACCCATCTGCGATTGCCAAGGCTGGCATGACTATGACAGCACAACAGGTCTTGCAAGCGATTCATTCCGATACCTTTTCCCAAATGCCTGGGCAGATTGACATTTGCCGAACGACTGTCGGCACAAGACCGGGTGATTCGTTTGCGGATGTGGTGTTCACCTTCCTCTTTTCCCGAGTTTTGGAGAACTTCCACAAAAGACTGCAGCAGCAAGAATTGCAAGAATATGTCCAGATTGACCCGCAATTTGATCCTTTTCGGCGTTTTTGTCCTGATGAAGGTGCATGGGAGATCTACTCAGGTCCTGTTTGGATGGATGACCTTACAGTGGTCTTGAGAGCGGACAATGCCGACGCTGCGATTCAGAAAGCGGGTGTGGTGTCGTCCATCTTGCTTGACACCCTTGAAGAGCACGCCATGACGCCGAACTTGCAAAAAGGTAAAACAGCGCTCCTCTTCGCTCTGAAGGGAAGGGGTTGCAGAAAGAGGAAATCCCAGTTCTTCGGGCCGAATAGCCCAGGAACCATGACAGTCATTGGAGAGCACAGCACTCGACAAATTTCTGTCGTTGGCGAATATGTTCATCTTGGAGGTGTCCTCCATCATCGAGGAGATCATCGCAAAGAAATGAGAAGGAGAGTCGCCATGGCTCATCAAACCTTCAATGCTCATAGACGCCATATTTTCCAAAACGCAGTGATACCACTGGATCGACGGGTACAACTCTTCCAGTCATTAGTGCTCAGCCGTCTGCTTTACGGGAGTGAATCGTGGCATCTTTGTGATGTGAAATCCAAAGGGTTCTTGCACACCTCCATTATCAAGCTCTACAAGAGATTGCTGAAGCTGCAGCCTGCAGCCACATGGACTGATGACGAGATTTGTGTGGCACTCCAGCTGCCCACACCCACTGAACTCCTTCGAAGAGTGCGTTTGCGATATCTAGGGACGCTGCATCAGTGTGAAGACACGGTCTCATGGAGGATCCTCCACAACGACAAAGAATGGTGCACTTTGATCGTGGATGATTTGCAATGGCTCTGGCGACAGATTTGCACTTGCACGTACCTCCCTGATCCAGCGTCAAATTTGGAACCATGGCGTTATCTATGGCGATTCCACCAGCCTTACTGGAAGGGACTGATTCGACGCGCTTTTCTTCATGCAGCGCTTCAGCGACAAAATCAACTCCTTGTGCGGCAGAATTTTGTGGCTTTTTTGCATGTATTGAAAGAGGAGCAGGTCATTCGTGGACAGATCTCAGAGCCCCGTGTTTGTGGTGCACAGAACTCAACAGTGGTTTATGGCTGTCTTTGCTGCAAAAAGGCTTTTCGGAGTCGAGGTGGTGAAGGGGCGCATATGTTTCGCTGTCATGGTATGATTTCCACCCTTCGGTGGCTATTCGACACTACGGCATGCCCAGCGTGTTTGAGGGAATACCACACTTTTGGCAAATTGAAAGTGCACCTGCATGTCAATTCCCACTGCAGATTGCGCTTACAAAATCGACCCAGTCTGCCAGTTCCAGCTGCTGGGGCGGGATCTCTTGAGAACACTGCCCTTGAACACAAGCATGATGGACTTGTTCCTCCGCTACCAGGACATGGCCCAAGTTTGCCTGATGATCGTTTGAGGGAAGTTGAGCTCTTTGACATTGAACTGTATGCGAAGGTTACTGAACTCTTTTTACAAAGCGATCCAGAGACCCACGCGCAAGAGCTCTTTGATCTCCTCACAACCCAGCCCATTTCATGGACGGCGTGTTGCGGTACACTGCGAGCCATACAGACCAATGCGACTGTTGACGATGCGAAAGCTTTTGGGTATGACCAGCTGCAGCAATTTCTTTCTTTTCTTGATGGTTTTTGTGACCCCAAGACATGGGAATTTCTGCTGACGCACACCCAACATGATCACCAACCAGACATTGAAGAGCTGGAACAGGAGTTAGCCTATGCGGAGGTTTTGGAGAGTGCTCCGCGTCCAGCAGCCTTCGGTGCGCATCGCCTCGTCCTCCATGCGTTTTCAGGAAGGAGGCGCCCAGGGGACTTTCAAGAGTACCTAGATGCGATGGTTGGTGATTGCTCAGGCATTGTGGTTCACGTTGTGTCAGTGGACGTCATTTTGGACCGCAATTGGGGTGACGTAACACGACCTGAATGTCAGCGCTTCTGGTATGAAGGAGTCAAGAGCAGATATGTCATCGGCTATCTAGCCGGCCCTCCTTGCGAGACTTGGAGCAAGGCTCGTGCAGTTGCTGTGCAATCAGCGCAAGAGGACAGGCATGGGCCCAGAATCCTACGCACTATGACGGAAATTTGGGGAATGAGCAGTCTGGCAGTGCGTGAGATCCGACAGGTGCTTGTGGGTAACCAATTGCTCCTTTTTTCCTTTCAGATGATGCTCTTGCTTTATGTGGTTGGAGGATGCGGAGCGCTCGAGCACCCGGCACCACCTCATGATGAGCAACTTGCTTCCATCTGGCGCACGCCCTTTGCGATCCTTCTCTGTCAGCTCCCAGGCGTAGTGAGGTATGAAATTTCTCAGGGTTTGCTTGGTGCGAAGTCACCAAAACCCACGTCAATTTTGACACTCAACATGCCAGATTTTGTTGAGCATGTCTGGCAGGGTAGAGTAACATCCAATTTGCCGCAAGCTGCATCAATTGGAAAGGATGCCTTGGGGCAGTGGCGTACCACTGCTCTCAAGGAATATCCGCCTGCGCTCTGCAGAGCTTTAGCGCGTAGTTTTGCTTTGTTTGTCACCACCAGCACAGTAGACTCATCGCATAGCATCTGTCCAGATTTTTGGTCCAAATGTGAGGCAATGGTGGCAGGATATGGCCCGCATATCGGACCTGACTATGGAGGATGAGCTTTGGTGACAATGAATTCAACTGAACAGGCCGCAACTTTCGAGTTACCATGAGCCTAGAGGGAAAAAAAAACATATATATATATATATGATATATATATATACATATATATACATATGTATATTGATATGGATATATATTGATATGGATATATCGAGGTTATAGTTATAGTATCGTATTGTACTATGTAAAGCCAAAAATCTCAAGCTGGACACAACAAACAGCCAGTTTAATGTGTCTCCCTTCGCTCACAACTGTCAGTTCACAGTACCGGCTCAATACATCCTGGATGTCCTCGAAGATGAACTGTATTGGCTGCTTAGGCCTCTCCAACAGTTCTCCAAAGCTTTCTTCCCAAGGCTTGCCATCAATGACAAGATCTGAATCCTCAACGGCATAAGCGGCAGAGCCAATTGTCACGCAGTGTACCAAACGATGACATCAGAACACAATTCGCGCCGCTCTGAATTCAGAATGGTTATGTACAATATTTTACATTACTTTACAACATTGTACAACTAGCATGGAAGCGTGGCAGCTGGGACCATGGCCCTTCCCAATCCCTTCCCATCGAGAGCAGCCTCTCCAGAGATCCGCAAAGCCTCGCTCTGGTAGCTCGATTTCTCGGGCGGTGCCACACCGTAGACGCCATAGACCCTTGACCATCCAGAGCCAGGATCGCCAGCGCGGCCTTCACCTTCCAAAACAGTGAGAGCTTCTACCCTCCGCATCAACTCATCACCCTCTTCATTGATCGATGCATCCACCACCCGCATTTCCAGATATGGCCTTTCAAGTTCCTTTCTAGAGGCCCAGTCATAGCCTAAGCTGCCACTGACATTACAGATACCAAAGGTCAAGCAAATTAAATCAGAAGACGGGTCGAGCTTGGCATCCTTTCCACAAAAAGAAACTCTCTTTCCACAAAAATCTTTTTTGCCTTGCAAGGGGCCGAAAATCAGCGCAACGGATGTGCCAAAGACGGCCCCTCCCATCGTGGCCACATCCATCGCTTGTGCTTGACATGTGTCGCCACGTCGCCTCTGCGGCCAGGCACCCACAAAGCTTGGCACAGGCACGGCCAGCAGCAAACACATGACCCGAGTCACATTCCTCCTGGCAACGAGCTTAAGGGAGATTACATGGGGCGTTTCATGAGGATACTCATCTGCTGCTAATGCGTGTAGGATCACAGAAATGCACTGCACTGCACTCGTGATTATTGTGCATATCGCAACTTGCAGCGGGCCTCGTTCTATGTGTTCGACCAGACTTTCCAAAGGTCCCACAAGGATGTTTCAGCACCAGCCCCATTGTCCAAGCAGTCTATGTTCGCTAATTTATCCTGTTCCCAAAACACTCCGCTTGAAGTAAACTCATGGAGCGAGGACTGGACCACTACTTTCATTTTTAAAAAACATGTCACTCTATTTCATCAAACATGCTGTGCCTTCGAGTCCAGTGGAGCTGAGCCAAACACAAATCAGACTGACATGGCGTGACTGCTGAGGATATAGATCAAACTTGGCCATTGTTTGTATATGCATATAATGTATATATATGTGTGTGTGTACTTTGGCCAGCTTGAACTTCAGCTGCTTCCATGAAAGTATCCTCGGACTGTATGACATCCTTTAGCATTTCGAAATTAATCCCCAAAGCCAATCTCTGGCAGTTCTCGAAAACTTGACTTGAAACACTTCAGTTCGAGCTTCAAAATCCTCCTGTGAAATCATGGCGTCTGCTGAGGATCCAGCATGACTTGCCGCCTGATGCGGCCCTCAGCAATGGATCATGGTGGATCTGATCTTTCCACAACTCTAGTATAGTCAGTAGATTGGTCGTCACAGCACGAGGGCACTAGGTACCAAATCCAAGTGGGCAAAACGATATGCGGTTGCCAGTTTCCAGTTCTTTCACCCTATGTTCCCAATTTGTGAGCAAAATTAAGTACCGCCAAAAGTGGAAAGGCAATATGGCAATGCTTGGTTTCACCACTGTCACAGTCACAGCATAAATTGCCTCCATTGATTGAAGAGATTCCTCAGCCAGACCTCGAATCGGCTCTGAGAGTGCCACCACTCAGGCTGGGGCAATGGCAAGAACATGGGAGGATAAAGAAAACGCAGGAGGACTCTCAAGATCTCTCAAGAACCGGTCTTCCAATGTCTCCATCTATGGCTGGGAGTCATTCCCAAGAAAAGGCAATCCAAAAAACATCAAAAAACAATGGCCTTTTGGCCAGACCATGTTGGTTCTGGTGAATCTCCCATTTTGAGATCCTGAAACAACCACCTCGGCTGAGGTCCCAGGGTCCCAGCTCCTTTCTCTTACTCCACTGCAATTCAATGACGCTATGACAAACTTGTTCTTTGGTGCCTGAGAATGACTCGAGAATGACTCGATTGTCTTTGGCCACCCGTGACAACATGATGGATAGCCAAGGAAGAATCGGGCATACTTCCTATAACTTCCTATTGTCCCATGCATTATTCAAACTCCGCTGAAGCGGGACAATTTGGGTGTGCGAACTGGTCACAAACACATTGTCATATTATCATATATCCATATAAATACGTCATAATGTGCAAATATCTTATAATATCTTATAATATGTCTCCGATATAAATACATGCATGATATTGGATGGCATGTAGTGATATATGATTTGTGCGCCTGTTCTTAACGTTATTGTCACTATCATCTATAAACTGATAGGATCTGATAGGTAAGGTTAAGGTCATTCTTCACAATTTTGCTTTTCATGCTTTTTCTGTAAATCCATCCTCTCCCAGAAATGCCTAGCTGCCTCCTCCATGTCGACCGGTGCGCTCATGAAGCGAGCGAAAAGGCCTTCGACGTCCACGTCCTCCTTGACGTTGAAGCTGCGCACCTGGAAACGCATCAGTGGATATTAGTGTATAATATTGTATATTTAGATTTAGTTCATAGATTGATGGCTGAACTGGTTCACGTCTGAAGCTATTTAACATTAAATTATCATCATTAATTATCTAACTATTTTGACTTGTTGTGGCAGATCTTGTATGATCTTGTGTGCTTTGCGCCCGCAGAATGATCTTTGGATTTGTTTTCTTCGGAAGAGGCGCCTCGGCCAGCTTCCGCAACATGAATTCGCCACTGCGCATAAAACGCAAATTGGTGAGATGGAAATCCTCAGGGATTCAAAGACATAGGTGACATAGGGCCACAGGTGGCCACAGTGGGCCCTGGATGCTGCCCTGGATTCTCTGTTGGGCCAATGAATCACTGGCTTCCAGAAGCTGTGCTACTTGCAAGGATGAAACTAATCAAGACTCGCTGGCAAAAGTTATCAAAGTTTGATGTGTTTCCACCAAGTTCTGCTGAAGATAAGTCTACCTAAGCATCAGAAGCGTGCATAAGTGCCTTCTAGATCCTTCTAGTGTATCCCTTGCGATGCTCAAATGCTTCAACACCTCAATCATACCAAGGCAAATGAGACCATTCACCTTCAACGATCAGCTTCCGTCATCCCAGCCAAGGCACAACGCTTGGTCCGCTTTGTCCTGGTTTGATCCAATGGCGTTGCAACTTGAAGCCAGCACCTGACAAGATCTCATGGTCGGATGGGTGGAATGTAGACCCAAATGGACGTTGAAAGCCTGTCCTACCAGGAGATGGACTAGGGGAGTTCAAGCGAGCGAACTGTGGGATGAGGAGTCACCGGAAAATACTTGTAGACCTACATCCGCATCTTTTCTGACCAAACCTCATCACGGTCAGCCCTCAAAATCCACTTTTCGGATCGTTTTGGTGTCTTGACAACAGCTCCACACAATGAAGCAAAGGTCATTCAAGCACAACCAAACATATCTTGAGACGCGGACCTACAAGGACAACATTTATGGAAACTTGCCAAACCGGAGCCTTCTCACACTGACCCGGGCTACCAATGCAGAGCCTTCAGGATCATCAAGCGCAACCATCTCAGCAACGAATCGCGGTGGGTGGATCAGCTGCAACTAGTTGGATTCTACTGCGCACAGCACACTGGCGGTTGCGAGCGAAATCAAACATCAGGAGGTCCCGCTGTTCGCACAAGAGTTTATCGGGTTTAAGTATATAATCAGTACATAATCAGTATACAGTATACAAGTAAAGTACCGCAACCCAAAATCTGGTCTTAAGCTGCTTTAGGTTACTCCCCTGGTTGAATTGTAGCAACATGTAGGGCTCTTCAGTTTCTGCACTTCTCATCTCCAGATTCTCCAGTGCCTTGCAGTGACCATACTCCACGCGTTCAAAACACGAGTAGAGCCGATTGAGGCCTTTCAACTCCTGGGATTCAGTGGACATAAAGTCATGCCATGTCATGCCATGTCATGCCCGTCGACGAAGCAAAGGGTGCACTCAAACACCCACTTTTTCACCCGGCTTTCTATCAAAGGTATTCAAAGATATTCAAAGATCAAGATAACATTCGAAATGAGAGAGCCGCCACGCTTGCATACGATTTTTCACTGCAAACCAATCAATGCACAGCCCACAAAGCCCAATGTCTCAATGGCAGGTGCCTCCAGATCAAATCGAAGCTCTGCCAGTGTATTCTTGCTCAACAAAGCCTGAGGCTCCAGTAAGTGATCCGTGTGCCCTTTCACGTGTAGAAGAGGGTATGAGAAATGAGAACGTACAAGATGTTAAGACTGTTAAAAGAGGTTACAAGCTCTCAATGGCAGAGGATGTTTTTCCTGCGTCGTAAAACATCAATGAGTATGATTCAGTATGATTCAGTATGATTCAGTATGATCATGTTTAAACATCATGTCTAACTTTGTTGGCAAAGTCTTGGATGTCAGGAGACTTGGATCCTCGATTTTGTGCCTGGACGTCGACCAAATTGATCTGGTGATGTCAAACATGTCAAACTTTAATCTTATCTCGGGGAGAAAAAAAACGCCCTGCATCCCTGCATGCACCCTGCATCCACTGAACGCCTGCCGTGGCATTCCCACTTTCGTCATGATCAATTCCAGCATGAACCTGCTGCACCATGCTGCACCATCTTGCATAGCTGTGAATTCATGCGTTTGGTGCAAAGAGACCCTGGTATTTGCTTGGTTCATGCTTGGCCGCCTAGCCTTTTTCCCTGACAGTGACTACTAGTATGCAATGACTGGGGGGAAATGATAAAAATCTACCCTTCGCTTGGAACTTGCAATCACAGATATGTTTGCACATGATATGGCTGCAGTCAGGTCACTTGTTGTGTTGCAGGTTGAACGGCTCGTAATAGAAGTCCAAAAGGGTACCTCAGTTGGTCAACGAGGAGTTGTGCATGTTGTGGAAAATCCCATGTCTTTGCATCAGGGAACCGGTGGTAGAAGTTGGGATCCACGGTAAGGTGCTCTGAATAAACCCTTGATCAATCCAACAAAGGCCAAAGGACTATGGGATCACTTCGAGAATAGATTGAGCTCAGCAATTCGCCCCGTCCAAAAAGATAGATTCATATAGATTCCCACAAGTGGCAGTGTGGTGGACACTGACATGCATGGAACCCATGTCACTGACCATGTACTGACCCCGTTGACATCCGTTGACCCCAAAGATCCCAAAGGCTCAACGGTCATGGACTCCATGGACTCCATGGACTCCATGGACTCCATGGACTCCATGGACTCCATAGACCGCATGGCCTTCCGAGGACCACACGCAGCTCCTTTCCAGCCTTTGCTGCCTGGGCAAAATCGGCACCCAGGGTCGGTGACCAAACAAAGTCTGCGGTTACCGGTGTTACCGGGATGAATGTCGCGCCAAAGTCAGTTTTCACACGGCCATCTGGCCATCTGGCCATCTTCTTTGCTCGAATGTGTCAAATCCTGTGGTCAATCTTTAGCCCTCCTAGAAGGTTCATTGGCTGAGGACTCGGTCATCGCCTTTTTAATGAAAGATGTGCCAGCTTCTGTCAGGTCACCCTTTGTTTCCACATCCACACTCCCAAAATGCTCACACCTTGTAAGGAGGATCATCTTTGGAGGTTGGCTGAGCGGCAAATCAGGTGCAGGGAGCTTTAGGTTGACATGCAATAGATAGACACCACTTGGAGCAAATGAAAATAGGTGGAAACATGAAAGCATCACAGAAAAGCATGTTGTAGCATTCCAAACAATAGTAGAGCCGTGTGAACCTGTGCTGATCGTTCACCTCTGCTCTTCATTTCCACGTCACAATAATGCAAATCTCGGAGGAACAAAAAAGTCCAGCTGGACAAAGCGTGAAAACGTGAAAATGTTTAATTATCTAATTGGCTGAAGATATTTGAAATGAAATGAAATGATAGGTGCATATGGCCATATGAGTCCCTAGTGAGTCATCACCCGCCTGCCGATACCACTGGTTGTTGGAATACCAACGCTCACGATCCCGGCGCCAAGACTGGCACAAGTAGAATGCTTGCAACCAAGCGTGTCTGCCCACTGCCCAACACGTATGATACATCAGAAAAGAACATACATTTTTAGAAAATGCAAATGGATTCAGATTCGGCTGAAATTGACCCTCAGCAGAAACAAGCTTGAAAGCTAGTTGCGCTTAAGACCTACAGTAAGAGCTATGCAGCTATGAGTGCGTGATCAAAATTAAACGTGTTAAGCGTGGTGAAGTCCAAAGAGTCGATTTCCAAAGGTGCTCAGTTCAACGTTGTTCACCCGCAATTCTCTGCAGGGAAAGCCTCTTCTTTTTGGTTACCACGACGATTCCATGAAGCTGCCTGGGCCTAGCAGAAATCTGCTGGCGCAACCAAGGTACAGCTATTGTATGTCCCAAGTAGCTGGAAATATTGAATTGATTTCTCAAGGTGTCCACATTCTCTAGAATGTGTGTGTATATATATATATATGTGTGATGTACATACTTACATATCATTGGCATTATTCATATAATTACATTACTTCAACTGCAACTTACTGCCACAGCAGGAAATTCAGCAATTGATGCGGCTCCCTGCCATCAAAGCGATCACATCACCTTCATGTCTACCCCCACGGCTTCCAAAGGATGTTTTAATTCGAACCCGCATCAATTGCGACAACTCGCAACTCGCATCGATTCTTCGATTCTTCCAGCTGCCTGCATCTGAAAGAATGCAGCCATATCCATCTCTTGCATCGCCATCTCGGAGCCTTCGCCCTGAGGGTAAAACTCCTTCCACTGCAGCCAATGAGCAGAGCAAACAGAGCGATCTTCCGATTAAAATTTGCTGTACACTGTGCATTCAAGATCTTTCTACATAATATATATATATATATTATATAACCTCTTTTAGCATCCTCGAGCCTCGTTGGACAGCCATGAAACGATACGGTCTCCATTGTGCCAGTTCAAGTCCTGGAATCCACCCTCGAAGAGCTGCTGCATTGGCATCAACCTAGGAGACAAGTTGGAAATCTCTTGAAACATCATTCAAGTACCAAGATGTACTAAGATGTACTAAGATGTACTAAGATGTACTAAGATGTACTAAGATGTACTAAGATGTACTAAGATGTACTAAGATGTACTAAGGACTGAAGCCTCATCACGCATTTGGGCTCTTCACAAGCCATGCCCGAAAGTGCTGGATTCGACCCCTCCTCCTACTGCAACTTTCACTTGCTCAACTTGCTCTCTTCTCGTGGATCCATGTGGATCCTGTATGCGCTGTATGATCCAGTTGTGGATCCTGTGCTTCCACACAGACTCGGATCTGGCTCTGGTGTCAGCTCGTGCAAAGAGAGGAGCTGCTTGTTCTGCCCAAACTCTGGCTGAGAGAAATTACTGTAGATACAGAAAGGACCCGAAAGGACCCAAGCAAATCAGGGGTTCCAATGATTCAAGATTCGATGAGGTTCGTCAAGTAAGACGTGCTAAAGACTATGACTAAAGCAAGTGGTCAAAGCTGTGCCTCATTGGTTCCATTTTGCTGTACATCCTGCCACAGCGCACGTGTCAATAATTCCATTAAAGAATACCATGAGAGAGAGGTCAAAACCATGTTTCTGACAAGAGGAAACTACCTGCAAACGCATGTCGAAAGTGAAAACATCATTTTTGTGTTTATGCATGTATGATACTACCTACATACCTACCTACCTACCTACCTACATACATACATTACATTACATTACATTCCGTTACGTTACGTTACATTACATTACATTACATTAATTACATACATACATTAATTACATACATACATACATACATACATACTACGTACGTACGTACGTACGTACATACATACATACATACATACGTACGTACGTACGTACGTACGTACATACATACATACATACATTACATACATACATTAATTACACACATACATTAATTACATATATACATTAATACATACATACATTAATTACATACATACATTAATTACATACATACATACATACATTAATTACATACATACATTAATTGCATACATACATTAATTACATACATACATTAATTACATACATACATTAATTACATACATACATAACATAACATAACATACATACATAACATAACATACATACATAACATAACATAACATACATAACATAACATAACATACATACATAACATAACATAACATAACATAGCATAGCATAGCATAACATAACATAACATACATATATATATGTGTATATAATCCCCTTGGAGATTTGGGGGGTACCCTGGAGCCCCTGATTTTATAGCTATAAAATGGTGGGGCACAGCCCCCCCATGACCCTGCCATCACTATAAAATCAAAGTGTTCAGCCCTAC
>Ga0126342_10013123_pt1 | contig 14718 bp, 9 predicted proteins | sample Cyp1metagenome_FD_92528 | JGI IMG/M metagenome (GOLD analysis project Ga0126342, IMG submission 92528) | Coral microbial communities from Lord Howe Island, Old Settlement Bay, Australia - Cyphastrea 1 metagenome | ecosystem: Host-associated > Invertebrates > Cnidaria > Coral ... | reverse complement strand
TCCAGACCCCCAACCATGATTTCCCCATGTCCACACCTGGAACCATGATGTGTCTACGAAATTATTATGCTGAAGCCACTTACTTTAGTACATGAAATAATTAAGACCCACTTTTGATAAGCACTAAATGCAACATCACACTTTTATGACTTTTCATTATCTTTACTTGCCTCTTTATGACTCAAACATGAAAAACCCATTTGCAAATGAATGACCCAAATGCAATGGCACTGGCTTCATTCCATAAATGGGTTTTTCTCAGTACTTATAGCTGGTATTTTGGAGCATAACTGCAAGAAACAGATCTCAAACAGCTTTCTCGATCAAAATTCCAGGTTGATAGGTTGGAGGTTGAGCCACACCGAGAAATACGAACATCCGATGAAAATTCATCCTGTTCTCAGGGATGGAAGATACAACATACTAGCTAAATTGAGTCGTCAATACCCATTTGGATGGTAGCACAAATTCATAATACCCTCTGGTTATGACTAACATAGCCATGGTATAGATGGTCCATTAATAGCATGGTGGATCTTTCCATGGCAAACTGTTAGTCATAACCAAATGGCATAGGCTTTGTCCAAGAATTGGGCACAGTACTCTGAACCACTATAGTTTAATTGTCACATTTGGATCGCCAAATTTGAGAGTAAATCCACCATGTTTGGACAAATCAATGAATATGCTACACTGACTGTACTTACCAAGTATTATATCTTATATTACAGTATATACTAAGTGTACCCTCTGGTAATTTAACATAGCTACGGAAAGCCAGCATTTTTGATATGCAACTCATCGAACAAGCATGTTCTATATTTTTTCTATGGCCTTGTGAAATAATCGGAGGGCAATTCTCCACCATTCCAGTTTACAACTAATCCCTTCCCTTCCCCCTAATATTAAACACCCCCTTGCAAACCATGGTGTAGTAGGGAATTTCCACACAATTGGGACCATTTATAGGGTGTTTATTATTAGGGTGATGGGATTATATAATCTGTGACTCCAGTTGTACGTAGGGTATAGGCTTAGTCCAGTAGATATACTGTGGTTAGGCCCTACTTACTCCAGCACCACCAAGTTTCTCATCTTTCAGGTAGGGGGTCATATTTTTTCCTTTGTCCAATAGATGTTAGTACATTGATACCCCATAATCCCATATATCTACACTATTACAGTCTGATATCAATCTGATATCTATATATGGCGCTTCATCTATTCCTTTATCTGCAAGCGGCCATTCTTCGCGATTAACAAAAAATAATGTCGCGAATGTTTCGAGAACCCCACGTTTATCTTTCGCAGGGGGGTCTCATGTTAAAATATGTTGCTAAATCGTTCGCTCCAAAAAAAACTACTTTCACGAACTCAGAAAAAATATTTCGCGAGGTCTCATGTTCGAACCCTGGCAGCCTTTGTAATGGACAATCTCGACATGGACCTTTAGATCGACAATCATATACAGCAACCGCCAAAAAGATCAAACAGATGCAACATAGGTTAAATCTACCACTATTCTAACATCGGATTTCACCATCTTGTTTGCTCTTATTATACATAATTATACATAATACATAGACATGTACTTAGCCATAGAACGCACGGTGCCCAAAAAATGCTGCTGCCGGGCAACGCAGGCGCTTGGTGCTGTCATACCGCAACAGGCCACCCAGAAGCTCGATCGAGGCCTGTAGCGAGGCGGCAAGCCATACATATTGGTCACCCATTAGTCATCCACTACTACCCTCCGGTAAATTAGCAGAGACCCTGGCAGATAGGGGTTGAAAGATTATTTTCCTCTAAAAATTGGTGATTTTCAGGGACTCTGTTAATTTACCAGAGGGTAACCATCTTTAACCATTCTTAACTCATCCGTAACCACTTGTTTTTCCCATTGAAATCCACGTCATTAACCCAGGAAAACCAGTTAAGCCACTAGGAAGCATTATTTACATGAATTTCAACCCATGATTAGCCATTAACCATCATTATTAACCATCATTACTAACCATTAACCATTAACCATAATTATTAACCATCATTATTAACCATTAACCACTATTAACATATATTAACATATACTAACCACCATTGACCCACCCAAAACCCCCTCCCAAACTGCGCCCTGCGCCTCAGAGGCACCCTGCTCGCGCAGCGCGTCCCAGGCGCCGGCTTCCGCATGGGCGCGGCCACTGACCTGGCCGAAGAACGAGTCACCGACGCGAAACCGACGCAACGGACGCAACGAAGGCAACGGGTGGAGATGGAGATGGATTACCCTCTGGTAAACATACCCAAAAACGGATGGGAACATCACCATGTTTAATTGGTAAATCAACTATAAATGGGCCATTTTCAATAGCGATGTTTAATCCAATATAGACTAGTAGTGATTGGGAATGATTAATAACATCTAGCCTAATAGATATTGATGCTCGGTATTAATGGTTACGGGATTAATGGTTACTGGGTTATTCAGATCTTTGTTTAATAGAGATTGAAGTTGGGACGAATATGTATGGATTAGCCTATTGACGATTGATGGATTAACCACCGTTATTCATGGTGGGGAATGATGCTTAATGATGAATGGATGTTAAAGTTTGATTCATATTGGGTGTTGATAATGGGTAATTGTGGTTGATAAGTGGTTGACAATGGCGTAATAGGCGTTGATAATGGCTTAATTAATAACAATAAAGGGGTTAATGATAGGTTACCAATAGTTCAATAATGTTAACTATGGCTTAATAGTTTTAACATGTTTTAACTATGGCTTAATAATAGGATGAATAATGGTTCATAATGGGATAATGATAGGTTACCACTGGGGCTTTCTGCAATCTCTGGGTCGAGAGGAGAAAATTTGTTTTGTGGATGATCCCTGACCTACGGCGCCAATGACCATGTTGTGTATTTGCTCATCATTACCCTCTGGTATATTAACATAGACCCTGGCAGTCATCGGGGTTGGAAGACTAGTGAAACCATTAAACATAGGTGATTCTCAGGGTCTATGTTAATTTACCAGTGGGTAACTATTTGTAAAATTTTGATTACTGTAGATATGATGTGATATATCCATATATATATATATCCCATTTTTTCCAAATCTTAGATCACCACAACAATGATTGATTGGTTCACCAAACATCATGTTCCGAAGTTGATATGTCATGTTTTCCCCAGTAAACCAGCCATCAATTGCAGGTAAATCCACCTTCACATCATGTTCGCATCATATATATATATACCCTCTGGCTATTTAACATAGCCATGGAAAGATCCACCATGCTATTAATAGGTAAACCATTGGTAAACCATCTATTTCTATGGGCCATCTATATCATGGCTATGTTAGTCATAACCAGATGGTATGTCACGTTCCCATGACAAGCCCACCCGGAAAACCCCAGATCTCTGAGCAGCCTCCACCACCTGACTCGCCAGAGGCCTAACGGAAAATCAGGGATACCAACAAAATCAAGGCCATGTAAATCATGTCAAATCCCAATGTTTGGGTAAAATCTATCTTGTTCCACATGATTGACTTCATCCATCTCATGATATCTCATGTCATCACAATTTTCCTCAGTTTTACAGGCTTGCTCCCAACAGCCGATATAGAAAGGGGGTGATTGCCGAAGTACCAGTACAGGAGGCTCCCTGCCATGATTTACCTACAATAGGTTGGAGCAACCCAGAAAAGATGGATTTAACCAACAGCAAGACGAAGTGGACCGAGAACATTGTTTTACGCAGGAAATGTTGCCTTTTCTTTTTTAAATGAGTTTTACGCAAAAACACAATTTAACCTTATAACATATATATGTATATAGTTATGTGTATATATATATATTGTACAACCTCCTTTTCCTACATGGGTCCAAACTGTATGGCACTGGTTCCCAATGTGGCAATGCGTGGTTTTCCAACATTTTCAAACATTGAATATGTTCGGTTTGTATGGTCATATGCAATGTTTTATTGGATAAAAGCTAAATGCCAATTTCGTTGACCAAATTGTTGGTGACTTGAAAGCAACATCTTTTCTTTGTCCAAGCAGCTGCCATGTTGATGATAAAATGAGAAAATGTTTCGATAAACCACACTGGACCATATATCATTATAGTTCGATCATTTTCCTAAACATGGATCATGTTTCGTGAACGATGATTTCCCTACCAACAATTGTGGACCAAAGTCATTATAGTTCGATGATTGATTTCCCTATAAACAATGTATATATATATATATATCAGTATATAGTACCCTCCAGTAAATTAACATAGACCCTGCCAGATAGGGGTTGGAAGATTAGTTTCCACTAAAAATTGGTGATTTTCAGGGACTATGTTACCAGAGGGTAACCATCTTTAACGATTCTTAACTTATCCGTAACCTCTTGTTTTTCCCATTGAAATCCACGTCATTAACCCATTAACCAGTTAAGCCACTAGGAAGCATTATTTACATCAATGTTAACCCATGATTAACCATTAGCCATCATTATTAACCACTATTAACATACCCTGAAGATCGAAGTAGACAAATAGGGGAGTATCGGCAAAGTAGGTCCCACAAGGGTACTTTTCTGACAATGCCCAAAAACATCAACATATAATATACTAACCATTAACCATTAACCATCATTATTAACCATTAACACCTATTAACATATATTAACATATACTAACCACCATTTAGCCACCTAAAACCCTGAGCCAAAGGACCAGGACTCTTCAGGGACGCCCAGCTCCTGGAAACCAGAAAACGAAAAACCGGAACGATGCTGCTGGAAAATGATGGGAACACGATCATAAATTTAAAAAAAAGTGATCTAGAAAGTATGAAATATGTCTGAAATGCTGGATGTAAAAATTGAACTCCACATCTAAGAACGTTCTTTTTTCTAGGGTAGATTGACATAATCTGTAATTCAACAAAGAACTGAGAGGATATCATGTGTATATAAATATATGGAAATTCCTGCAAGGTTCCACACCTGGTTCTGTGTTCGTACCTGAAAGAAAATGGTACAGTATGGGTCAAAATTATTGACAACCCAATGGTTAATTACTGAAACATATTACCCTCTGGTAAACTAACATAATTGGAAAATAACAATTTTTAATGGGAAAACTCACTATAAATGGCCATTTTCAATAGCTATGTTAGTTTACCAGAGTGTAAAACTGACAACATCTGCATGTCCCAACTGGTACCTCATCGTTGACCCGAATACCGTCCCAGCTTTCGGCCCAATGCGCGATGCGGCCCAATCAGTGCGTGCCAAACTCAAGTCATGTCTCCCAAAAATTGGCCTTATATGCATTCTTCGACAGCAAACTTATTGAAACTTTACCTCGTGGTAATCTAACATAGCTATGGAAAAAAAAAACATGTTCAATGGCTAAGCACTCCACATTCAAACCGGCCATTATTGCAAACTGTTCGATGACCAGAGTGTATCAAGAGTCTCAAATACAGTCAAATCTTCCAGACATGACCAATCATGACCATTTCATACCATTTCTACCTTTTGCATATGTTCATATCATTTCATATCTAAAGAAGAAGCTGGGGCCCCAGACTCCCAGACCCTGATATTTTTATTTAAGAAAAGCCTTGAGCCACTGAGCCAGCACTGAGGCAGTGACACCACTGATGCGGAAGAGCATATCCTCGGCGATGTTTTCGTGTTTTCTTCGCTTTTGAACATCTCGAGGGCTGGGAAGAACTCAACCAAAAACAGTGGTTGTTTAACCATCAAAACCATGAAAACTGCTGCTGAAAAATGGGATTCCAATGGGATTCCAATGGGATTCCAATGGGATGTTCATGTTGATCATGTTGATTTCTTACTTACCCGGTAAATCAATCGTGGCTTGCTGGCAACCCCCAAAACCTTCGATGGCTCGGCAACCATTGCTGGAGGACTCCCATGGTCCACCTGTGCAGCCTGGAAAAGAGATGAAACCAATGCATACCAATGCTAGGTTCACCACATAGCTATTGAAAATGGCCATTTATAATGGGTTTTCCCATTAAAAATGGTGATTCTCCATAGTTATGTTAGTTTACCAGAGGGTATCATAGAACTATTAACTATTATTAATGTATGCTGTATACTAAGAGAATATCCTTACAAACATAGACTCCCATCTGGCAATTTGACATAGCAATGGAAATCAACATGTTTTATCAATTTATTGGTAAATCACGGCAAAACATAGATCATTGAACTAAATGATCAATTGTTCATAGATGCCCTCCGGTAATCAAACATGGCTCGGTGGAAAATCAATTTATTTGCTTTAGTTCGATGTTTGTTGTATCCAGGAAAAAGCAAGCCATGTTTCAATGCCGAAGGTAGTTGATTATTATCCAGAAATATCCCATATATATATATTTATTTATTTACGCATATTTATATATATTTATTTATACATATGTATATATTATACATACATCGCAAATGGATGCAAATGGTTATAACACATGTTTTCTTTGTTAAACCTTGATTTTTTGTTGCTTAAAGCACCACCAGTTCTGATGGTTAAACCGTTAAACCATCCGCTCCGACCAAGGCTAAGGTGCCCGTGTGTCAGAGCCGGGCACCAGCGGTCTGGAAGGGCGGGAGGAACCATCTGGGTGCCATGGTTAATGGGATTGAACGGGATTCTATAGGGATTTAATAAGGGTTTAATGGTAATCTAATGGGTTTCCAATGGAGATTGCCAACATAAAACTATTTAACATAAATAGATATTACAATTACAATAGATAAAACTATGTTAGTTGTCCCTAATGTAAACAACAACAAAGTGTTGAATCCCCCAAACTGCTTGTTGGTTGACCCAAATATCTTATGATATTCCCATGATGTTCCGGTCTACCGTTGGTAACCCCCCTTCATCTCTATGACCGATCGTCATCAACCCCCCTATGGTTCGCCTGGTTTTAAAAATTGCTTTAGCTAACAAACTGGGGCACCATTTTGGTGCGCGGGAGCACAAAACATATAGCCCCATGGTTGGCAATTGCTGGCGAAATGCCATCATCATAGTTCGCTGCATCTGCATTCTTGTGATTCTTGTGATGTCTCGCTGATAGACACATCTAGTTGGTCCAAAAAAACATGGTCAAAGCAAGCGTATATTATATTAATGTTAGCTAATCAGGTAGTCAGTCATGTGGCCAGCAGGCGCTGATCCAATGGCAGTTTCCTTCGCTTTAATCCCGTCAGTTTTTATCGTTCAACGTATGAAAAAAACGTAGAAAGAAAACAGTCAAACTATAGCTGACCCTTACTAAACTCAGTTAAACATGGTGAAAACCCATAGTTGGACCACAGTTAAGCCATATTAAACATCAAACCATGTTTGACATCTAGTGTTTTGGGTTCAATCCAACATAACTATATTAAACATTAAACCACCGGCATTAAATCATATATCATGATAACTATATAACAATTAATGTTTAATATTAATCCATTAAACCATATTATTCAGCCCACATAACTATATTATTAAACCATTATAAAACCACCATTTTTGCTGGTTGAATCCCAGCACGCCTGCGGAGGATCAGCTCAGCCAAAGTGCAACCCGCCGACCAAAGATCCACCTGGACTTCGCGGAACGCCAGCTTGGACGACGGCGGTGATTTCTCTGGGGATTTTATAGTGACTTCATGAGATTTTAATCGGGAATGGAGATTTAATGGGGATGTGATGGGATATAATGGCGATTTGAGTGGGATGTAGTGGGATTCCAATCTTATCTATGCTTTGAAATTTGAAGGCCTCAGAGTTCTGGTCTCAACTTGTTAAAAAAATGTACGAGTAGTTTGAGGGTCGAGGTACCAGTATGTCGAGGTGGGCACTGAACCATCTTGGTTTTGTTGTTTGTGTGGGATTCAGCGATTTTGTTTAGCTTGCAGAAACCATTCCCAATCTTAGATATCTGCAACGCATGTCTTTAAGCTTAGGTTAAGATTCTAGCCCAATCTACAACAAACAAAATAGTTGATACTGAACTACCCATCCACTTGACTACCCATCCACTTGCTTTCCCCAATTCATTAACCCCACCATGATTGTTGCTTAACACCCCATAGCTTTGATCATTCAGCCCACATTTTGGTGAAATCTTCCACCCCAAAAATGGAGCCCCTGGGCGCCCCTGACACTTTGATCTCCACGGCTACCCAGAAAGAGTTCGGGGGCACGGTACCAGCGGGTCCTCCACATGCTGGGTCAAAAATGGTCAAAAGCCATGGAAGCCCCTGGTGAACATCACTGAAGTAACTGGTAAATGAATGATGTAAATGGATGTAAATGGATGTTCGTTCCCCAAAATATGAGGTCTAATATGGGTTGTGAGCTTTTGAGATGGTGACCCCATATCTGGACTTGTTGGCTCCACCTTATGGAAAACTCACTGGAGCCACATTTCTCCACTACACTCATGCGCATTGCTGACTGTCTTGCTCCCACTTTCTGTGAGTTTGTACCCAGTTTTCAGCACCCTCTGCATCAAACAGCCTCATTGGAACATCACCTGGGAAAGTAACACTAGACCAAGTGATATGTTGCGACCAAGTGATCAAGTGATGTTGAACCTTCCAGGAACATCCTACAATCTCGGGGATGTCTTGATTTCAGGGCTGGGTTGCAATCACCTGTATAATGGTCACGGGGATTCAGGTCATTGGGTACCCCAAAAATAGCCAACATTCACCCGTCGGTTCACACCTGACCGCATAACACATATACATATCTCTCTTTATGGTCAATTCCCTATGTTTGTTGGCTACATACCATATGGTTATTTATACCCCGTTAAATCCCATTAAATCGCCATTGAATCACCTTAAACCCTATTAAATCCCATTAAATCACGATAACATTACCATAAAACCCATTATAAAAAAAAAACACATTAAATATCCCTATGGAATCTCAATAAGAAGCCGGTTAGACCCGAGAAAAAAAACACCATAAACTGTTGCCTAAACTGCCAGGCAAAGTCCCCTGCCGCCCGTCCCGATGTAGCTGGCGATTTCCTGAGCACCACGTAAGGAAGACAGCACCATTCAGTCATTGTAGAGGTCATTAGTTCTTGAACAATAGGAAAGGTTATCATCCCTTTCCCTTAATTAATACAAAATGCTATACACATATCATCAATATATATATGCTGTACATATCTATATATATATACTGTATATATATATATAAATACTGTATATACATATATATATATCCACATATATATATAATATCTATATATTCTTAATCTGGGTAATTTAAATCATTCACCAACTTCGAAGAAGGCCAATTGAGGATGATTCCCCTTACTAAGCATCATTCTGGTGACGTCGCAGTGAGGTCGTTCTAATTTGGCCAGATATCTATATTTATGTATCATATATATATACACGTGTTTTAACATGATTTAACTGTATTTAAGTGGGGATAAGTCAAAACCCTGTACCCCAAATAGCTGGCAAGTCGATGTTCACCCCCTAAGAATGGCATGTGTTTTTTTCCATTTTTTTTTGATCCATACTCATATATTTATACAGAGATTTGCGAGATGAGACTATTTCTTTTCAACAAGAAGCAGCCTTCGAAAGCCAAAAGGCCAGTCGACAACAATTCATTTCCCATTTCTTGGCTGGTTGAGAACCCCCCGTAGCCGGTACAGTTCTTGGTTAAGAAGTCCCCCTTTTGTGTCCTCTAAAAATACCAGATTATCGATAATAAAGTAGGCACGCGGTATCAATTTCAGTATCAATATTATTGCTATGACTCAAATGTATTGAACCCCCAAGAATTGGTGTGTTCAAAAAACGAACATACTCCCTTTCCGATGGCCGATCAGGGCCATTTCTTGTGGGCGAATCATCATGATACCCAGTGCTCATGTACTCACTTGACACAACTCAAGCTCTGATTAGTCGACCCATGATTCTAATGAGGTGGTATCATATTATTATCTATATTTCATGATCATTTTTTTGGTGAACCCCCTCACTAACCAGCCAGAGTTTTTTGATCCGGGGTCAACATTATGTATAGTATAATATAGAAAACACACTACAATATAATTGTACAAATCTATGGGAAATTCCTTCAATGGGGGACCCCTTTTCACCGTTGGCTTCCCTGTCAAAACATGACCAATGTTGGATGAATTTGCGGTCCCCCATACGTCTCCACATGCATAGTACCTCGTAGCCTCCAAAAAAGATCTACCCATGAATAGATATGATTTACCCTGCGCTAATCAAACGTGGCTTGCTGGAACATTCACCATTTTACTTCGATGATTTTCCCAGCTAAGCCTTCATTTACAGATGATCTTCCCATTAAAACCATTGAAAACATCCATTTCTTGGGGATTTCAAAAGATGTTCCCACATTTTCCCATTAATTTCCATAGATATTCCCATTACTGTAATTTTAGGCCTGGATTTCCAAGCACTCCAAGCATCTCCAGGAGGGCCAGATTGACCAAAATCACAGAGCTTCATGGTGGGCCCCTTGGTCACCCGCACAAGGGGAAAGTGCCAAACAAGGTCTCTGGTGACGAGAAAATGAAACTGGGTGTGTCAAAAAAGTCATGGTGATTGGTTGTCAACAAAAATGAAACCGGGAACACAACAACTGCACTTTTGAAATGGGTGTGTTGATGAAAGATGTTTTTTCGTCCAAGAAAATCACCAAAACTGATCCCCAAGTTCAGGAATCGATTGGGCACAAAAAGATGGAGTCAGCCTCAGGATCCAAACCCTGGTACTAACACCTAATGTTGCAATTACCTTGATATGAATATTATATTGGCAAAGACTCAAACTCAAGTAGGTCCTAGTCATGGGCGTGTCTGATACGTTAAGGCCATCTTAAGGTAGAGAAATGATGATATCGCTCTCAGAGTTTCAGTTACCAAACCCAATGAAAATATGATTGGTTGTACACATCATGCATAAATAATATAGTTGTAGAAATACAATACATTATTTATATATATATATGTATATATTATATGATTATAATTATAACTGTATAGATCCCAGTGTTTTCAACATGGCTTTGTTTTATCATCATGTTCCCTGAATTTTCATGAATTTTCCATGTTATCAACTTTTCCGCGCACTTTCTCCATAAAAATTACCCCTCTGCGGGCCAAAAGGCACGCGAGCCCTCCATGCCACCCACCAAGATATTCTCCGGCCTGAGAGCGAGAAAGCAACAAAACATGCTGACTTTAGGGGTTCAACTTTTGTTGGGGATTTAATGGGATCTCATCTAAACGTGCTTTTTTTAATGGTGAATTCATGGTGATTTTAATGGTGAATTCATGAGGATTTGACACTGACGGGGATGTTTGATGATTGACCCTCTGGTAATGTGTACCAGAAATATATATCCAAACAACCACCATATGTTTAGTAGCTACATCATCGAACTTTCTATGGGCCATGGTGGCTTCCACAGCTATGCGAAATTACCGGAGGGTATATCATGGTATATCCGATTGTTTGCCAGAAATTCATCAGCCATACCCCAAAATACCAAACCACCAGCCAGAACACTTTGTTCACATGGTTTGTCGGCGATCTTCCAGCCTTTTTCGATTCAATCTAAAGTCTTAGTCACTGGTCATCAGCCCCTGTCTTGTTGCATACGGATTTTGCTGATCAAGTCCCCAATCAGCCAAAATCTGAAACTCTATGGTTCTGTTCATCGATTCCCACTTGTATAAGTGTCATATATATATATATATATATATATATATTGTCATCGTTTGGTGATAATTTCTCAATCAAATTTGATGTCCTCAACAACTTGGCGATTTCCGATCGAGTTCAACCTGGGGTTTTCCTCCATTTCCTGCATGTTTTTGCCACGTCCCCGTGTGGTTGAACAGAAACACGCCGTGACTTGCGTGGGCTGCCGCCAAGTATCTTCACGTCGCAATGCACCAGGTTGGCTGCATGCACCTGCCATGGACTCTCAGGGAGACAACTAAATCCTGGTGCCCTGTTCACAAGCAAATTTCAATGGTTGTGTCCCTTCGGTAATGACATGTAATGATGAATCCGTACATAACAAAGGGTTGTTTGGGGAAACCACCATTTATTTCTGGTTCTTTGGGGTTCCAGGTGCAAAGATTGGTGTTGGATCAGCCGAAAAGGAAATCTGACTAATGGTTACCAACAATCCCTGATGGTTTGTCAGATTTATACTGGTTGGTCGTATACCTACCCCTCTGAAAAATACGAAAGTCAGTTGGGATGATGACATTCCCACTATATGGAAAAAATAAAAGCCATGTTCCAAACCACCAACCAGTCACTAACCTGAAATATGACCTTTTGGGGATGATTCCCCTTATAAAAAACCGTGATTCCAGTGATGGTTTGTCAGATTTATAAGATTAACATGTGTTCAATCAACAGAGAAAGGAACTGACGAACGCAGTGGAACTTTCGGGAAACGACAACTAACATTGACGGGGTGTCAACGAAGCGTAGGGTAGAACACCAAGTGGTTGGTTTTAACGTGGCTCAAGCCGTGAAATGTGGGTGACTTAGTTAGGGATATTGTGAGGACACTCCCAACCAGTATGGAAACACGTGTCAAGAATGTCTGGTGGTTTCAGCCCATACCATACATGTAGAGTGGGGTTTATCGTCACTAAAACGATCGCCAATAAATTAAAGTGTTTAGGACCGCAATCAGCAGCCTAGCAGTAATCCAGCAGCAGTGCACTGGAGCAGCAGAGGAGCGGCAGGTGGGAAGAAGCCTAGTGGTCTAGCAGCAATCTAGCAGCAGATTCGCAGGACTGCCGGGCAGCAGTTTGGCATCCCAGTAATCTACAGTAGCAGCATTTAGCAGCTCTTGAGCAGCAGATCAACAGCAGAAGCGGCAGCAGATGGGCTGAGAAATAGAGAGGCGGAGAGCACGCTGCGGTAGAAACAAGCATACAAGACATGATCTATACAACAAGAGTCGGCAAAGCACCCATGAATTGCACCGAATATACCGAATTAAATAGATGAATCGATGTGACTCTTCCCAAATACGTTTCTCATAGGTACGGAGACATTTGAAGGTGCTCGATGCGACTAAACTGCTTAACTGTAGTTCGGTTTTTTAACGCAGAACTGCATGGGACACTGGTTTCGCAACGACTTTCCCAAAATGCAAAGCAGCAAGTTACAAAGCCAAAATATTGAACACGCAACGACTTTCACACTTGGGAGTACTTGGTGTGTTCTATCCTGCCAAACAAAACATGTCAGTTTAGGATCATCATCGCATTCATAGTCTTGAAACAAGATAACCACAGTGATTGAAATAATTTAAAACGAACTGGTTTCAGAAAACATATTTAATACATTAGTTTATATCCCCGTTAATATCCCATGAAACACATGAATATCCCATAAACATCATATACGTTCCGGTTATGAAAACTATGAATATCCAATGAACATATCCGTCTGCTGGGTTCACAAAAAATACGAAACCATTAATATCCCAGTTATGATGTTGCAGTTGGATAAACAACATGACACCATTAAAATCCGTCAAATAATTAAGCACGTTTACCCGGTTTACCCTCTAGTAAATGAACAGTTCGACCCTGAAAATCAGATAGTGGTTTCACTCATCTTCTAACCCCGAAAAATGCCGGGGTCGTCGTGTTAATTTACTGGGGGTACCCTCTGGTAAACTAACATAGCTATTGAATATGGCCATTTATAGTGGATTTTCCCATTAAAAATTGTGATTTTCCATAGTTATGTTAAATTACCAGAGGGTAATAATTAAACCCCAAAAAAAACAGCCCAAAAATCCGACGGCACCGCAGCCAAGGCCATCATCAGGCGCCGCGCAGCCCATCTCACCTGAATTCTGCGCGTTTTTTTTTTGAGGCAACAGAAACATCGTTTTTGCAATGTGAAGAAACTACAAGAAACTGTTTTTTCCATATAGTTTGGTTTATACGCTCACATAGTTTCAATTTTTGTCCTACATATATAGTTTTACAATTGGTTTACATGTAAGATTGTCATTCTAGTTTCCAACAAACCTTCCAAAATATATAATGTGATATTTGAGCAACATATTCCAGAAAGAGCCACAAATCAAATCATGCCAGATCAAATGTGATCGCATCTCAGAATACATGTCAGAGATTGCCAGAGTATGTTTTTGTCAACTATTGATGGCCAGAACTGATGTCAGGACTTTATGTTTAAGCATAGGGTTAAAACATGCATGTCAGAATAATTCAGAATACATATCAAAATCTTAGCACGTTCACAACGCAGAACGCAAAACGTACGTTCTGGAACGCGTGTTCCGAACGCAGGGGTGTTTTTAGTGGTTTTATGGATCCCAAAAGCGTCCGAATCCTTTTTTTGCTCCCTGCAAAAAGGATCCACTCTAGCACATGGAGTTTCTCAAGCAGTTTTCAAGCAGTCCAGGAGCAAAACTTGCAGGCTTTAACCTGCACAATTCTTTTAAAACCAGGCAAAAAAAGGATCCGTCTTTGGCCTGCCGAACGCTTTTTAAAGGCCCTAAAAAAAGGATCCGTGTTTGGCCTGCCCAGCGCTTTCTAAAGCCTCTAAAAAAAGGATTCCATCTTAGGCCTGCCCGACCTAAGGCTTTTTGTCCAAACGGTTCTT
>Ga0126342_10013122_pt1 | contig 14718 bp, 24 predicted proteins | sample Cyp1metagenome_FD_92528 | JGI IMG/M metagenome (GOLD analysis project Ga0126342, IMG submission 92528) | Coral microbial communities from Lord Howe Island, Old Settlement Bay, Australia - Cyphastrea 1 metagenome | ecosystem: Host-associated > Invertebrates > Cnidaria > Coral ... | reverse complement strand
CTTCCGGCAATTTTCACAGTTGGCAACATGACAAAAGGACAGGTTTTGCAGCTTCCCCCATAGACACGGCGAAGCCACGGGAAAACCAGAGACTCGAGACGAGACACGTGGGAGCACCAAAACAAGCATTTCGTGCGAGACTTCCTCCAATTTTCACACTTTGTAGCTTCAAAATCGACGGTTTCCTACGAGTTTTCCTAGGAACCTCTAAATTTTGCAACCTCAAAATTGATGTTTTGTGCGAGGCTTCTGTCAATTTTCAGCATATGTCACAAAATGCCACGTTTGCCACGGAACTTGCACCTTGTCGCCACTTGACGCAGCCCTGCCAATGCGATTTGCAAAAAACACCCAACACGACACGTCCAAAGTGCTGCGCCTGCCACGAAAAACGGCGATGGACACGTCCAAAATGCTGCGCCTGCCACGAAAACTGCCACGCATCTTCTGAAAACGTCGCAAAAGTATTGCGCCTGCCACACACAACGACTTTCGACGCGTTACAGAACACGTCTGAATGTCACAAAGCGCCACGCCTACCACGCGAAACGAAGCAACGAAACGTTGGAAACATCCAAAAACGACACCTCCTGCAGAACTTACCATAGGCACGGCCATACGGGGATCGCACGAACGGTTGCGAACGGCTGCGAACGGTTGCGAACGTGAACGCAACGTCGAGCGAACACACCCTCAAACCCCAGACCCCCAGAGTGAAACGGGAACCCTTGCTACGCATTCGGGAAAAAATGGAAAAAGCTATGGAGGCCTTCTTTTCGAAACGCATTCTCTCCATGTGTTTTGGCACGATGGCCTGAAAGATCCTTTGAAGATTCGTAAGGCCAGTTTTGAAAGCCGTTCACCTGATGATTCCGGGAGTGCAATTTCTCGAGGAAGAAAAATTTATTCATTGACTCCTTGATTCAGTGGTTCATCGGTTTAATCCTTCATTCATTTATTCATTCAGTCAGTCAGTCAGTCAGTCCGGCAGTCAGTCAGTAAGTCTTTCATTCATTCATTCACTCAGTCATTTGTGCACCGCTTCTTTCAGGTCATTGATGCTCATTTGCTCATTCGTAGATGCGCACCACAACCTCAATCGGTCGTTGCTTCTGTATTTCACAGACATCCCTATAGGCCATTGATTTCTTATACGTAGTTGTTTTTTTAAGAAACTTCCGTCCCGGCCCTGTTAATGTAATGTTTATGTGATGTATAGAGATATGTTTGCAAAAGTTCCGTGATGTTTCGTGGGAGGGCGAATGCGAAAGTGCATTTTGAATGGACCGCCAGTAGATCCACTAAGCCTTTCCCCTGTTGGTTGTGCTTGCGGCTGTCATTTCCACGGTTGTTGCTTCTGAAGCTGCTGCATTCATAGATTGGCTCCCAACATGTAGATAATGAATCTCCATGAAACACACAATAGCAAAATTATCTTAACATCCAGGTCCTGGTTTGGACGTGTTTTTTTTTCCTGGTCAAACTCTTGCACTCCGTTGGATAGGAAGCATTGTGCAGTGGTTCGCTTTGAGCCTTTCCTTGCTGACTAGATTGAGTAGAGTGTCGGGTTTGGGGATTGCAGTTGCGGCTGGGTTTCTCTGTTTTCTTGTTCTGACGCTTCTTTTGTTTTCCGTCGCAACGGTTAAACTTACAACATGTTTGCTTCTAGTACTTAGTATTTGGTGCAAGGTGCAGTTGTGAGAAATTTGGGAATAGCAGACTGGACTTGTTGGGGCGGCCTCCAATTGGGTCTGTTATCCAAAATGCAAAAATCGGTTTTCTCATGGCACAACCCTTCCAGGAACCTGTGGCCTCATGCGTCCACTTACGGCCGGTGGCCTTGGATGTTGAGATCTGGTGGATTTCATCTGTCCTTGGGATGCCAAAGCCCTTGAGTTTGCGTTCCCATGTTGGGGTCAATGGAAACCAATGAGTTGCAGGGCGAATGCGGTACGCAAGGTGGTCAAGGGGATTTAGATTTAGATTCAGATTTGATCATATGGATTCCATATGGATGTGTTTTTGTTGGGTTCTTTAAAGTCCTAATGCACGAGGAGTGCCAGCTGATGATTTACATTCGAGGTTTGGGATTTACCCGGTTTGCCCAACAGCAGTGAGTTAGCATTCCAGATACCAGGTGGGTTCTCCGGTTTTGTGTGATTCGCATCCATGATGCACCAGTCTCGAGGCGTAGTGACCATCTCGGTGGAGCAGGTGCGCTGCGTTTTGTGGGTTTTGTTCAAGGAAATTCGATGTCGGGTCTTGGCAATGCTGGTAGGGATCGAAATGGATGATCCTGGATGCAAAGTTTTAGCAACGTGTTGGCTATTAGAGCATAGTTTGATGGATAATGATGGATAGATATAATGTCAACCCAGATGAATAAGACCTTGTTTGATTTTTCATGGGTGTCCAATATGGTTCCCTCTTCCCAATCAAACAGTTCAAGGATTTTGACATCATGCGTATTCAAATACATATATCTACATAGGTATATACATATATATATATACATACATACATACATCCATACATACATACATACAAACATACATATATATATATATACTATATATGCATATGTCGGATGGACAAAACGGAAATTTCTTGGGTACCCAAAGAGATTAATCGGTGCGTTAATTACTTAGAGTGACCAGTTTTTGTCGATTGATGTTGGATTGCAGATATTGCAGTCCCAGCCCCTCTGGTACCAAAGGATGAAGTCTCAAACCGTGCTCAACTGCTCTTTGGATTTGTTGATGATGCCGGGAACCACAGCGAGTCAGCAACGGGAGGTGGTAAGTTCGGCAAATCGCAAGGCGAGACAAGGACGTGATCCACAAGATGTGTTTGAAACTGATTCCCTTTTAGCAAACCTAGCAAACCTTGTAAGAACCGATTTCAGGAACATGCATGTAATGTAACTTATTCATTGCAGGATGCCCACGCTTCAACAAATTGATAGTCTGACATCCATGTTCTAATCTGCTGGAGGTACCTCATGAGAGGGGTCTGAGCCTTTTCTGCGACTTGGTGGTGCAAACAGAGCTGTTTTGTGTTTTGGTTGTGTGGTGGCATATAGAATGAAGATGAATGAAGCAACATGTCACTAGAAATGAACCTGAAGCCCGTGATAGCCAGTCATGTTTCGTTTGTTTGTTGAGAGGAGTTGTTTGTGTTCTGTCCACCCGGTCCAAAGTAATACAAGGTGTTACATCCATTTGTTATACCAGTGAGAGTCTTTTCATACAGATTTGGCATGATTTGGCATCATCCCTTTGCTGCAGGCGGCTTCAGGACCAAAGAGGACTTGGATCGTTGCATTGGCATGAGGCGACATGTTGAACTTACTCTTGGGCTATTCGTTCAGTTGATTGATGATTTCTCTATATAAGTTCTAATAAATAGCATAAATAGCATGCCAATGATGACATTCTTCGTAAGTGCAGGTGTAGACGCAGCTACCATAGGAGGATAGGAAGTCGCATCTACTACCACTTGCTGCAGACAACCTACAGGGAATGATTGGCCCGGAAATTGCTAGGTAATTGTTTTGAAAAGTGTCATATGTTTTCTAGAATTTATATGAATTTATAGTATAAAGATAGATGGCCATGATAGCTGCATGTTTTCCTGATGGCACGTTGGACATAGATATGTTCTTTGAATATACATACCCTGATTCAATAGATTTTGAAGTCAAAACCGGGGATGATGGTAAATTTGCAGTGTAATTCGCATCATCACAACGCAGTAAAGAATGCACGCATGAATTCAGAAACAGATCCTTAATTCGACTCATGGCAATACAAGAATGCCTCAAACCCTACATTTGCACGCGCTCTGGGGGCTTTCCTACTGTGGCCATTTGAACCACAATGCCTGGGGCTACACTAGGTGGTTGCCTGTCTTCAACTTCCGTGTGCCTGACATTTGGGTCTGGGTGCTCAGGTATAAAAACAGCTGCAAACCTTTTGCAAAGCTACAATTATGGGTTGACAATGCAAAATTCAGCCACAAGGTTACATTCTCAGACATTGGATCAAAAATCATCAAAAATATCTTTGTCCCTTGAAAGACTACTCTGGGAATGCCAAAGAAGTGTTTATATAATTTTATATATCGAAAAGAGTGGAATGTTGCACCAGTTTTGTGTGCCATGGCCGAGGTGAACATCAGCATATGGGCCTGGCACTTGGCTCTCCAGGGCCTTCACGTGTCCACGTCAAACTGTGTTTATTTTGCTGGTATCTTGACATGGGGCAGCCATTTTCCCATCAAAGGATTGATTTTTGGCGGTTCTTGATTCATCCAGCACACTATTTGATGGCTTCGGAGGCCTCCCAGCTTCGGATGTGTAGAAATCACGACAGGGCGTGTGACTTCCCAAGGAAGTGCTCCAAGAGGAAGACTTGAGCATTTGCGGCATTTGCTGGGAACTCAGTGGTATGTCAGTCTTGGTGATGTGGTATGTGATCAAAAGAACTTCAAGATTGGCCCCCAAATCTGTTGCGCCACTTCCATGGTAGTTTTTCCTAGGTCTTTTGTGTGCATTTTTAAAAGGATGTATCCGAGTCACCCCCAAGAGGCGGAACCGAGTCTTTTTAAAAAGAATCTTTTGCCAAGACCTATCTGCCACAATTTTGATGTACTCAGCCCAAACGGGGTATATATGCATTTACGATCATTTACGTATATCTATTGTATAATATATCTACATGATCTATGTGGTAATATGGTATATGTGTGGGTTGTATAGTATGTGTGTTAATTTGTGTATGATTGTGATTGATTGTGTATGTCATCTATGACTATCTATGAACATGTTGATAAATGTTGATAATATGTACATGCAATGTATGCATCGAGGCCGCCGTGGCTCGGACGTCTCCAGGGAGTTATGGTGGGGGGCCAAGATGACCAGGGCAGAAACCTAGCTATTCCACGGGGATTTAACGGATTTAACCATCAAATTGGGGAGATCCAGAAATGAATGTCAATTACGGTTGGGTCACAAGGGTAGGGTGTTTTACAACTCAACATATTGGGGATTACTATAATTCATGAACTGGGAATCCGGATCAACTAACCAACGGTGGATGTACCTGTATCATCATTTGATGATTCTGGGTGTGCATGCAGAAGCATGTATGTATATAAGTGTGTATATACATGCCTTTGTGCCGATACTTGTAGAAGGTACTAACATGGATGTCCAATAACGAAAGACACGTGGTGCCATTTTGGGTCAAGCTGCCCTGGCACCACCTAACCTCTTTTTCTCCAACCTGTCATAGTGGACCCCTCGAAGCAGAGGGAGAGAAGGGGAAAGGTCCAGGGATAGAAGGCGTCATCGCAGCCGAGACCGAGGCAGGAGGAGAGACTTAGCCCCTCCTGAGCCGGCCTACCCACCTAGGGGAAGAGGGATTACCCGTTCTCCCTCGGGCGGAGGGGAATACACACAGCAAGTGCGGCAGGTGGAGAGAGGACGCAAGACCTCCACCAGGACGGAGTGCTACGCAAACGAACGCTTACCTAGCGCGGAAGTCAAAGCCAGCGGTTCCACCGGTAAGTCTGTCCTTAGGTCAGACATCTGGTGTGCTAGCTGCGGGGGCATGGGCGGCGAGATGGGAGCTGGCTTCCCTGTTAGAGTCTCGGTGTGACCCGGGAAGCCTGGTGGACCTCATCAAGAAAGGTGAAGAAGGCGACCATGTGCTGAGCAATTTTGCTCCAAAGGCCATAACCCCACCAAGCACTGCCGGTAGCTGGTCACCCGTCGCTTCCTCCAAGCGCATCGAAAAAAAAGGATACGACAAAAAAGATTCCCTGTCGGACACCGAGGTGTGGGAGAAGGATATCAATAGGCAGGCTGCAATCCTGGAGTCTCTGAAGTCCCAGAGTGCAGCCGATCTCCCACCATGGGTGATGAGCGGTTCAAGTTCAGGGCCTGCGTCAGGGAGTGGAAAAGCAAAGGCCCCTGCTGCAGCTCCGCCACTGGCTACAGCAGTGAAGATCAGCGCCAGAGATGCTGTTTTCTCGAAACCGGCAGGTCCCTCCCCTGCAGGAGTCGCAGTGAAGAGCAGGCACTCCGCAGAGGAAGGTGGGACTCCCTCCAGCACAGGGGCGAGTGGAGAGTCGGGCGAGGCTGCAGAAGAAGAGGTGAGGTTCATGAAGCCCGCAACCCCCCCTCCAGACGTGCCGCCAAGCGAGCCACAGAGCCGTGGCGAGCGTGACGCAGGGGGGAGAAGGTGGGCTACTGGCAGACCAGGCTCGATGAAAGAGCGTGAGCGCCAAGAAATGGACAAATTCGATACGGAGTGCGAAACCGTTTACGGTATCTTGAAAAGCAAGTTCGAGATAGAGATGGAGCTGCCCGAGATAGTGGAATCCGATGGTCGACTAGACCGACGAAGGTTCCAGAGGTTGACAACTCCCAACCGGGCTGCGACTGGCCTAAACTACACAAGGCTCATGAACAGATTCCTCAAGTGGCGTTGGGACAGGCCTGACTTGAACGAACGCCGAGGAGGGTTCGACGCGAAGATGGGCGTCCTGGACTTTGTGGAGGAGTTGATGCAGCAGCAAGTCGGGTTCTTGACGCCCAGGAGTTTTCTCTGTGTAGTGGACTATTTTGGTCCGGGGGGCATTGGCACAGAGCGCAAAGGTTGGCAGGCAGTTTTGCCGCTTCCCCGACAGCCCCAGTCGAGAGAGCGCCAGGGTTCAAGAAAGCCACCATGCACGCCCTGGAGAGTGCTGTGATCGACAACAGCCTCCCGTGCACCGAGAGGGTAGCGTGTGGCAAGCTCAGGTTGTGCATACAGGCTTCGATCAGGTATGGTGATTTGTTGGATACTCCGCTGGAGTGCTTCGAGTGGGTGAGGCGTCCCGGCGAGATCAACAACATCATCGGCATTCGATCGAGGGCGTTGAGGGGTAAGAGCGGGCCGAGGCTCGAGGTCATGGATAGCTGCACTGAGCGGTGTGGCAAAAGAGCATGATGACTGGCTGCCTACCCTGATGCGCCTGCTTGTGGAGTCGCATGGTGCAACATGGCGACAGGACGATCATGGATGAGTGCCATGACGCCGCCGGGCGCATAGCCGAGGAGAGACTCGACTTGGAGAAGACCATTTTCAAGGAAGGTGGAGATTTTTCTGCATGTCTGGAAGATGACGACAAGTCGTCGTTTGGGTACTCAGCGTCTTTGGCCGATGCAGAGGACAAGAAGGACCTTATGGCAGCTGACGCAGAGCCCGAGCAGGCGCTGGACGAGGAAGACACTGAAGGGGCCACCTCCCATTGAATTCAGGCCAAGGTCATTGGCCAGAAGCCAAAGGTGCACCTGCCCGGCATCGTGCTTCCTGGAAGGGAAAACTTTGGAGGCAGCACCGAAGTGCGGGGCCGCAGTGGCCTATGACTTCCTGGCTGCGAAGGAGCCCCTGGAGGCGGAAGTGCAGTTGTGCAAAAGATGTTCTCCGAGCAGTACTGAGAGGGCCTGTGAGTGCATTTGTTCGTATATGTTTTTGTCAAAAAGTGTAGTAGTGTACAGATGTTTTCGCAGGTGTGACAAGGAAGGGGCTCATGATGAGCACCTCTGCTCCTTGCACGCCGACCGGCCGAAGCGGGGGGCCGAAAGACAAATGAGCGTCCACCTGCACCGCGCAGTGTGCAAAAGCCGCTGCTTGAGTCGGTGAGTTAGCAGACGTAGGGTTGAGCCCGAAGGGAGTAACCAACGCTATGAGAGAGCCCTTATAAGGGCAAGTCCGGTAAGCTGAAGTCGCTGTGCCTCTCACAGTGGTGGTGACTGCACTAACGCCGCAGCGCCTTCGCTCTCAGTTTCTGAGAACAAGCGGCCGCCTATGGCAAACTTGTCACAGGCGAGTATACCGGCCGGCTTTTTGAAGTCGGCTGCGCAGTTTGGAGTCGCAGAGTCTGACTTTTTGCTCCTGGCCGACCTGGGGATAGACACGCATGAAGCCTTCGCGCTCCGGGTTCATTCTCGGGAAGCGTTAGAGGAGTTTCTGCGTGATGTAATCTGCCCTGGAGCGGCTTACAGGGATCCAGTCAGAGGCCTGCTGACCTTCAATAGAACACCCGCCGTGCCATGGCAAAACTTCAAGATGTCCGAGGACTCTGCTGCCTTACGGAAGTTTTTGCTTTTGGCCAAAGAGCTCTGTAAGGGGGAGCTTGAGCATCTAGCTGCAGGACAGGATGCCAGTAGGGTGAAGGTGAAGCTGGCTTCCGCCGTGGCCATGGAAAACTCCGCGGTCGCGAGAGGAATGCCGAGGCCAGGCACCAACACTCAGCGTCCATCCCTGTTCAGCCTCACGCGCTTGGCTCGCAGCCACCTTGGGCCGGGAGCTTCCTAGGACTATGTGGTCTGGGAGAACTACATAAGTCAAGAAGAGGAAGACAAGCTTGTCAGAGCTGGATCCATGCCCAAGTCCAAGAGTGAGGTAATCCTGTCAAAGGATTCCAATCTCTCCCTGAAGGAGGAGGAGAGCACTACGCCACCTGGCTCGACCGTTGGGGATATAGAGATCATGCGCCGAAGGAGCCAGGGCCGCAGAGATGCTCCAGATCGGATCCTATGCGGTGTACTGCACTTTGCATGACAGGTACTACTCCAAGATTTTGGGCGAGACGCCAGAAGGCATGCGTCCACCGACGATACAGGAGGTGAGGTGCTTTGACAGGACGCTTCACCAGGAACTCCTCCGATGGCTCTCGCGGGAGGTCGGGACCCTGGATGCCGGGATGGAATACTACCTGGGGCAGGAAGAACTTGCTTCGTGGAGGTTGCTTGACCCGGTTGTAGCGACCTTGCCAGATCAAGGGCTCCTGTCAGAAAACGCAAAGCAGCAGAGGAAACGGAAGAGGACCACAGCAGCCCAGAGCCGTTGAAGAGACGACTGGCAGAGCCCTACCGCCCCAAGAAGATCAGCCAATGTCTGGTCTGCAAGAAGAGGCACTACCCCTACTGCAAGATGTCCGAGGATCACACAAAGAAGATGCGGAACAAGAAGAAGGCCAAGGCAGCTGAGGCAAAGGCGAAAGCGGCAGCTGGCGCCAAAGGCGGCCACCAGAAAGGAGGTGACGCCTAGGGATTGGGCCAGTCGCCTTTGGATGCGGCTCCACAGGTGATTAAGGCCTGAGTTGAAGCCGCTGAAGTTTCACACCCCAAAAAAGATGTCCTTTCCGAGAACGCATCCCCTAAGGGGAGGGTCCTTGAGCCTTGGGATATTCTTCGGGGCAAATGTATTTTTAAACATAGGACCGATTTGGATAGGGACCTTAGTTTAAGTACACTGAGACATTTCGCTCCAAACTGTGCCACCTTTTCACGTGCCCGAGAGATACCCATTCCGGGCGTAGAAAATGCACCACGACCAATAGGGGATGAGGACCACCCTGAAGGTATTCCATCCGAAATTGGAAAAATGAGCAAAAAGAAGTTATTTACACACACATGGCAGACCTTTCGGCCGAAAAATGCCTGGAGAGCCATGAGAGGGGGGACTTTTTCACTTTGGAACACCCGGCCAGGAGCATCGCGCTTCATTTGGAGAACTGGCAGAGGCTAATGAGCCAGCCGGGAGTCCAAGTGATAAACTGTACTACTTGCATGTTCGAGGGAAGCCGAAGAAGGAAGTGTCAGGTGTTGAGAACAAACCACCCGGCTTTTCGATCTATGGAGCTCTTTTGTTCGAACAGAAACCTTTGTGACAGGACCCACGATAGACATCTAAAGTGGCGTCCAACTACTTCCGGAGGGAAGGTAGTACAATTTTGCACAGGAGATGAACGTGAATATCCAGAAGGTTTCTGCAGGGCTTACGCAAGAGTGGCCTGTAGCATTTTGCAGGAGCAAGATTGCTTCGCGGAAGTTTTCTCAGGTCCAAATGCACCGCTCAGTGGCGCCGTTTGTGCAGAGCGAGGGCAGGAGCTACATGGGTATAAGGTTAATTAATTCTACAAAGGGTGTCAAGACAGAACTTCAGAGACTGCCGCAAGCTGTATCTGGCAAGACCTCGACGGCCTCAATCCGTCCACTAGTGGATGAGGAAGAGCCGAGAGATGTGCAAAAAACTGAGCCCAGGGGGCCAGAGACGGCCTTTAACAGGATTACAATGTTGGAGGCTGGTCGGCAGCCTGGGTATGGGAAACGTCAGCAGTTGATAGCACCCAGAGGCGCACTTGGATGAAGCTCTGCGGTTGGAGCACCCGTTTGTCTCAGGCAATTCCCTCAAATTGCGTCATTGGGAGGCTCTGGCAAGTTTGGCAGAGGACCCTGGTGACTGCAATCTGAGGAGGCTGCGAACCCTGGCAGAGTGGAAGACGCTAGCCAGGAGCGCAGAGGTTCGGATCTTCAGGAGTTCCATGAATCCGTCGAAGCGTCTTGGCAGAAAGCCATGAACGGGATGAGCCTTCTGACGCGTAGATATGATATAGCTGACAGTGGGTTTCCATGGTTGTGTTTGAAAGGGCCCCCGATAGTTGGCAGGCTTTGGAGCCCCCCTTTTTCCATCCGTATGAGGTTCCGGCGGCTATCTCAGTCGCTGAGCTGCTGGCAACAGCCAAGAAGAGAAGGCAGCTGCTGGCAACAGCCAAGAAGAGAAGGCAGGCAGTGGTCCAGAGAGTTAAGTTCATGGGTGAGACAGGGATCTATGGCAGGCCCTTTCACTCACGAAGAGCTGGTTCAGCAATTTGGTGAGTTTTACAACGTCGTCCCCAGCTTTGGGCTTCACCAGGGTCATGACGAGGAGGGCAACCCAAAATACCGGAGGATCGATGATCACACGGCAGGCCATACCAACCTAGCAGCGACACGCACGCAAAAAATCGTCATGACAGCAGCACTGTTTAGACGGTTCCCAACGCGACTCCGAATAGGAACGGAAGACATGCAGTCAGCATACAGGCAGATGCCTTTGCCAGACAGCCAGACATGTATCTCGGTTACGGCGGTCTACGACCCAACCACAAAGGAGGCCCATCTATTCACCCTCTTTGGGCAACCCTTTGGTGCTGGGCACGCAGTGCCAAACTTTTATAGGTTAGCGGAGTGGGCGGCGCAAGCGTGTACAACAGCCTTTCGCCTTATGCTTGATCATTTCTTCGATGATTTTATCATGAAAAGTGAGCTCAGTGCAGCACAGTGGCTATGTTCTGTGTTAAGGAAGCCTTCCAGTTGCTAGGGCTCACGCTAGACCCTGGAAAGTCACAGCCTCCAGCTGAAGTTGTAGCTGTTCTGGGAGTGGCCTTCAACACTGTTTCTTTATCGGCGCAGAGACGCTTATTGGTGGAGCCAAAGCCTTTAAGGCGTGAAAACTTCACCGTCATGGTGGACAATGTGTTAAGGAACAACCTTCTACCGCCGAGTCTTGCGGCGAGTATTCTGGGGAAGTTTGGTTTTCTTTGCAGTAGATTGTTTGGTAAGGTTGGTCGTCTCTGCACGGGACATGTCCGACACCGGCAGTATTCCAGCACCAAAGATCACACGCTTACTGATGATCGTAGGCTGGCTCTCAAATTGATGGTTCACATCGTCAACGCTGCCCCATCAATGCACTATGCATCAACGCCAGCGCCCCACCGTTCTTTACACTGATGCCTCTGATGTTCCAGCCAGAGAGCCGAGATACGGGTTGGGAGCGGTGATAATACAGCAGGAACCAACCTTTATCATTCAATACTTCAGTTGCAGTCCAGAGACCACATTGGTGGAGTCCTGGCAACAGCGTTCCACGTACATGGCACAGTTGGAGCTACTAGTGTGCCCAACTGCCTGAATGACATGGTGTGAGTTGTTGTCCCATCGGACCTTGATCCACTTCATTGACAACGACAGCGCTGCCTGTGGCTTGGTCCGAGGATTCTCTCCAAAAAATGACTCGAGTGCCATCATAGGTGAATATTGGAGCATTGCCGCTGCAAACTGCATTGATCCCTATATCGACCGGGTTGAGTCCAAGTCCAACCTGAGTGATGAACCTAGTCGCTTCTCTTTCACCCTTATGTCCTCCCTTAATGCCACCCGTGTCCGGCCAATTTTTCCTAAACCGACAGTTTCACCTATTTTCAGTTTCTTTGGGGAGAGTGCTGCGTTACTCTCGGTGACACCACAATTCACGTTGGGAAAAGCTTCCTGGGCTCCCTGGAGGTGTGAGTGGCTCGCAGTAGTACTGGCCAGCCAACTCATCACGCTCAGTGGGTCCAGGGTCCAGCCACTGCTTGTCTGAGAGCAAGACTCGACCCAACGGATGAAAAAGAGAAAGCAGTGCGTGCAAGGCTGACAATGCTTTCTCCCATTTGAGGAACGTGTCTAGTTTAGGATATCCATGCCTTTGTGCCGATACTTGTAGAAGGTACTAACATGGATGTCCAATAACGAAAGACACGTGGTGCCATTTTGGGTCAAGCTGCCCTGGCACCACGTAACCTCTTTTTCTCCCTCCCTCCCAGACCCTGGGGAAGTGTCCAGTTTCGCAGCTTCCTGGGCTCCTTGGAGGTGTGAGTGGTACTGGCCAGCCGACTCATCACGCTCAGTGGATCCAGGGTCAAGCCACTGCTTGTCTGAGAGCAAGACTCGACCCAACGGATGAAAAAGAGAAAGCAGTGCGTGCAAGGCTGAGCTTTCTCCCATTTGAGGAACGTGTCTAGTTTAGGATATCCATGCCTTTGTGCCGATACTTGTAGAAGGTACTAACATGGATGTCCAATAACGAAGGACACGTGGTGCCATTTTGGGTCAAGCTGCCCTGGCACCACCTAACCTCTTTTTCTCCAGTGTCCAGTTTCGCCGCTTCCTGGGCTCCTTGGAGGTGTGAGTGGCTCGCAGTGGTACTGGCCAGCCGACTCATCACGCTCAGTGGGTCCAGGGTCAAGCCACTGCTTGTCTGAGAGCAAGACTCGACCCAACGGATGAAAAAGAGAAAGCAGTGCCTGCAAGGCTGACAATGCTTTCTCCCATTTGAGGAACGTGTCTAGTTTAGGATATCTATTTACATATATATATATGAATTGTTTTACATACATATATGTACATATACGTATATACATGTAGGCATATTATATTATATATATATGCGTATTATATATGCGCGTTTTGTAGGTTGTGTCGCTCTACTTGATTTTTCAGTGCGGGATATGGGTGGTGTATCCCCTTGCCATCTTCCAGGTTTCCTTCCATCCAAGAGAAGTTTGAGGAGCACGATGAGGTTTTTGCCGGAATTTTGTCACTTCGAAATTCGAAACCTTGGTTTTTGCAGCAAAATAGCTGAGATTCATCGGGGTCCATCACCCCAAAATATGGAATATAGTAGTATTGATCCATCCACAAGGCCCCATATTGAAATCAAGTTTCATGATTGTCTCGGAGTGCCGGCCACCGCGGTCTATTTTGGACTTTGCTATTGACAGTCCGGCTGGAGAGTCGCAATATGCGTGTACGGATTGTTTTTCAAACTGATTCCTGCGAGAAAAACATGCATCCAACTTTTCTTGGAGATATTGCTCGATTGTGGTGGGACCAGATGAACTTGCCGTGTCAGTGGTTTGCTGACCCAGACTGCTTTGTGCATGACAAATTTTTGACTTTTCATGAGCGGTGCTTTTGAACAGTTATATAATTATATAGATATATATATATATATATATAACCCAGAAACATGAGAATACCCAAGAAAGTTTGTTCCCTAGTAGAAGATGTGAAGTTGTTTTTTAGATTGCCAAATTCATTGTTTTCCGTTTGCCAAGCTGAGCTAGCCCGTTGACCCAGTTTGACATTCGTGCACCCATAGACCCCCGGCAGGTGGTGTTGACCCTTGCCAGCGCGGTAATGTTTGCAGAGAAACATCTGGAGACCGGGGCCGCTGCGGTTTGTGACAAGAGAAAGTGGAAGGATGGGAAACATGAATAAAAACGACACCTTTGTAAGCAGATCTCTTGGTGTAGTTTGCATGACAGAGATTAAGATTGACCCTCTGGAATCTCTGGAATAGTAGTGGGGTGCCGAGAGTCTTTCAGGCTATTCAATGTTGGGGATGTGTGGGTTTGTATCTTGTGCCCAGCGTAGACACAAGGGCTGCACCACATGGCTCTTGGAATTTGAGAGGTGTGAGTGTGGGTGTTTTTGGATCGGCTCAGATGACTGGAACAACCACCAAGAACCAGCGTCGTGCCAGCAAGTTGAAAGACAGCCAGAGATCCTTTGGCGTCCACATTCTTAAACAGCCAAACAATTTTCCAGGATGGAGCAAAGCCTTATTCTTTGCCACCCTCCAATGTCACTTGCTCACAATTAGCGGTTTGGTCAAAGCCAAGGGTCGTTGTAGTCAGCTGGGGGCTGGGTTGCAGACCTTATCCGAGTTGAGTCAAACGCCGCAAAAGCACAGCTTTTCAGCCGGAGACGGGCACTGTGGACAGCATAGACCATGTATGGAAAACAAAACAGAAGATCTTACAAAGTGGCAATTTCATGGAAGATCTTGCTCCAAGAAAAGACATGTTAAGAGTTCCAAAGGCAAAAACATTTGCTCATTGTTTGTTACTGTATAAGCTGCAAAACAAAGCACGTTGTCCTTTGTATAATATTGTACCAGTAGTACCGCACAAGGCGGTTGCGGAAGTTTCAAAAATAGGAAACCTATAGGAGAGATTGGTTGTTGTGAATCAGGGATGGCAGAGCGAAGCCACTGATGGATCGAAAGACGATTG